>Ga0256407_10013634_pt1 | contig 10844 bp, 1 predicted proteins | sample RumenRJG_04DNA_FD_193489 | JGI IMG/M metagenome (GOLD analysis project Ga0256407, IMG submission 193489) | Bovine rumen microbial communities from Lethbridge, Alberta, Canada - RJG_04 | ecosystem: Host-associated > Mammals > Digestive system > Stomach > Rumen | place: Canada: Alberta | collected... | reverse complement strand
CAATCCCCAATCCCCAATCCCCAATATCATTTATTAATTTAAAATATATATTTTCTAATTTTAAATTAAAATAATTATTCAATTAATTTTTATATAATTAAATATTAATATTAATTATCCATATATATTTAGCTCAAACAAAAACATTTGACAATTTTTATTTCTTGAAATTAATATCATCACCCATAGCAATATTAATTTTGATATTATCCCTCTCCATAAAAGGCAATTCTTCTCTAATTCTATACACATTATAAAAATTGGACATATCTTGTCTTTTTATTCTACCAAAAATAAATTCAGGAATAACCGAACTATTATATTTTTTTATTCCAGTTAAACTTTCTTTAGTTGAAATAACAGATTTAAAGCTCCTTGCATCATAATTTGTATTTGTTAAAATATATCTAAATAAAACTCGCTTTACTTTGTTTTTGTCTTTTATATAATCATTATCTAATATAACAGTACTTTGTCCGTAGGGTAATTTATCATAAATATAATTGACTTCGGATTGGGATGTTGAGATATTATATTTTTTGACTATCTTATCATTTTTTAATTCTTGCTTTTCTAAAGAATCATCGATTTCTGTTTCGATTGGTATATTTGATTCGGGTTGGGGCTCTGGCTCTTTTTGAAGTATATCTTCGGGTTTTTTTTCTTCTTCATCTTTTTTTTCCGATTGCTGATTTTCTTGGGAATTTTCTTCAGGATTTTTGGATTCCTCGTTTGGGTCTGGATGATCTTCTTCTTCGTTTGCGTTTTCTTGGGGTTCTTTATTTGGTTCTTTTTCTTCATTTTCTTCCTTGGTTTCTTTTTTGTCTTCTTCGTTTTTCTCTTGTTCTTTATAATTTTCTTCTTTTTCTTTTCCTTTATCTTCTGATTTTTCTTCTTTCTTTTCTTCATTAAGTTTTTCATAGCTATTTTTTTCTTCTTCTTTATTTTCTTCATTAGGTTTATCTTCTTCTTTCTTTTCTTCTTCTTCTTTCTTATATTCATTAGGTTTATCTTCCTCTTTCTTTTCTTCTTCTTTCTTATCTTCATTAGGTTTATCCTCCTCTTTCTTTTCTTCTTCTTCTTTCTTCTTTTCTTCATTAGGTTTATCCTCTTCTTTCTTTTCTTCTTCTTCTTCCTTCTTTTCTTCATTTGGTTTATCTTCTTCTTTCTTTTGTTCTTCATTCTTTTCTTCTTCATTCTTTTGTTCTTCCTTCTTTTCTTCATTTGGTTTATCTTCTTCTTTATTATCTTCTTTATGTGTATTTTCCTCTTTATTTTCTTCATTAGGTTTATCTTCTTTATTAGGTTTATCTTCTTCATTAGGTTTATTTTCTTCCTGTTTTTCATTATCTTTATTTTCTTCTTCATTTTGTTCAGATTTATTTTCTCTTTCTTTATTTTCTTCTTCAGGTTTTTCCTCCTTCTTTTCTTCTTCAGGTTTTATTTCTTCTTCTTTTTCTTCTTCTTTTTTCTCATCTTCTTTATTTATATTTTCTTTTTCTTCATTATTTAATTCGCCTTCTTCTTTAACATCATCTTGATCATTATTTTTTTCTTTATTTAACAATTTTTCTCTAAATTCTTTTGCATTATAATATTTAGCATAGTATTCAAGACGATACATCACTATTGTGTCTCCTTTTGCAATTTGTACAATTTCTTCACGAATAATATCGCCTGGAATAATATTACTAATAAATCCTATGAATTTTTTCATATTTTTATCTTCGCATTCATAATAATTTTCTCCATTTAAGGGAGGGGCTATGTCATCTTCTACTTCATCTTCATCACTAATTTCCATACCTTCTTCCTTCAAATCTTTTAGAGATTTTTCAACTTCTTTTTGAATTTGTGCAATGAATTTTCTTTCCTTGTCTAAATATGGTTCAAAATTGAATTCCTTATTTTCATTTAAAATAATTTCCTTCATTTCTTGATAAAGATTTTCATATCTAAGACATCTTGAAGGATTTAGATATAAATATTTAAACAAAGAATAATTGTTGTTTTCTCCCAAACAATTTTCAATTAGTTTAATAATATATTTAACCGCCATTTCTTTAGGAATATCCAAAACATTATTTTCTTCATTTTCATTCGGGAGTAATAATTTCAATAAACAAAAGCTTTTTCTTCTCCTATTAATATTAACAAATTCATAAATTTGTTTATCTAAATTACCATCAATTAATTTTTCTCCGAAAATCGGGAAATTCTGTTTTTGGGTTTGGGTGGAGGATGGGGAGGTAGGGGAGGGGGGTTCATCATCATCTTCATTTTCTCTTGGGATTTCATTTATAATAGGATTTGGATAACCCAAAATATGTTTATATTTTTCTAATGAATTTACATCTTTGGTTATTGCTAATGCGAATAATAAATTAATTATATAATCTATTTTTATCTCACTTTTATTCTCGCTTACAAAATCATATATTTGTTTCGCACTAATATAAAAGAATTCTCTCAAATATTTCATATCATCTTTAATTGCCATTGCAGCGAAGATAATGAATAATTCGAGATCATAATACACTATTAATTGCATATTAGTATCAATTAAAGAAAAAGATTGAATATCATCTTTTTGATAATATATATATTTATCTCCATTTTTTATACTTTCTTGGATATCGTTGTTTTCATATATCGCATTTAATTCTTTGGGATAATCACTCGAATTTTTTAATAAATATTTCACTATTTGACAAATTTTGATTCTTATTTCTTCATTTTCAGGTATTAATCTTAAACATAATTTCGCGAGGTATTTATTTTCACTTATATATTCCATTATATCTTCATTTAAGTGAATTAAATCATCTAATAATTGATATAAATGTATTACGGTATATTTATAATTAGGATTTTTCATTTCGAAATTAAATGAGCTAGTAACCCCATTTGAATTAAAAATTGTTTTGAAGATAATAGAATATATTTTATTTTTCATTGATTCTTCATTTTTTTCAGAAAATATTTTCACGAGTTCATATAGTATATCTTTAATGATTAATGTATTCGATTCATTTGTTATTTTATCCAAGAATTCATTTTTATTATCATATTTACTCGTGAAAATGAATTTCATGAATATTTCATTACATAAATATTCGCATATGGTATTTAATAACGAATCACTCGTGTCTTTTTTTATTAATGGTTTTAATAATTTATTAAATATAATTTCTAAAGTCTTATTAAATTCTTCGATTTCTTCTTCATCGAATTTAGTTTGAGTTAACTGAATTGATTTGAGTAAATCATCCATAATTGATTCAATTAATATTCGTCTCATTTTATCATCATAATATGAATTATTTATGTCTAATTTTGATGTCTTGATTAAATTTGTTAAAATTTCTTCATATTTTTCTTTATTTGCATTCGAGTTATTATTATTTGATTTCTGACTTTCTTCTTTTGTGTTATTTTCTTCCATTATTTCATTAAAAACTTTAGTCGGAGCATATTTTGGCACATTATAAAACGGAATATATTTATAATATTCCTCTTTCTCTTCATCGAAAAATATTTTTTTGTATAATTCATCCTCTGTTACATCAGCATTTTTTAATCGACTTAAGTCATATTTTTTATTTAGTTCACTTCTATTATCTTTATTGATATTTATTAAATTATTTTTTTCAATATCACCTAATTCATCTTTTTTATATATAACTCTTATTGGTAATTTTTTTTTTCGTTCATAAATTAATAAATAAGCATTTTGGCAATTTTCGTAAGAGGAGCCTTCATAATTTCCTCCGTAACATTCAGTCGGAATTGTATCAGTATCAAATTCTAGAACTTTGGAATCATTAAATATTAACCAATTTTCTTTTTTATAATTATTTATTAAATTATTTTTTCCATCTCTATTTACATTAATGAAAGAAAAATAATGACCCCCATCAGCACTTCCTGTATGAACATTGATTCCTTTTAATTCATATTCGTAATATTCTTCATCATGGGGATAAATATTGTCATTTTTATTTTCTGAATTTTTTTGGTTTTCAGTGATGCAATATTGTTTTAAATTTAAACTTTTAGGAAAGACGAATTTCGAATTGATTTTCATCGTTTTAAAAATTTCATAATTTAAATAAAATCGTTTCAAATGCACAACCAAAACATTAGGCAATTTATTCAAAAAAATTTTTTTTTCGATAGTAACTTTTTGATTACAATTTGAACATTTAAAATCATCAATAATTTCCGGCACACTCATTTTATTCAAAGAATCAGTTAAATCATTAATATTTTTCACTTCCAAAGTTAAATTATAATAATCCTCGAATCGATTCGAGACATTTTTGCAATTTCTGCATTCGACCGAACTGCATGTTTGTCCCATGAATACATCACCCACGATATATTTATATTTTGTCTGTTTTAAGCAATTCTCGATTTTATCGCAAAAGTTATTATAAAATTCTTGACTATCTTGTTGAGCTCTAACATTGGTAGGATTACCATCTATATCTTTATAAGAATAGCAAAAATCTTTTGGAGCAAAATCACTTTTATCACTGAGTGTTAAATATGTATACATTATTTGTAATTGATGCAACAAATTATCATCGTCGACTTCGTGGAAATTTGAGGGCTTGGGAGGCTTGTTGTCATCAGAGGACATTATCGCATAACGAAATGTGGGAACGAAGTACATTTGTTGCATAATGGAATTCATGTAGCAAATACAGCCTAAGTTTTTTAAACCAACATGGCCGAATTTTTTCGGAGTGAAAGACGTTTTGGAATTTTGATAATTGTTTGTATTATATAAATAATTATAGGCATTGTTATCTGAATTGTAATTAGAATTTGAATTTTTTTTGGAGGGGGATTTCTTGTTTTCGATTATTTTTAAGGAATGAATTAATTTTAATAATTCTTCGATGATTTTTGGATTGGATGTGTTGGTAAAAATATTTAATAAAAATTCAGAACATATTTGACTAAGATCTTTTTGGAAATTTTTTTCTTGGGAATTATCCTCTTTTTCTTCTTCCTCTTTTACATCTTCTATTAAAATAAATTTTTCGTTCAAATTTTTTTTGTTAGTTAAATCCATTGAATTTCGTTTTTCGTCTTTGGATTCTTTTTTTGGGGATAATTCTGGGATTCCATTTTCTAATAGGAAATTATATAAAGATTTATTTTCTCCTTCTTGAGTTTTGAAAATAATATCGGATTTTATTTCTTCATTTTTCGATGTTTGGAGATTTAATAATTGCAAAAGACTTAAAAATAATTTATTATTATAATTCGACTCGGATATGTTTTTCATAACTAATTCATATATTTTAATTATGGATTCATTTATTGTATTATTACTTTCGGATGAATTTGACTTATTTAATTGTTGATATAATTCAAAAAATGAATTATCTGGAGCAAATTTATTTTTATTTTGGATATTATCTTCCGGGGATTCTATAGTATTTCCTGTATTTATCAATGAGTCTAATAATTTATTGACTAAATTAGATAAAAATTCGATATAATTTAAATTATTATTTTTTTCAGCACATGTCACTGAATTTAGTATATTTTGCATAAATATATCTTTATTTTTTGAATCATCTTCACAAAATTTATTTTTAAATAATTCGATTATTTTATTTTTTTTATCATCGTTTCCTACTTTATAATTTTCCAAAACTTGTTTATTGCAAGATAATATTATTATAAGTAAATCAAAACATTCTTTTTTTAAATTAATATTTTTATCTTTGATTTCTCCCTCTTCATCAAATAAAGATTTTGTTAATATATTAATTATATTTTCGCTCAAATTTATATAAGATAAATTATCAAATTCTTTTTGGAAATCTTCTCCTTCGAATAATTGAGATAAATTTATTCTTCCTAAATAATACACACCAGTCTGTTTTATATTTTGCTTCAAAATTTCTTTTTCATTATTAATAGTAGAAAAATTATTAAGAATATTCAATAATCTTATTCCTCTTAAGCAAAAGTCATATAATAAAGAAATGTTATTAATAGATTGTTTTTCTTCGATTGATTTTAATAAATATTCTAATGAATCATTAATATGATTTATTAATTTTTGGAAATTTTCTGTTTTTAATATGACTTTAACGAAATTTAATTTTTTATCGATATTTTCTTCATTATCAAATGGCTCATACATAAAAGATTTTATTTGATAACTTCCATATCCTAAAACTATATTTTCATTTGAATCTGTATATTTATTATTGTATAAATAAATTTCTAAATCTTGTAAAATACTTTCAATAATAATAAATATATAATTAAGTTCAATATATTTATTTTTATCTTTGAAAGCTTTTAAAATAAAATTATCATTTTCTTTATTATTATCAATATTAAATAAATTTTCCAAAATATCATTATATACTTTTTCATTCGTTGTTAAATAATTCAAAAATTCATTAGCATTAAAACATTCATTAGGCTTTTCATAATATTTTTTAACAAGATTTTCTACAAATTTTAAATCATTCCCTAATTTATATCTGGGCAATTTTCCCCTCTCGAAAAATTTGAAATTCCCCCCTTGATTTTCATCTTCTTTTTTTAGATCTTTCCCATACCCCATATTACTTAAATTCGACCAAACATTTTTTCTTTTTTGTGGGTCTTTCACCGCCTTATCGAAAAATTGCAAAAATTCATCTTCGCTAACGTACCCTTTTCTATCTTTATCATTTTTCATAAAATTAGCAATTCTAGTATCAGATGAACTGATGGGATTTTTACCTGGTGAAACTCCAAAAATAAATCTGATAACACCTTCCCGATCCATTTGCATCGAGCCCTGAGTGAATTCGAAAAACCAATCTTTTAATATTTTTATTAATTTAGGGCTCATCTCACCATTAATTAATAATTTTTCTTCTTCGGGTTTTTTACTTGAAAAAATAATTTTATCTTTCGGTAATAAATTTGAATTTAAAACATTTTCATTTTGAATTAAGGATTCATATAGGGTAATATTATTATAATTTTCATCGATGTTTATTTCAGATGTTTCCTTTTCTTTCTCTTCTTGATTTTTTTTCAAAAATTTCGAAAATTTTTTCGAAAATGAAAATGTTACTCTATCAGTGGGTATTCCGTATATATTCGAAATTATAATTTTCATATTGTTATAATTGGTATTTCCCAAAAGAGTAAATTTATCCTTATCTTCGTTTGATTTTTTTTCGCCTTTGTCTGTTGTTATTTCTATAGGTAAATGAATCAAGCAATTTTTTATTAAAGATAAATGCGATTTAGGTGTGAATAAAATATTTTTTTCGGATTCGATTATTATTAATTTCATTAATGTTATATATTTTTTGAATATTTTATTTTCGGTTTTTTCTTTGTTTTCTTGATTTATAAAAGAGTTGCATTTTTCGAGAAGTTTATCTATGTTGTCATTTTTATATATTTGATATAGTATATTAATCCCGAAAGATAAAACTTTTTCATCAGAAATTTGGAAAATTATGTTCCATAATTTATCTAATCCGATTAATTCTTCGATATTTTTTATTTCTTTTATTTTTTGGTCTTTGTTTTCTTCTTTTTTTTCTTCAAAAATTATTTTTTCTTTGTTCATATCGAAAAATAATGCTATGAATAATTTTAATTGCTCCAAAGTTATTTCATTGTTATTATTTTCCGAAATTAATTCCATTATTTCTTGTCTCATTTTTTCTTTATGCTCTAAGGAAATATTAGCTATATTGGTATTATTAGAAATATATTTTTTGATAAATTCATAAAAAATAGTTTGATCATTGACTCCAACTGCATTAATTACTAAGGCATCTTTCAAAAATGGTAAAAAGTCATATTCAGGATAAAATTGATTAATTAAAAATAGTAATATTTCTAAACGATATTTAATATTGTCAGAATGAGTATAATCATCTATGATAAAATTATCTATTGATGCTCCTTCATTCGATGGTATTTTATTTTGAGCTAAATATTCTTTGGCTTTTGCTAAATATAGTTTTAAATTATTTTCGAATAAATTAATCAGATAATTATCTTTTATTAATTTATTTATAATTTCATTTTCTTGTTTTTCTTCATTTTCTTGTTTTGCTTCTTTTTCAGGCTTTATTTCGTTTTCTGGCTTTATTTCATTTTCTGGCTTTGGCTCATTTTCTTGAGATGCTTCGTTAGCTTGATTTGAGCCGTTTTCTGGATTTGCTTCATTTTCTTGTTTTGTTTCCTTGGTTGGATCTACTAATTTCGCTGGTTCTAAATCATTTTCGGGATTTATTTCGTTTGCGGGATTTACTTCATTTGCAGGATTTACTTCGTTTTTTGGATTTTCTTCACCACCCGATTCAATATCTTCTATTAACTTTATATCATTATTTACTTCATTTTCAAATATCTTTTTCTGCATCTTTTCTTTTTCTTTTTGTTGATAATTATTCAAAACATTTTTGATAAGAATAAAGCAATTAATTGCTTTATTATTATTCACAATTCCATTTTCACAAAAATCTATTATTTTTTTTAAATATTTTTCATCTTTTTCAGAAATAAAAATAATTTTTTCAAGAATTTTTTTATTATCAGTATCAGGGGTTTGGGGATTTGCCATAATATAACATTGACATAAATATTCACAACATTGAATTATATTTTTTTCATTTTTATCATTTTGTGTCGATAATTTAAAAACAAATTCGATTTCTTCATTACTTATTTTTTTATCGACATTATTCAATACACTATTTAATAAACTATCAATTTGATTTTCTTTCAAATTTTCGGCAATGGATGATAATAAATCTAATATTGTTATTTTAGCTTCTAAATCGCCTCTTTTTGTGCAACTCCAAATTATAGTAATATCATTTTCATCTAAAGCGTTTTCCTTTAATAAAAGAGTTAATATTTTATTGGAACATTTAATTAATTGACTGTGATAATTAGCTCCAAATACTTCATTAATTATCTTATTTTCTTTTATTAAAGAGACTATTTTATTTATTATTTCTGGTTTATTACTATTATTTTCTATAATATCAGTCAAATCTTTTATACCTTTTAATCTATGGTCAAAAATACTAGTTTTGATAGATTTCAAAGCGAAAGCCAAAGTAATTTCATCAAATATATTTAAGCCATTTTCACTATTACTATTTTTTGTTAATGAATTAATATGATAAATTAAATTTGTTACTAGTTCATTTAAATCTTTGGGCAATTTTCTTATAGTTTTATCATCTAAATTATTTATATATTGAATGCATACATTTTTTATCAAGGTACCATTTTCTATAAAAAACTCCTTATGTAAATAGGGCATGCTTTTATAAATAATAAAAAATATATTATAAATTTCTTCAATATTCGGATTATCTTTTAATATATCTATAAAAATATTATAACCATTATTATCTTCTATAAGTTTCAAATACCTAGCAAAAATATATTCAAAATTATATTTAGTTTTTCCTAAAATAAAATTTTTTTTTCCATCTTTTTCATAAAAATAATTATCTTCAATATTAATATTAGTATTATTGGCTAATTCATCATTTAATTTTTTCAATTCATTTTCTTCGGTGTCATTCGTAGGATAAGTGAAATTAATATTTTTTTGTTGTAGATTCGAGAAAGTTCCAAATTTTTGTATTCTTTTTGAAAAAAACGATATATTCTCACTGCAATTATCTGCTTCCCCAATATAATTTTCATTATCGTCATCAATGCTTATTTCATCTTTACCATATAATTTCCAAATATCAACGTGTTTATCATAAGTATCATTTTCATCATAAGGATTTTTAAAATGTTCTGTGTATAATCTAAACGCAATTCGATATACAACTTTTTTATATCCATTATTTTCTTCGACTATTCTTGTATCAATAACAGTTGCTGGATACCACTTATTTCTATCGTAACAGTCTATTACATCGTATTTTTTTAAATTTAGTCGCCAATCCCAATCCAATATTTTTGTCTCTTTTGGAAATATTTTTATACTATCTAAAGGAAAATATATTTCTTCATTATCAAAATATTCCACGGTATATTTTTCATCATCTATGTCTTTTATTCTCCCCCTCATCCAAACTTTCTTGAATGAATCGTATCTTATTTCCGTATCTTCATATGGAAATTCAATTTCTTCCCCAATTTCGAATTTTTTTTTCTCTTTTTCAAAATTAGAACAAAATTCTGAATTAAATTTAAATATGTTGGATTTAATTTCATCATCTTCATATTTATGTTGATTAAAAAATGGCCCTTTATTAAAAATTGAACGAACTCTTTCGAATAAAGTCGAATATTCATTGTTTTTATGAAATTTAAGAAATAATTTAAAAATATTTAGAAATAAATTCAAAGCTATTTCATCTCCATTTTCACCATAAACTTTTTGTTGATACATCATCATTTGTATTACTTCTTTAAAAAAAGAATCAATAAAATAAGAAAAAGCATCCTTATTTTCTTTAAAATAATCCTCTATTTTATCCTTTTTGAGAATGTCTTCAATTATCTTTATAAGATCTTTCATATATTCTGTTCTATCACAATCATGCATGTAGCTTTCTTTAATTTGCTGATAAATATTCGAAAGCTCTTCTTTTGTTGCTGGTTGATCATCATTTTTTATTTCTTCCATTTTATACTTTTTATAATTATTTAGTAATTTAGACTATTTAAGGAAATTTTTGTAGATAAATATTATTAAATTTTATTTATAATTATATTAAAAATTCTTTTAATAATGAATTGGGGATTGGGGATTGGGGATTGGGGATTGGGGATTGGGGATTGGGGGGTGGGGGTTGGGTGCAATCGCCGATGCCCGA
>Ga0256407_10013633_pt1 | contig 10845 bp, 9 predicted proteins | sample RumenRJG_04DNA_FD_193489 | JGI IMG/M metagenome (GOLD analysis project Ga0256407, IMG submission 193489) | Bovine rumen microbial communities from Lethbridge, Alberta, Canada - RJG_04 | ecosystem: Host-associated > Mammals > Digestive system > Stomach > Rumen | place: Canada: Alberta | collected... | reverse complement strand
ACAACATTTTAAATATTTATGATATAAATGATCAAATTGAAAAATTATCGAATAGAAAGATATGGCTAAAATGCGGAGGATTTATTACAATAGATAAAACAGAAGCTCTAACAGCAATTGATGTTAATTCAGGTAAGTATGTAGGAAAAGAAGAGCCTGAAGAAACTAAATTATTAGTAAATAAAGAAGCTAGTATAGAGATTGCTAGACAATTAAAATTAAGAGATATTGGCGGAATTATTATAATTGATTATATTGATATGGAGCAAGAAAAAAGTAAAAATGAAATTATAAATATTTTAAAAGAAAATTTGAAATTAGATCGTTCAAAAACTCAAATTGCAGGATTCTCAAAATTAAATTTATTAGAAATGACAAGAAAACATATGTATTCAAACGAAGAATAAAAAAAGAAAATAAGAATTAAAAATTTTTATTTAATTCTTATTTTCTTTTTTTATATAATAGTAAGACAATAAATTTGTATTTAAATAAATACAAATTTATTAGTATTCCAATGTATTCTGATAAAGAATACATAATTTAAGAAAAACAAGAGAAGATAGATAATAGGTGATACATTTGAAAATTTCATGGATTAAATATAAGCAAGATAATAGTAATTTTAGAATTTGTGAAAGACTAGGATTTCCTGTTTATGAATTAGAAGATTTAGAGCAAACAGATAGTATGATAAAAAAACTAATTTCCCAAAATTATAAAACTATTATATTAACTAATGAAGTAGCAGGATATTCGCAAGATATTATAAAAAAATACAATAAGAGAGATGAAATTAATATTATTATTATACCGAATAAATAAAAAGTATAAATTATAAAAATAAATAATAAAATTAGATATAAAATATATAAGCAAGGAGGACATAATATTGACCAAAGAAAAACAAATTTATGAGGATTATAAAGAAAATCTTTTGAAAGAACTAGATAAAGTAAAAGATTCTTTTTCAGATTATGTATTTTTATGTATTGGAACAAGTAAAGTAATAGGAGATTCATTCGGACCATTTGTGGGTTACTTCCTTTTGCAAAAAATGCAACATAAAAAGTATATGCATGTAATTGGAAATATTGATACAAATGTTTCATATTTAAATGCAAAGCATAATATTGAACAAATATATAAAAGATTTAAAAAACCATGTATTATTGCTATAGATTCTGCTTTTTCAAAAAAGAAAGATATTGGAAAGATTTTTGTAGCAAATAATCATATTAAATTAGGAGAAGGATTAGGAAAAGAAGAATATAAAGTTGGTAATATATCAATTAAAGGAGTAGTTGCCCAGAATTCTAGATTACCTTATTATAATTTTTTAAAATTAAAAACAATATCTAAGGAATTTATAATTGATTTAGCTAAAAATACAGCAAAAGGTATTTGTGAAGTTAATTATTGTATAAAATAATAATATATTAATAGTTATAGTATCTAAAACCTATAGAATAAAAATAGATTCTATTTATGTGTATAAAATAGAGAAAAATGGAAAAAATTTAAATAATAATTATTCTAGGAGGTATGATATGAATAGTAGTAATATGAAAAATGTAGTTGTTCTTAAAAATTTACCATCAAATATTGTGGAAGAAGCAATTGTAGTATTGAAGAATAATATAAAAGTTAAAAAATTAGAATTAATTGAAAATAAATCGGAATCTTTAAATAATATGAATAATAAAGATAAAAGAAATACAAAAAATTATATTGTACAAGAAGCAGAAATGTTAATTTCTAATTATATTTCAAAAATTGAAAAACCGAAAGATAATAATTATACAAACAAAAAGTTAGAGAATAAATATAAAAGACTGCAAAGGGTTTCTTTTATTTTTGGCGTTACAGCAATTCTAGGAATTATAGTAAATTTTATAAAATAGAAAAGCATAAAACATCTCATATAAGAATATATTGTAGAAAATATATTTTTCTAAAGAAGAGGTGTTTTTTTATTGGAAAGGATAATAAGTGTAGAAGAAAAAGTAAGAAGGGCAGAAGAAATATATGCAAGAAGAAAGAATAATTATATACCTAAAGAATGAATTGAAAATACTGTACGAGGAAAGGAAAAGAAAAATTTTAAATTATTAAAAAAAATCATTATACAAATATTAATATGTGCTTTAATTTATTGCATTTTTTATTTGATAAAAAACACTAATTATTTATTTTCTGAAACTACACTAAATAAAATAGATGAAGTTTTATCTTATGATATTAATTTAAAAGAAATATATCAAAATATTAATGAGTATCTAAGAAAAATAAATTCAAATACAGTCGAAGAAAACTCTAAGGAAAAGGATGAAATTGAGGAATCTAAAGAAAAAAGCTTTGAAGAGGAAACTTTATCAGCTAATGATATAGCGTTACAGGAAAATACAAGTAATGTAGAATTAGAAATTACAAATGTTGAAGAAGAACCTAAAAGTCAAATGCAATTAGATGCAGAATATATATTACAAAATTTTTCTATAATTAAGCCAATAGAAGGAGTTATTACTTCTGAATTTGGAGAAAGAGAAAGTTCTAATCCTATTGTTACACCAAATCATATAGGAATAGATATTGCAGCAAATTTAGGAGCAGAAATAAAAGCTTCTATGGATGGAAAAGTAACTGTTGCATCTTATAATTCAAGTTATGGGAATTTTTTAAAAATTGAAAATGGAGAGATTATGACAGTATATGCTCATTGTAAATCTTTATATGTAAAAGAAGAACAGGAGGTTAAACAAGGACAAATAATAGCATTGGTTGGTTCTACAGGTAATTCCACAGGTCCACATCTTCATTTTGAAGTAAGAAGACAGGAAAGGTTTATTAATCCTAGATATGTCATAGATTTTTAAAGAGGGAGATCATATGGAGATTAAAGTAAATCTTAAAATTTTCATTTTCGCTGTTATTTTTTATTTTACAAAACAAATAGAAATATATGCATTATTAATGCTATTTGCGATACTTCATGAATTAGGGCATCTGTTGGCAGGTAGTATTATGGGAGTAAAAGTTAAAAGCATTTCTATAATGCCAATTGGATTATCAATTGGATTTGAAATAGATGCAATGGATTACAATAAAAAAATAAAAAAAGGTAATTTTTTAAATATTAAAAAAATAATAATTGCTTTTGCCGGTCCAATGGTAAATTTCATAATTGCCATTTTATTTTTTTTATGCCCAATACAATTTTTTATTGTTAAAAGTGTGCAAATAATTTATGCAAATTTATTAATAGGATTATTTAATTTACTTCCAATATATCCGCTAGATGGAGGGAGAATACTAAAAGAATTAATACAAATAAATAAAGGATTAAAAAAATCTATAATAATAGAGAATATAATTTCTAATATTTGTGTGATTTTAATAACGGCTATATCAAGTATTATTATTTTATTCTATCATAATATTGCTATTATATTTATTATTATATATTTATGGTATTTAACAATAATAGAAAATAAAAAATTTGACAATAAAATAAAAATCTATAAAGCAATAGATACATACCGACAAAATAATAAAGAAGAAAATTTGAGTGTAGAAATATTTTCCCAAAAGACTTGAAATATTCAAATAACATGATATAATATAAAGGCTAAAAATAAGCACATGAAAGGATGAATTAAATGAGTATTAAATTTGAAAAGACAGAAAATAATAACGAATTAAAATTAGAATTTACAATTGAAGCACAAAAATTTGACGAAGCAATGAAAAAAGTTTATGGTAAGACAGCAAAATATTTTAATATACCTGGATTTAGAAAAGGAAAAGCACCAATGGCAATGGTAGAAAAACAATATGGAACTGAAATTTTTTATGAAGATACTTTTAATGAGTTAGTTCCAGAAATTTATGAAAAAGAATTAAAAGAAAACAATATTGAAGCGGTAAGTAGACCAGATATAGATGTTAAACAAATTGGAAAAGGACAAGATTTAATTTTTACTGCTATTGTTCAAACAAAACCAGAAGTAAAACTTGGAAAATATAAAGGTATACAAATAAAAAAAATAGAGTATAATGTATCTGACAAAGAAATAGATCATGAATTAGGACATATGGCAGAGAGAAATGCAAGAGTTGTTACAATAGAAGATAGACCAGTAGAAAATGGTGATATAACTGTTATAGATTTCGAAGGATTTGTAGATGGAAAAGCTTTTGATGGTGGGAAAGGTGAAAATCATGAATTAACAATTGGAAGTAATACATTTATTCCTGGATTTGAAGAGCAAATTATAGGTATGAAATTAGAAGAAGAAAAAGAAATTAATGTAAAATTTCCAGATGAATATTTTTCAGAAGAATTAAAAGGAAAAGATGCAGTATTCAAAATAAAATTACATGAAATTAAGAAGAAAGAATTACCAGAAATAAATGATGATTTTGCAAAAGACACGAGCGAATTTGATACATTGGAAGAATTAAAAAATAGCATTAAAGAAAAATTAGAAGAAGAGAATAAAAAAAGAGCAAAATATGAGACAGAAGATGAAGCAATAAAAGCTGTATGTGATGATGTAAAATTAGATATACCATCAGGAATGATAGAAACAGAAATTGATAATATGCTAAGAGATGTAGAAACAAGATTAAGTTATCAAGGAATGAAATTAGATCAATATTTAACTATGATAGGTAAAACGATGGAAGAGTTTAGAAAAGAAAATGAAGAGCAGGCAAAAAATTCTGTAAAAACAAGATTAGTATTGGAAGCAATTGTGAAAGAAGAGAAAATTGAACCTTCAGAAGAAGATATTAATTCAAAAATAGAAGAAATGGCAGGAGCATATGGTAAAAAATCAGAAGAATTAAAACAAAATGAAGGGTTTATGAAATATATAAAAGATTCCTTAAAGAATGAAAAAGTAATAGAATTTATTATAGAAAATGCAAAAATAAAATAAAAAATTAAAAGCATTTTAAATGGCGCTAATAAAGAAATAAAAACATATAATCTTATAGCGCCTTTTAATTTTATATATAGGGAGGATAAAAAATGGAAAAAAATAGTTTAGTACCTTATGTTATAGAGCAAACTAGTAAAGGAGAAAGGTCTTATGACATTTTTTCAAGATTATTAAAAGACAGAATTATATTTCTAGGTGAGCAAGTAGATGCTACTTCAGCAAGTTTAGTAGTAGCTCAATTATTATTTTTAGAATCAGAAGATCCAGATAAAGAAATTTATTTATATATAAATAGTCCAGGAGGGTCTATTACAGATGGTATGGCAATTGTAGATACAATGAATTATATTAAATGTCCAGTATCTACAATTTGTATTGGTATGGCAGCTAGTATGGGAGCTGTGTTATTAGCTTGTGGAGAAAAAGGAAAAAGATATGCTACTCCTAATGCTGAAATTTTAATTCATCAACCATTAATTCAGGGTGGACTTGCAGGACAAACAACAGAAATTAAAATTCATGCAGATCATATGGTAAAAACAAGAGAGAAATTAAATAAAATATTAAGTGAAAAAACAGGTCAAACATTAGATGTTATTAACAGAGATACAGAAAGAGATAATTACATGACAGCTAAAGAAGCCTTAGAATATGGATTAATTGATGGAATAATGGAAAGATAGTAAAAAAGTATAAAAGTTTGTTTTGGAAGAATTTCAAATCAAAAGATAAAAATACAAAATAAAGGAGGACATCAAATGCCAAAAAAAGAAGGAAATAGTAAAAGCATAAAATGTTCATTTTGTGGTAAATCGCAAGAAAATGTAAAAAGAATTATAGCAGGTCCAGGAGTGTATATTTGTGATGAATGTGTTGATATTTGTAAAAACATAATTGAAGAAGAATATTTTGATGAAAACGAATATACATTAACAAATGATGAAGGAAAATTACCTAATCCAAAAGAAATAAAGAGTATATTAGATGAATATGTAATTGGTCAAGAAGATGCAAAAAGGACTTTATCTGTAGCGGTTTATAATCATTATAAAAGAATTAATCAAGAAGATAAATTAGATGATGTAGAGATTCAAAAAAGTAATGTATTATTATTAGGCCCTACAGGATGTGGAAAAACTTTACTTGCACAAACTTTAGCTAAAATATTAAATGTTCCATTTGCAATTGCAGATGCTACTACATTAACAGAAGCAGGATATGTAGGAGAAGATGTTGAAAATATTTTATTAAAATTAATTCAATCAGCAGATTATGATATTGAACGAGCTGAAAAAGGAATTATTTATATAGATGAAATTGATAAAATTACTAGGAAATCTGAGAATCCATCTATAACAAGAGATGTGAGCGGAGAAGGAGTACAGCAGGCTTTATTAAAAATTATTGAAGGAACTATAGCTTCTGTGCCACCTCAAGGAGGAAGAAAACATCCGCATCAAGAATTTCTTCAAATTAATACGCAGAATATTTTATTTATATGTGGTGGAGCTTTTGAAGGACTAGATAAAATTATTAATGACAGAATTGGAAAAAAAGCAATTGGATTTGGAGCAAAGATAGAAAGTAAAAAGGAAATTGATAAATATAAAATTTATGAGGAATTATTACCGCAAGATTTATTAAAATTTGGACTAATTCCAGAATTTGTAGGAAGACTTCCTATTATTACTACATTAAAAGAGTTAGATAAAGAATCTTTAATAAAAATAATTACAGAACCTAAAAATTCACTAGTAAAACAATATAAAAAATTATTTGAATTAGATGAAGTAAAACTTGAATTTGAAGATAGTGCATTAGAACTAATTGTAGAGAAGGCCATTCAAAGAAATACAGGGGCAAGAGGACTTAGATCTATTATAGAAGAAATTATGAGAGATATAATGTTCGAAATTCCATCAAACCCTAAAATAGAAAAATGTATTATTACTGAAAAAACAGTAAAAGAAGGAATACAACCTGAAGTAATCATAAATGAAAATAAAAAAGTAAAAAAAGCCATAAAAAAGAAAAAATCAATGCAAGCAAATAAAGAAGAAACAGCGTAAGGAGAGATGTATATGTGTAAAAATTGTAATGAAAAAAAAGATTATGGTAAAACATTAAATCTACCAAAGACGGAATTTCCAATGAGAGGAAATTTACCAGAAAATGAACCAAAGATTTTAAAAGAGGTTTTTGAAAATGAATTGTATGAAAAAATATTAAAAAAAAATGAAGGCAAAGAACCTTTTGTATTACATGATGGACCTCCATATGCAAATGGAGAAATTCATACAGGGCATGCTCTAAATAAAATATTAAAAGATACTATTGTTAGATATAAAAACCTTAGAGGATATTATACTCCATTTATTCCAGGATTTGATACACACGGAATGCCAACTGAAAAAAAAGCAATTGAAAAATTAGGGTTAAATAGAGATGAAATACCTGTAACAACATTTAGAGATACTTGTAAAAATTTTACAAAGGATTATAAAGATAAACAAATAGAAGGATTTAAAAGACTTGGAGTTTTAGCAGACTGGCAAAATCCTTACATAACATATGATCCTAAAATGGAAGCTAGACAAATAGGTGTATTTGGTGAAATGTATAAAAAAGGATACATATATAAGGGATTAAAACCTGTATATTGGTGTACAGATTGTGAAACAGCACTTGCAGAAGCAGAAATTGAATATAAGGATATTCAATCAAATACAGCATATGTTAAATTCCCTGTAATTGATTCAAAAGAATTATTTGATAAAAAAGAAGTATACGTTGTGATTTGGACAACAACTCCATGGACATTGCCAGGAAATACTGGAATTACAATAGGAGCTGATTTTAAATATAGCTTAGTAGATACAAATAAAGAAAAACTAATAATTGCAACTGAACTTGTTGAAAAAGTAATGCAAATTGCTAAAATAGAAAATTATAAAACAATTAAAGAATATGAAGGTAAAGAATTAGAAGGAATAATATGTAAACATCCATTTATGAATAGAGAATCTAAAGTCGTATTAGGAAGTAATGATACTATACTTGTAGACTTAGATACAGGTACAGGTGCAGTTCATACAGCTCCTGGTTATGGTAAAGAGGATTATCTTTGCGGATTAAAAAATAATTTAGAAATGATAGTTGCAGTAGATAGTAAGGGACATCAAACAGAAGAAGCCGGATCATTTGCAGGGATGTTTTATGCAAAATCAGATAAAGAAATTATTAAATGGTTAGAAGAAAATAATTTTTTACTAGCAAAACAAGAAGTAAAACATTCATACCCACATTGTTGGAGATGTAAAAAACCAGTAATATATAGAGCAACAAGTCAATGGTTTGCATCTGTAGATGGATTTAGAGATGAATCTTTAGAGGCAATAAAAGGAGTAAAATGGTATCCTAAGTGGGGAGAAGAAAGAATAACAAAAATGATAGAAGATCGTAATGATTGGTGTATTTCTCGACAAAGAACATGGGGAGTTCCATTACCAATTTTCTATTGTAAAAATTGTGAAAAAGAGTATGTAACAGCAGAAAGCTTAGATAAAGTACAAAGTATTGTTAGAGAAAATGGAACAAATGCATGGTTTGGAATGGAAGTATCAGAGCTTATGCCAGAGGGATCTGTATGTTCAAAATGTGGATGTACAGAATTTGAAAAAGAAACAGATATTATGGATGTTTGGTTTGATTCTGGTTCAACACATGAATCTGTTTTAGTAGAAAGAGGATTACCAGATGCGGATCTTTATTTAGAAGGTAGTGACCAATATAGAGGATGGTTTCAGTCATCACTTCTTACTTCAATTGCAACAAAAGGTAAAGCACCATATAAAGAAGTCGTAACTCATGGATATGTTGTAGATGAACAGGGAAGAAAAATGTCAAAGAGCTTAGGTAATGGAATAGATCCAATGGATTTGATAAAAGAATTTGGAGCAGATATTTTAAGATTATGGGCATTATCTTCAGACTATACTTCAGATGTTAGCATTTCAAAAGGAATTATAAAACAAGTTTCAGAAGTGTACAGAAAAATACGTAATACTGCAAGATATATATTAGGTAATATTAGTGATTTTGATGTTAATAGTCCTGTTGAATATGATGATTTATTAGAAATTGATAAATGGGCATTACTAAAATTAAATCAGTTAATTAAAATTTGTACGAAATCATTTGATGAATATGATTTTAATAAGGCTTACCAAGCAATTAATTCTTTCTGTGTTGTAGATATGAGTAATTTCTATTTAGATATTATTAAAGATAGATTATATACAGCTAAAAAAGATAGTATACAAAGAAGAGCAGCTCAAACTACAATGTATGAAATATTAAGTGCGATAGTAAGAATAATTGCACCAATGACTTGCTATACCGCAGAAGAGATATGGAAGTATATGCCACATAAAAAAGAAGAAAATATAGAAAGTATAATGCTCGAGGAATGGCCAAAAGAAAATGATCAATTTAATAATTCTATTATAGAGAAAAAATGGAATAAAATAATAAAAATAAAAGAAGAAGTATCGAAAGAATTAGAATTAAAAAGGGCAGAAAAAATAATAGGCCATTCATTAGATGCAAAAGTAACATTATGTGCATCTAATGAGGAATATGAATTTTTAGTAGAAAATAAAAATATATTATCAACTGTTTTTATTGTATCTGATGTAGAAATAGAGCATACAGGTAATGATCTAATGAAAATAATAGTTGAAACTGCCAAAGGAGAAAAATGTGAAAGATGTTGGATGTATTCACAAACAGTAGGAGAGGATAAAGATAATCCAACAATATGCCATAAATGCAGTGAAGCTTTAAAATAATAGGTGATTTAAAATAAACAAGAAAGAATTATAATATCCTTTCTTGTTTATTTTAATAAATCAAACTTTTTTGCATATAATAGAAAATGAAAAAAGAATTAAGGAGAATGAATATGGATAAAACTTATTATTTTGATTATTCAGCTACAACACCTGTAAGAGAAGAAGTATTAAAAGAAATGTTACCTTTTTTTAATTTAGACTATGGTAATCCTTCTTCTATTTATACTATTGGAAGGCATAATAAAAGAGTGATTGAAAAAGCTAGGCAAAAAATTGCCAGTATTATAGGAGCAAAGAGTTTGAAAGAAATCTGTTTTACATCTTGTGGTAGTGAGAGCGATAATTTTGCAGTCAAAGGAGTAGCTTATGCAAATAAGGAAAAAGGTAATCATATTATTACTAGTAAAATAGAACACCCAGCAATATTAAATACATGTAAATATTTAGAGAGTGAAGGATTCGAAGTCACATATTTAAATGTAAATGAATATGGACAAATTAATTTACAAGAATTAGAAAATAGTATTAAGGATAATACAATACTAATAAGTATAATGTTTGCAAATAATGAGATAGGAACAATTGAACCAATAACGGAAATAGGTAAAATTGCTCATAAGTATGGTATATATTTTCATACAGATGCTGTGCAAGCAATAGGAAATATAAAAATTAATGTACAAGAAATGAATATTGACTTACTTTCTATGTCTGCACACAAATTTTATGGTCCTAAAGGTATGGGGGCATTGTATATAAAAGAAGGAGTAAAAATTAATAAAATACAACATGGAGGTCATCAGGAATTAAATAGAAGGGCTGGAACAGAAAATGTAGCAGGAATTGTAGGAATGGCAAAAGCTTTAGAACTTGCAGATAAAGAAATAAAAGAATATAATAAAAAATTAATTAATCTTAGAGATTATTATATTTCACAAATTGAAGAAAAAATACCATATATAAGATTAAATGGAGATAGAATAAAAAGATTACCAGGCAATGCTAATATTTCTTTTAAATTTATAGAAGGTGAAGCTTTACTTTTT
>Ga0256407_10013632_pt1 | contig 10845 bp, 6 predicted proteins | sample RumenRJG_04DNA_FD_193489 | JGI IMG/M metagenome (GOLD analysis project Ga0256407, IMG submission 193489) | Bovine rumen microbial communities from Lethbridge, Alberta, Canada - RJG_04 | ecosystem: Host-associated > Mammals > Digestive system > Stomach > Rumen | place: Canada: Alberta | collected... | reverse complement strand
ATGGAATTTATTTTTGAAGGAGATTTTTATATTTTTTTTGTAAGGAATGGAGTTTTATATTGGAATAAATAGTGATAGGAATTAATTTTTAAAAGAAGAATGAAGTTATTTAAATTATATTTATTTAAATAAAAATTTAAAAAGTATTTTTATATTAATTCTTTAATGATGATAGAGTATTTTATTTAATTAATGAAATAGTTCTAGATAAAAATAAAAATAATTCTATTTGTAATTTTAAATTCATTAATATAAATTAAAAGTTTTCAAAGAATTACTTTAGCATAATCTCTTTAATTAAAAAAAAATTTTTAATTTTTTTATTTTATTTATAAAAAATTCATATTATACATTTAAAAAATTTATATTTGAATTAAAATATATAAGATAACACAATGAAGCATAAACACTATTAACTTCCAATTTATTTCATAAAAACAATAATAAAATCTACTATAATCAAATAAATTATAAATCAATTTTAACTTATTACAAAATTACTATATTCTCCGTTTATAAGAAATTCACCTTCACTTTTCATTCTCCTTAATTTTTTCTCAGCTTTAGGTTTAATTAAATGTTCCATTTTCAAAACAGCAAAATGGCTCAAAGGTTTATTAACAGGATTTTCAAAAACAAGAGCTTTTAATTCTAAATAAAATGTCATATAAACACTTAACTTAACATAAACATTATATTGAATCATTTCTAAAAATTTCATTTCTAAAATATTTAATTGATTCTTTTCAAAAAAAGGATAAATATAAGAAAAATCACCATTAGATAAATATTTATCATCCCAAATTTTTTGACTAATCATTAAAGAAACAAAAACTAAAGGTCTCCAATTTGTAGTTTGTAAACTTAAACCAGTTAAAGCAATAATTCTATTAATATAAATTAAACTTATAATACAACATTCAGAAGAAAATTGTACACAATTATATAAAGCTTCTATAAAATTAATCATATCATCTAAAGTTGGAATTTTTCTTATATTTTCTATTCTTTGTTTATCAAAATATTGTGGATATTCATCAATGTATTTTTCTTCTGAAAAAAAGTATAAATCACTTTTTTTACTTATTGTCTTTCCTAAATTTAAATCTTCGTTTAATTGACTTTGTAAAATTGTTGAAACTGCTTTTATCATATTTTTTACATTTGGTGATGAAATTGTTGTATCTAAAAATATGTTACTTGTTGATGATGATTTAAAATTATGAAATGGTGCACATGATATTATTCTTTTTGAAGGTACTTTATTATTTTGTTTTATTCCAGGTGTGAATGCTATTTTTGACATTTTTTTATACTTTTATTAATATTATAATATATAAATAATATATTTAATTAAATCAATGAAATTTTTTAAATGATTATTTATAAATTTAATATGAATAAATATATATATTTATGAGAAAAATTAAAAATGAATTATATTTTTTTAGCTTATATTTTAAAATTCTAATGGAAATTATGTCTTTTTTCCAATAGTTTATTTATTTTAAAATTTTAAAATATCTGAAATAATCCAGATAATTTTAATTACCATATCTTATATATTATATTATTCAAATTCCATCTTTTTTATTTACATATGAATTATGATTATTTATATAATTGTTTAATTCATATATGTTTTTATTATTATTACATGATATAATTAAATCATTAAAATGCTTTATAATATTGAGGGAATTTTCTATTTTTTCATAAATTTCATTTTTTTCTATTAAACTTAAATCCATATTTAATTTATTTATCAATGATAAAGGATTGTCATTTTCTCTTAAAGGAATTTCAATATAATTGTTTGAATTAGATAATTTAATTTTTATATTCAAAAGAATATCATTATTATTTCTAATATTATTATTAATTATAAATGGTCTTGAACATTTTGGATTAATTCTTATTGGAGGACATGCTAAAATATCACTCATATAAATAAATTTTTTCATGTTTTTATCTTCTAAATTTTTTCTTGTATTATCTTTTAAATGTTGAGTTTTTTCAATATTATTATTAGAATTTTTATTATATTCTAAATTGGATTTTATATTATTTTTTAGGAAATAATTATTATCAATAAAAAAGTTATAATTATTTTTATTAGTTTTTATAATACTATTATAATTAATATTTGGAATTTTATTATTAATATTTGGATTTATAAAAATTGTGTTATTATAATTCAAAGTATTATTTTTATTTTGTTCATTAATATATGGATTTAAAATAATAGAATTATATTTTTGAAAATTTTGATTTTCGCAATTATTAATCATCTTTTTATTTTGATTTTTTTTCTTTTTTTTTTTCTTATTTATTTTTGTTGTTTTCAAATCGTTTGGGAAAAAAATTATATTTTCTTCTTTTTTTTGTCCTTTAAAATGTTTATTATTATTCAAATTAATATCAGAAATATACAAAGTATCATTAATACTCTCAGAATTATTTAAATTAAATATATTCATATCATTATTTTTAATTGTATTATTATCTTTTTTTTCAATAGTTGGAGTTAAATTATAATTAGTTGCAAAAGATGTTGTATAATCTGATGCATTTTCTTTATCTAAAGTTAATTTAGTACTTTTTTCCTCTGAATTTGAATTTCTTTGATTATTTAAATTTTTATTTTCGTTTGAAAATTTTTTAAAAATCTTAGGGATATAATTTGTTTTTTTTTCTTCATTGTTTTTAGTGACTTTTTTGTTTTGTCTTCTTCCTTTTTTTTCTATTTTTTTTTCTTGATTTATCTTCTTTTTTATTTTTATTTTTGAATGATTGTTGCAAAGATTCATTAAATTTATCATAATTATTTTGAGACAAATTAAATTTATGAGTTTTTAAGAATACATCCATTGTTTAATTAGGTAATTTTTTATAATAAATCTTAATTTTATTTTTTTTTCTTCTTAGTTTTATATTTCAAAAAAATTATTTTCAAGATATATTAATATTTTATTAATTCTTTTATTATATTTATTTACAATATTTTTTTCAATAGTACTATTTCTAAACATCAAAATAAAAACTTTATTTACAAAACCTTAGTGTTCTATATTAAAAATCTATATTTATTTTTGATTATGTTGCTTTAAAAAATAATTCTTTTATTATTATTTATTTGATTTGTATATATATTTAATTTCATAAAGATAAAATTATATTTTTTTTACAGGAATTCATTTATTTCCTGATTCTATCTATTTTTTCAGACATTTATAATAATTAGTTTAGTTAAATTAAAATAGTTATTGATTAAACTCACAAGATTTCTATTTCTGAAAAAAGTGAATTTTAACAGTTAAAATTAAATTATTTTAATATTATTTGTTTTTGTGGTATTGTTTATAATAAAAAAAACGGTCAATTAATAAGTTTTATTACAAATATTTTTTTTTCACGGAAAAGATATTTGATACTTTTTTTCTTTACTTATATATACTTTTATTCAAAAATTAGTTTTATTATTTTTAGCATTCATTTTCTTATTTTTTAATGATGAAATTAAAATTAATCTATATTTTTTAATTCAAAAATAATTTTAATTAATTTAAAATTAAGATGAATACGAGTAAAGAAATTTAATGTTTTATTTAACATTTTTATTTAGGATGATTTTTTTATATTTTGATTTTATTTCTTATTTTTATATAGAAGAATATTTATAAAAAAGATAGAATAAAAAATTAATTTTTAAAAAAAAATTTATTCAAATGATATTGATTAAAGCAAGTAATGTAATTTAGTATATCAAAATGTTTAATTGAAAAAAATATCATGATTAATATAAAGAAGCTTATTCTGTAAAACATATTTTTTAAAAAGATAGAATTCCATAAAAAATAAACATTTACAAAAATAAAATAATAGTTTTATATTTTAATATTAAAAAATATATAAAAAATTATCATAAAAAAAAAAAAAAAAAAAAACCTAATAAGAATCCTTTCTCCTATGTCCACCTTCCCTTTCATTTCTTTTCCTTTTTCCATTTCCTTTACTAGGTACATATCCTAAAATATATCCTTGAGTTCTCATAGGAGCTCCAAATCCCATTAAAAAAGGATTACATTTCAAAATACTTTTCATCTCATCTAAAAATTCTTTTTTTTTCAAATTCCACAAATCAACATCTTTAACATTAATTTTCAATTCTTCATCATCAGAATCAAGTAACCTTTGATTTTTATATTGTAAATTTTTATCTTCTCTCAATTGTCTTTTCATTTCACTTCTTCTATCTTTTCTAACATCAATTGGATTACAACCATGACAACCACAAAAATTACATCCTTTTTCACTTAAAGTATATTTTCTTTCACTTTTGGGTACTTGACATAAACAAGATTTTCCTGTTTTTGAAAAGGCTCTCATACATTCTTTACAACAACCATTTTTCATTATGAATTTTGAAGGGTAATTTGAAAAATATGGTGATGATTCTCTACTTTGAGAACGAGAACGGTTTGAATGAGAATCGTATGTATGGATTGAGTTTATTGGAGATGATTTTGTTATTGATGGGGATTTACTGTGAGATACTGAGTCATCAGAAAATATGTCTTTTTCTAATGGTTTTGGGGAGGACATTTATTTTTAATTTTAATTTTTTTTTTTTTATTGTAGTTAGTTTATTTTTTTTTTTTTTTTCTTTATTTTTAATTTTTTGAAGGGATTTTTTATAATGTTTTTTTTATATTAAGTTAAAGTATATTTTTTATATATTATTTATAAGGAAAAAGTTAAAAACCTATTTCGGCTATTAAATTTTTTATTATATTTTTTGATTGGGATTTATTATCTACTATGTGATATATATTTACTATTTTATTTTCTTCCACTTTTGATGTTTCAATTGATATGAAGTGATTATTTTTATTATATATATCAATATGATTTTTGTCTTTTTTTGTAATTGTATAATTTAGTTTTTCAAAAAAATTTTTTACTTTTGTAAAAACATCATCTAAAGATAATTTTGTAGAAAAACATATAAAATCTTTTTTAATTATATTAGATAAAAATTTTAAATTTTCATATTTATTTTCTTTATTCTTTTCTAAATTTAATTTTTTATTTGTAAAATATTTACCTTCTAGATTTTTTGGAGAAGGTTTTTCTTTAAATGTAAATGTACAATTTCTATTTGAGGGTGTACTATTATTAGTTAAGTTTTTAATATTTGGATTGTTTTTTGATTTTAAATTAAAAGGACTTTTGGAATTTGTTGAATCAATAAATGTTTTTAATAAAAATCTAGAATTTGTAATTTCTCTAAAATTAAAATTTACTTTTTTTAAATCTAAACTATTTTTATTTTTCCTATTTTTTTTAGTACTTTTATTATTATTAGTATTATTATTATTATTTTTCATATTAAAATTATCATTATTTATATGTTTATTATTATTATTATTGTTATTTGTATTACATATTAAATTTAAATGATTTATCACAGAAACAGTTTTTGTATATAATTTCCCTTTTTGAATTAATTTATTTTTTGATTTAACTAAATTATTATTTATATTTTTATAATTAAAATTAACATTAGAAACATTTTTTTTCTTTAAAGAATTATTATTATTACTAGTTTTAATAGAATATAATTTAGGCGAACACAATCCAGAAATAACTTTTTTTAACTTTTTAATATTTTCATCTAATTTTTCTAATTTATTTAATTTACTATTAACATTATAATCAGTATTAATAATTAAATTATCATATGAATCAATAAAATTATTTCCATTAGTAATAATAGAAAGTGGTTTTTTTCTATTTGTTTTTTCACTAATAATACATTCATCATTTTGTGTTTCTTGAAAAAAATTATATCTTGGTGCATCGGCAGAAAATCTTATTGTATTTACTCTTAAATTTGAACTTGATAAAAAATTATTAATTTTCCCTTTAATATTGTTTGAATCTGTTTTATTATAATTTAAATTTAATTCTACTGATGATGAAGAATTTTCATTTCTTCCATTTCTATTTGATAATATTTTCTTTACATTATTCATTAAATCTTCATAATTTTTCACAAAAGTTCTTTTATTTTTGTAATTGTTATTGTTATTATTATTTAAGAAATTTATTTTTTTCTTTTTTAAATTATTTAATTTGTATTCATTTAAAGAGTGAATTTTTATTAATTTATCTAAAGCATCTATATTTATATTATTTTTAAATTTATTATAATTAGCAAAATTATTATTTGAATTATTTTTATTATTTTCTGGTGAATTATTTCTATCTTTTTTTATTTTATTATTATCATTTTTAGTATTATTCGAAGCACAAGTTTTACAAGAAGATAAAGAGGCACAACCATCAATATTATTATTAATAATTTTATTATTTTTTGAATTAATTTCATTATTTTTAATTGCTTGTTTTAATAATAATTTATATAAACTTGTTATTTGATTAAAATTATTTTTTTTAATATTTTCAATTATTTCATTTTTATTATCACAATTTTTAATTTTCATATCAATTATTTTATCAATTATATAATTATAAATATAGCAATTATTATTATAATAAATTCCATATGGTGAAATAATTTTATTAAATTTATCTTCACAATATTTTAAAAAAGGATGTTTTAAAATTTCATTAATTTTAATTCTTTTCTTAGGATTAATTTCTAAAATTTTAATAATTAAATCTTTACAATTATTACTTAATCTATCAGGAATTTCAAATTTACCAAGAATAATTTTTCTATAAATAATTTCATTATCATCATCTTCAAATGGTAAAAAACCACAAACCATAGCAAATAAAATAATACCACTTGACCAAATATCAATATTTAAACCATTATATTTTTTACCTAAAACCATTTCTGGAGCAGCATAACATGGACTTCCACATAAAGTATTTAATAAATTTTCATTATCATTATTATCATTATTTTCATTATTATTTTCATTATTATTTTCATTATTATTTTCATTATTATTATTTTCTTTATTATTACTATTTTCTTTTTTATTTTTATTATTATTTTTATATGAATTTGCCAAACCAAAATCTATAATTTTGATTATTGTATTATTATTTGTTAATAATATATTTTCTGGTTTTAAATCTCGATGAACTATTTTATATTTATGAATATGTTCTATTGCTTTTATTATTTGAAAATAAAATAATGATGCTGTTTCCTCTGATAAAAAATTATTTTGTACTATAAAACTAAATAAATCATTTTCAGCATATTCCATTATAATATAATAATATTCAGAATTTTCAATTATTTCATATAAGGATATTATATTTATGTGATTTAATGTTTTTAAAAAAGAAATTTCTCTATTTATACATTGTAAATCATCATTATCTTCTATTCTTGATTTTTCAAGTATTTTTATTGCTACTTTTTCATTTGTTGGAATATGAATTGCCAATTTTACTTTTCCAAATGTTCCTTCTCCTAATGTTTTTATAATTTCATAATTTCCTATTTTGTTATTTTTATTATTTGGTTTATATATTATTTTATCTTCTTCTTTTTTTGAATTAAATTCAATATTCATATATATTTTTATTTATTTATTTATTTTTTAATTTAAAATAAATATTTAATAAATTAATATAAGGAATTATTTGGAATATTCTTATTAATATTTATTCAATATAATTTAAAATAAAAAATTATTTGTTTTATCACTTTTTATCAAAAAATATAGTTTTTTAGATTAATTAATTATCTATTCAAAAAATATATAACTTTAAATCCAAGAATAAATAATTCATTATTAAATCTTATAATAAAAATTTAAGAAGTCAAACTCAAATAAATGAAAAAAACAAGACCAAAAATAATTTAAATAATACTATTTAATTTAAATAAAAAAGGCCAAGACCTATTCAATTTATAAGAATTTAGTTTCTAAATATAAAGGGTTGTTGAAAATAAAGAAAAATTAGAAATTGATGAATAAAAAAATTAATAAATTAAAAATAAAAGAAAAAAGGAATAAAAATATTAATATTTTTAATTAGAAATAATTTTTTTTAAAAAGAAATTTAAATTTGATTAATTGAAACAAGAGTTTAAATAGTATAAGTCTTTAAATTGTATTTTTTTTAAAAAATAAAACAAATAAAAATAATATTTATTTAAATTATATGGATTATAATTATTTTTTTAAATTTTCCAAAAATTTTAAATGGATAAAATAAACCAATATAAAAGAACAAAATTTGAAGATGAGACTTCAAATGAATTTTATCTTAACCCAAAAGATTTAAGTATAAATGATAGAATAAGTGATTTTTCAAATTTAATTACAATATTATCTTATTTAAAATATAATGAATTATTAGTTATATTATTTGAACAAAATATTGTTATTATTGATATTAAAAAGTCAATATCGAGTAATTTAACTATTATTAAACATTTAAATATAAATGATATATATAATTCTATATTTCCTCAAATTAAAAAAGTAACAGATTATAAAATTATTATAGGAAATAATTTTTCAAATTTTTGTTTTAGGAATAAGGAAAATGAATTAAAATTACTTAAAAATTTTAAATGTTTTGAAAATAAAAAAGAATTAAATAAACTTTATTTAATGTTTGAATTTTATAATTTAGATTTTACAATCATTAGCTTTGATAATATTCAAATTAATTCAAAATATAAAATTATTTATAAACATCAAAAAAATTTTTGGTGTAATAAAAATTTAAAAATGAATTATGAAAATAATTTAATATATAATTATTATTCCTATATTAAAATTGTTCAAGATAATGATATGATAAATCTTTTTTATTTGTGTGAAAATTATATTTTTTCTTTTGAAATTGATTATATTAAAGATATATTAAATTTTAAGCATAAAATTAAAATAGAAAATGATATTAAATTTTTTGAATTGAAAAAATTAAATAATTATACAACGAAATATATTTGTTTAACAATAAATTATTCAAATATTATTAAAGGCAATATTCTTGATATTATAAATGAAAAAATTTATGACTCAAAAAATTTAAATAATACTAATGAAGGATTAATTTCTTTTTTTTTGATTAATGAATCAGACTTTATATACTCTCAATTAAATTTAGTATATATATATAGGATAGAAGAACATGATAAAGATAGAATTAAATATAATTTTATTCATAAAATCACTTTTTTACAATTTGAAGATTGGAATATAAAATTTGTTTTTTTAGCAAGAAATAATTTATTATTTATATTTAATTCTAATGGTGATTATTCAATTCAAGATTTGAATAAAGAAAAAAATATCAATAATATAAATAATAATTCAATTTTTAGTTTGTCAATTTTAAAATTAATATATGATATAAAAGAATTTGAAACTAAAATAGGTTTTTTTATTATTGGAACTCAAAATCAAATAAAAAATATAAATATAAATATAACTTATTTTATCCCAAATGATTTATCAAATTTATTAATAAAGAATAGGGATAAATATTTATTTAATAATTTTTCAAAAGATAAATTTTATACAGAACAATTATGTGAAAAAGTAATATTTCAAATTAGATTCCCAAATGATAAAGAAATACAAGAAGATATTTCAAATATCAATAAAAAAAGAGTATTTTATTATATTAATTCTTTATTTAATGATAATCAAAATGATTCAAAAATTCAAAATGAGATAATAAATTTATTTCGAAAGAAAAATAAAATTAATTCTGAATATAATATATATTTAAATAATAAGGATTATAGATGTGAATTTTGTAATGAAAAATTTATTTCTTTTAAACCTAAATTAAATTCATATCAATGTTTAAATAATCATGAAACTTTTAATTGTTGTATAACTTATCAACCTTTAAATGAAAAGTTTTATCAATGTCAAAAATGTAAATTATTTTATTCACCTGATTCAAAAAATTTAAAAATATGTTTAATATGCCAACAAATGCTTAAAACTATATAAAAAATAAGGAATAATTAATTAAGAAAAATAATTATTAAAATAATTAAAATATTATTTTTATATATATTTAATTAAATAATATATTAATAAAAAAGATATGTTTCAACTATAAAAAATTAAATTATTAAAATAAATTTTCCTATAAATATTTAATTTTTAATTATTATTTTTTATGAATATTTTTTAAAACGGCAATAAAGAAAATAAATACTTAAAATAATTTTAGATGAATGACATCATACTTTCAAATCATTATTACATTAATTCAAATTTACAATTACCAAAAAATTCCCATATTTTATAACTAAAATTATTAAAAATAATTAAAAAAAGTATAACTATGTCTTTAAAATATAAAAAATCAAATAAAAATCATTTTTAAAATTCTAAAACAAAAAAAACAAAAATTAAAATAAATATAATTTATTATGTTTTCAATTTTGAAAATATCATTAAAACTATTTTATTTAAGTATTTATAAGCCTCCAAATTGAACCTTTCATAATCATCAAAATTAAATCAATTAACCATACTATCCAAAATCCAAAGAATATTCTTAGAATTGCTGCAACAATTGCCCCATCTTTTGCACGTGTAATAATTCCACAAATCCATGAAGTAAATGGAATAATTGCCAATATAATACTTACTATTTGGTTTAATCCAAAGTAATCACCCATTTAATTATAAAAATTAATTTAATGGATTTTATATTGTTAAAATTTAATTTATTTTCTTTATAAGAATGATTTTATTAATATTATATAGGGTTTTTATTTTATATTTATTTTTATTTTTTTTATTTTTGACTTTTATTTTGATGGTTTTTTTTCATATTTTCATTTTTTTTTTTTTTTTTTATTTTTTTTAAATT
>Ga0256407_10013631_pt1 | contig 10846 bp, 8 predicted proteins | sample RumenRJG_04DNA_FD_193489 | JGI IMG/M metagenome (GOLD analysis project Ga0256407, IMG submission 193489) | Bovine rumen microbial communities from Lethbridge, Alberta, Canada - RJG_04 | ecosystem: Host-associated > Mammals > Digestive system > Stomach > Rumen | place: Canada: Alberta | collected... | reverse complement strand
TCGTTAGTTCTCTTGTTTCGGGGCGTAGCTCAGCCTGGCTAGAGCGCTACGTTCGGGACGTAGAGGTCGCACGTTCGAATCGTGTCGCCCCGATTAAACCGCGAGTCGTTCGCGGTTTTTTTATTCTACAATTCGCAAAACGACGTCGTCTTTTCGGATGAAGGAGGTCAAAATGAAAGAAGTGAAAGTCATCGCAGACGCCCCTAATGCAACCGCCGTTGATTTTGGTTCGTTGGCTGAAATTAAAGATTATGTCTTGGAACTTGGGCCCGGCGTAAAGATTCCGGGCAAGGTCTTTGGCGGCGCGGCGGTCAAGGCAGGCGGCGCGGATTTCTCCTTTCAAGTGTTTGCCCCCGGAACGGAGGGCGGCTTTTATCATGTTCACAAGGAGCATGAAGAACTTTACTTCTTCCTCTCAGGCGAAGGCGAGTATCAGGTCGACGGAAAGAATATCCCTGTGAAGGAGGGAACGGTCGTCCGCGTCGCGCCTGCGGGAAAACGGACCGTACGCAATACGGGCTCCGCGCCGTTGACAATGCTCTGCGTACAGTATAAAGCGGCGGAGCCGGGTAGCGTCAATCCTTCCGACGGAACGATCCTGAACGAACCCGTCGTGTGGTAATTCGTAATCCTTCGCGAAGGACGCGCGCCGCAACCTTTTCTCAGCGCGGTAATACAGGCGTTTTTCCGTCGCGATATTCGCGTCGGGAAAACGCCTCGTTCGATTATGTTGTACTGGGGCTTTTCCCTTCCATTTCTTTGAAGGCGCGCGGTTTTCTCGTTCGGTTGGTTTTCGGTCGCGTTCCAAAAATCTGCGACGTTTTCGGGGACGAAAACGATTTCGACTGCGGCAGGTCGGTCTTCCGACATTTCGGCGACGAGAACCTAAACGTCTTAATCGATATCGAGGAAACGTTGGGTTCAATCCTCCCAAACGAACGCGTCTCCTTTTGCGCCGCGTCCCATTTAAGGCGCGCTCTCTTGACCTCTTGCCGCCTTTGGAGATAATGACAGTCGTTTTTTATCGGCGCCAAACGCGAATCTCGCCGCGCGGCGTTTTACCCTCAGAGGTTTTTAATGAAAGATAGCACGCTTTACGACAATCCGTTAATCGAACGTTACGCCTCGCGCGAAATGTGCGCGCAATTCGGCCCTCAGAAGAAATTTTCGACCTGGCGAAAGCTATGGGTCGCGCTCGCCGAGGCGGAACATGAACTGGGCTTGCCCGTCACGCAAGAACAGATCGACGAGCTCAAAGCGCATATCGACGATATCGATTTCGACCTCGCCGCCGCATACGAAAAAAAACTGCGCCACGACGTTATGGCGCACGTTCACACTTACGGCGACGTCTGCCCTAACGCGCGCGCTATCATCCACCTTGGCGCGACGAGCTGCTACGTCACCGACAACGGAGACTGCATTATTTACCGCGAAGCGCTCCAGATGGTTCGAGATCGACTTGTAACCGTAATCGATCGACTCGCGAATTTTGCCGCTCAGTATCGCGCGCTCCCTTGCCTCGGATTGACCCATCTTCAGCCCGCGCAACCGACGACCGTCGGCAAGCGCGCGACGCTTTGGACCTACGACCTCGCGACCGACCTTGAGGACCTCGAATACCGTCTTTCCAAGATGAAGACGCTCGGCAACAAGGGCACGACCGGCACGCAGGCGAGTTTCCTCAAACTTTTCGACGGCGATCACGCCAAGGTTCGCGAGTTGGAAAAACGCGTCTGTCAGAAGATCGGTTTCGACCAGCCTTTCGCCGTGACGGGGCAGACTTACCCTCGCAAGCTCGACGCGCAGATTCTCGACGTTCTCTCGCGAATCGCGCAGAGCGCCCACAAGTTCGGAACGGACATGCGCATCCTCGCGCACAAGAAGGAACTGGAAGAGCCGTTTGAAAAGAATCAGATCGGCTCGAGCGCCATGGCGTACAAACGCAACCCGATGCGATGCGAACGCGTCTGCTCCCTCGCGAGATTTGTCATGAGTCTTCAGACGAGCCCCGCGATGACGATCGCGACGCAGTGGATGGAACGCACGCTCGACGACAGCGCCAACCGCAGACTCACGATTCCACAGGCGTTCCTCGCGATCGACGCGATTCTGACAATCATGCAGAACGTCGTTGAAAATATCGTCGTCTACCCCAAGGTTATCGCCAAAAATCTTAATGCCGAACTGCCCTTCATGGCGACGGAAAACATCCTCATGGCGGCGGTAGAAGCGGGCGGCGATCGCCAAGAGTTGCATGAACACATTCGTCAGCACAGCGTCGCGGCGGGAAACGTCGTCAAGATCGAAGGGGGCGAAAACGACCTTCTCGAACGTCTGCGGAAAGACCCGGCGTTTTCTAAGGTCAATATCGACGCCGAAATCAAACCGGAAAAATTCATTGGTCGCGCGCCAGAACAAGTTGACGAGTTTATTCGAGAAGTCGTCGAGCCGATTCGAAAACGTTACCCCGACGTCGCGGTCGCGCAGGCAGATCTTCGCGTTTGACGAATCTTAAGCGGAGACGCGTCTGGACGTAAGATTCTTCACGCGTTCGTTTTTCACGCAGTTTAAAGAGGACGAATATGCTTACCTATCAAACGGCGGGCGAATCGCACGGCAAAGGGATCGCCGCTCTCGTCGACGGTTTTCCGGCGGGAGTTCCTCTTGATTTAAACGTCGTCGACGGCGAACTCCGTCGTCGTCAAGGCGGCTACGGTCGAGGGGGACGGCAGACGATTGAAACGGACGCGGCGGAAATTCTAACAGGCGTTTTACATGGCGCGAGCATGGGATCGCCGATACTTCTGTGGGTCAAGAATCGCGACTACAAGCTCGAAAGCATGCCGGAGCTAACGCGTCCGCGTCCGGGGCACGGCGATCTAACGGGATCCGTCAAATACGGGACGGGAATTCGTCCGATTCTCGAACGTTCGAGCGCGCGGGAAACGGCGGGACGCGTCGCGGCGGGCGCGTTGGCGCGGTTGTTGCTCCGCGAGCTGGAGATCGAGGTCGTCGGCTACGTGGAGAGCGTCGGCGACGTCGATTTGACGCCATGCGCCGAGACGTTGACCCAAACGCCGTCGGAGATGCGTGAAATTCGCGACGCGACGCAGGTCTTTTCGCTCCGCCCCGACCTTGACGAAGAAGCGACGCGCGCAATCGACGCCGCAAAAGAAGCGGGCGACACGCTCGGGGGCGTCGTCGTCGCGCGCGTTTTTAACGTCCCGTTCGGACTCGGAACGCACGCGCAGTGGTCGTCGAAGCTCGACGGGCGGCTCGCGCAAGCAGTCGCCGCGATTCAAGCGTTCAAAGGCGTAGAAATCGGCGACGGGTTCAAGCTGGCGCGCGTCCCCGGTTCGAAGGCGCACGACGAAATCCTGTGGGACGAGAATCAACGCGACGCGAGAATGTTCGGATTCGTCCGTCCGACCAACCGCGCGGGCGGGATCGAGGCAGGGATGACAAACGGTCAGCCGATTGTCGTCCGCGCCGCGATGAAGCCGATCCCGACGCTTCGCAAACCGCTTCGATCGATCGACCTCGTCACAAAAGAACCGGTCGAAGCGTCCTTTGAGAGAAGCGACGCGTGCGCGATCTCGGCGGCGAGCGTCGTCGTTGAAAACGTCGTCGCCTTCGAAATCGCCGCCGCAATCGTCGAGAAATTCGGCGGCGACTCGTTGGAAGAAATCAAAGCGCGTCTTAAACTCTTCAACGAAAGCGTCGCGACTAGGCTAGAAAACGGAAACTGGAACGTTTAAACGCCTATTCTCCGCGTCCACCTCCTGTCAAAACAAACCGCCGTCTTCCCCAGTTTACAGGAAGACGGCGGTTGTTATTAGGCGCTTGAGATTTTAAAGAAGGAACGGAAAAACGAAGACGTCTAAACAAGGCGGCGCAGAACGAGCCGAGCGCCGAGGCAGTCGTTGCGCTTGTCCGGTTCGAACCTGCTACGGAATGCGGAGCGGCAATTGACCGCGTAGTAGCGCCAGCCGCCGCCGCGACTAACGCGAAACGAACCCTTTCTTGGTCCTGTCGGATCCGTAACCTCGTCCGTCGGATAATCTCCATACCAATCCTGAACCCACTCGCACACGTTCCCGTGCATATCGCAAAGTCCCCAGCCGTTCGTCGGGTACTTCCCTACCGCCGTCGTCTTCTTTAAGTACGGTCCCCTCTTATAATCCCCATAGGGATGATTCCCGTTGCAGTTTGCTTTATCTCCGTTCAGGGTTTTGCCAAACCTGTAAGGCGTCGTCGTCCCTGCCCGACACGCGTACTCCCATTCCGCCTCGGTCGGAAGACTGAACTTAAAACCCTTAGGACATGCTCCAAGTCCATTCAATTTCTCAATGTACTTTTGACAGTCGTTCCAAGAGATTCTCTCCACAGGAAATCTCTTAGTGTTCTTGAAAAAACTTTGATTATAACTCGGATTCGTTCCCACGACCGATTTCCACATTCCCTGCGTAATCGGCGACTCCAACATCCAGAACCCTCGACTGATGTTCACCTTGTGCTGAACTTCGTCGCTCCAACGCTCCAGTTCCGTCTCGGGACTCCCCATCGTAAACGAGCCCTTTGAAATCCAGCGAAACGCGTATTTCTCGCCTTTAATCTCCAGCGTCATACGCTCCCCTGTCTTACGGGAATTGACGCTTTCTTCATCGTTTCGCGACATTCTCGTTCTCCCTTTGAAACAAGCGTGATCCTAACTCGCGCAAATTAGAGAGGCGCTCCCTTCCCCAAACGATATAACGAAAGCAACGGTAGTTCTTTCGAGCGCGCGACGAAGGCAAATCAAAGCTTTCCGAGCCGTCTCGCCTTCTCGTACGCGCCGACAAGGTGAAACACGCCGCAGCTCGTGATTTTACTAAAATCTGGGGTCATGAGCGCGTCGCGAAGCGTTTCGGCGGCTCTGTCGTCGAAAGAATCGCTAGCGCAGTTGGAAGCGATCGTTAGCGCAATTTCGCCACACTCGCGCGGCGCATACCATGTAACGCGATAATCGCCGTTAAGTCCGCCAGCCTTGCGCCAGTCTGGCGCGACCGCCGTTAAGTCGCGGGATTTGAGTTTCTTCAGCGCGCCTTCCTGACGCGCCGCCACGCGGTTTGAAATAAACGCCAGCGTCTTCGCAAGCGCGTCCTTTAACGCGGAGTCGGTTTCAAGGCGATAAAGAACGTTAAGCGATTCTTGCATCTGAAGATAAGCATACGGCGGCATGCGTCTTAACAAATCTTCGTTCTCCATAATGTGCGCCGACTGCGCGACCGTCTCGGACGCGATAGCGCGCCAGCGTTCCCAGTATTCGGCAGTCTTATCGACGTCGCCAAGAGTCTTCGCGGCGTCCCATGCGACGGCGTAAATTGCCGTCAATCGCGCCGCTTCATGGTCTTCGACATTCGCCATGCGGCATATCCCAATACGACAATGGGAGCCGTCGGAACAGAGAAAATCATAATCGTTCTCAGGGGTGACGTTGCGCGTCATTCGATCGGCGACGGCGAAAAGAATCGCGGCGGCGCGAGGACGCGTTTCTTCGTCGGAAAGCTGAGAACGAAAATACTCCCAGACGGCGAGCGTCAAATGCGTAACCTGATCCCTCGAACTGTTGATATAGCAAACGTCCGGCGCCTTCGGACTGACGCCTCGAGCGACAAAACCGGGCGATCCGGAAACAGTCGCTAGAAGTTCCAGACCGGCAAAAACGTCTTTCGCCTGGCTCTTGATTCGCTCAAGACTCGTCGCGTCGGCGCCGCGCGCTTGCTCGTTAGCATAACGGTCGATCAACGCGTCTAGGATAATTCCGCCCGAAATCGCACAGTCTTCCATGCCTGTCCCATATCCGCAAGGGTTCGGATCGAGCGATTTCACTTCTTCAGGCGTTGGAAGACTATCGAGCGTCGCGCCCGGGTCGAGAGTTTCAAGAAAATCGTAAAAGAGATTCGTCTGCGACGAGTAAAAATTCGTCCAAATCGCGTTCCATGCGGAATCGACTTGACTTTCTAACGTCGCCTCGGTCGCCGACGAAAGGTTCCCAAGAAAAAAGACCACAGTCGCCGCAATGGCGAAAATAACTTTCCGACGTCGAGAAAACATGAGATTCCCTTTTACGATAACGTGTAAAAACGCTCTGAATTTCCTGTTATCGAAGATTCAGAGCGTTCGTCCTGAATAAACGACCAAGGCGTCAATCAATCATTCGACAACCTGATCGGCAACCTTCTCGAGATACTCCGCGTCGTTCTCCTCAACCTTAGGAGCCTTGTCGGCGTCGGCGAGCTTCTTCCACAATCCGACGGGCGACTTGCCCGTAATCGTCTTGAAGAAAACGCAGCCGGCAAGATACGTTCCACGCGGATTCGGATGATGCGGCTTCTGATCGCCTTCGTCGCTGTGAAGGTCAAGCTTGTCGCCGACGGTAAAGAAAGCTTTGCCCACAGGCGCGAGCATCGAGTCCGTCGCTTCACGGAGTTCTTCATAACTGCCCTGCATGCCGACTTTGAGCTGCGCGAGAGTCGCTTCGTCGGGCGCGCTGTACCGTTTCGTCCACGCCGCGACGACTTCCGCTTTGCGCGACTCGTCGTCGCCATAGCCTTCGAACATGCCGTCGCAACGCCCCCAAGTCTGATAGAAGACGACCTTAGTCTCGGGACAATTTTCATGGATTAAATCGACGAGCTTCTTTCCATATTCCATGAATTTCGCATGGTTGTTAATCGCCGCCGCGCTCTGTTCTTGTAGAACGACGTAGTCCCATTTCTCTTTTTTGATCACTTCGGGAGTCGGTTCGCCCTTGAAATTGTTGGGAAGTTCGCCCTTAAAATGACGTTCAAAACTCCAACCGCCGGGAAGGCTGCGGACGGTCTTCGTCGGGACTCCTGAGACGGTAAGCATGTCGCCGACCGTCTTGTCAAGCGAGTTGTAGAAGGTGTAACTGTTGCCAATAAAGAGAATCTTAAGCTCTTTATCGCCCTTCTCTTGAGCGCCGACAAACGTCGGAAGAGCAAAAAGAAGACAACTCAAAATCGCGAAAACTTTTAAACTAAACTGCATTTTGACCTCGATTCGTGAATGGAGCGACCTTCGCTAAAGCGTCGTTCTAACGTTCGTCGGAAAAAATCATCGCTTAATGCTGAGATGAATTGCAAAACCGCCAATCTCGTCCTCAATGTAAGCGGCGATCATCTGGCCCTTGTCGTTGTTCTTGAAGAAACGGAACTTATATCCGCGCCGTTCCAGGTGATAAATCGCACGCTTCATCGAATTACACGCGATCGCGATATGACCGTGAGCGCCGAAACTCGGCTTCTTCATCGCTTCGACCGCCGATCCGCCAAAGAAGGAAATATCGATTTCCCGCGTTCCGAAGTTAAAGATACGCGCAAACTCTTCCGCAGTCGACTTTGCCTCTTCCGCGGTATTGCAGTTGATTCCCACGTGACCAATCTGGAATCCCAGGAGCGTTTCCACCGCGCGCGCGGCGGCAGACGAAACGGCGTCCCAATCGCCAGCCGCGACGGAGTCGGCAGGCGTCATGAAACTTCCGCCGATAGCGAAAATCGCGCCGTTTTCCGCGTAAGGTTTCATATTGTCAAAATTAACGCCGCCGGTGGGAACGAAACGCACGTCGCTAAAGGGACCGCGTAGCGCCTTAATTATGTCGAGACCGCCTGAAAGATCGGCGGGAAAGAATTTTACGACGTTAAGCCCCAAGGAACGAGCAAGTTCTATTTCCGTCGCCGTCGTCGCCCCGGGGATGATCGGAACGTTCTTCTCTTGGCAAAACTGGATCGTCTTTGGGCAGACGCCCGGCGCGACGATGAAGTCGGCGCCGAGATCAATCGCTTTGGCGGCGTCTTCCGCGCTATGAACCGTCCCGGCGCCGACAAGTCCGTTCGGAAGCGCGGCGCGTGCGGATTTCAGAGAATCTAACGCGGTCGCGTCTCGGAGCGTTACCTCGACGGCGTCGATCCCGCCTTTCGACAGCGCCTGCGTCAGGGGCGCGGCTTTGCTCGGATCATGAACGTTGACGAGCGGAAGAAGACCAATCTTTTCAATCGATTCCAAAACGCTTGAACTCATAATACAATATCTCCGTACGAGTTAATTGACGCGAATTAGATTCGCCGCGACGAGTTGCGCTCTATTGAGATTCTAGAGGAAAAGTCCGGCGAAAGACTTGCGTGGCTCAATTATAAAACCGTAAAAGTGGGCGTCAAATCGAAGAAGACAAAATCTAAGGTCGCGCGCGCCAGACAGGTCAGGGGAACTGGACAAAAAGACGTGAAAGGAATATACTGAGTCAGGCGCGAGGGGGCGTTTGCCAACGTTAAAAACCTCCAGCGCCCTTTTCATCTTTCCATAGCTTATATCGCAGAGGCGCGTCCTGATGAAGAACACAACGTTCGCTTTCGACGTCGTAAGTCGGCGTGAGGTGGTTTTCCGTTCTTTTCTAACGTTGTTCGCCGTCCTTATCGCGTTCGTTCTGTCGACGTCCGCGACCGGGTGCAAACATGAGAAGCCGTCGGTCGAATATGGCGGCGGACAGATCGCAACGGCGCAGGAACGTGAGCAACAGTATCGCAATCTAGTCGTGCAAGTCGTTCAAGCGGCGGAAGCGCAAGAGAAATACCCCGACCAGACGTATCTCCGCGGCGCGTTGGGCCGTCTCAACTCATGGCTTGCCGATCGTCCCGAATCCGCCGACTTCTCGCCCGACCCCGAATACGACGAATTGGCGCAGAAGTTTACCGAAATTCTCGCGTCGGTTAAGAGGTGCGACGAACTCTTCACGCTCTTTGCCGACGAATCCAAAACAGTCGAGGAAAAAGACTGCGACGAGCTTGAAGCTACGGTAAAAGAGTTTAAAACCAAAATCGGACCGCTCGCTTCAGAAACGACCTCCGCAACGTTAGGCGCGTTTGAAATATTCGCCGACGAGATTCTAGAAAAACTGGCGTCCGCTCGGGAATTTCAATTCGCCGATCCGACGGAATCCTTCAAAACGCAGATTCGTCAGATCGCTTCGACCCCCTCTTACACATACTATAATTTCTCGACGCTTCGTTCGGGTCTTGAAGACTACGTTCGCCTTCTAAAAATCGACGGCAAGGTTTTCCTTCCGCAAGACGCGGATTTTCTGCGTTCGGTCGTTTGGTTGCGCGACGTTTTCACTTGGGCTAAGGGACCGAAACAGGACGATATAGCGGTCGTCAAAGAACTCTTCGACTGGACTATTAAGAACGTCGTTCTCTCGGCTCCTCTCCCCTCTCCGATGGGACTCGTCTCTCAGTTGGAATGGCAAACGCTTCTTCTAGGCCAGGGAACGCCGATGGATCGCGCGATCATTTTCATCGAGCTTCTGCGCCAACACCGTCTCGACGCGTTCGTCGTCCGCCCTAACGGCGAGCTTCGCGACAACTTCCCCGTCGTCGTCGGCGTCAGACTTAACGGCGAGGCCTATCTCTTCGACATGGCGCTCGGTCTTCCCTTCGCCGCCGCCGAATCAGTTTCGCTCGCCGAAGTGACGCCCAATTCTCCCGGGGCCCCGACGGGTCTCGTCGTCGACAAGATCGCGACTCTTCGCGACGTCGTCGGCGCCGACGCTATTCTAAGAAGATTTGACCTGCCTGAGCGACCGTACCCCGCGACTTCAGACGATTTTAAAAACGCCGTCGCGTACGTCCCCTCCACGCCGTTTCAAGTCTCGCTGAGAATGATTCCTCTGGAACAGGAATTTAGCGGAAAAGTCAATACGGTTCTTTCGACTCCTTTCGACGTCCAGAAGGAGCGCGTTCTTGAATTGGAAGGAGTCGCCGACGTTAAACGTCTCCAAGAGGCGAACGTGCCGATTCTGGAACAAACGATTTTCCCAGAAGAGTCGGATTTTGTCACTCGTGTTTTCATGACCCCGATGGAAACGACGAAATCCCTCGAAATAGACGGTTCCTCCGACAGCAATTCGTCGGATGAAATTTCCGACTATACGGGCGACTCCTCTGAACAGTTCGCCGGGGTCTCAGGTAAACAACATACGCAGCTCACGCCTCTATGGATCGGAAAGATTCTGTATCTTCGCGGTAATTTCGTCGACGAAGGCGCCGCGCGGTGGCTCCTCCAAGGGCGCGTTTCCGAACGCCTTCTTAAGAGTCAAGAGACGAGTATAAGAGCGCGCGTCACGGAATACCTCAATCAATACGTCGAATGGGCGAAGTCGCAAGGTCTCGAACCTAGCGACGAAGAACTTCAAAGAATCGCCGCTGAAACGGCCGTCACGTTCCAGCTCGATATCGCCTCGAAGCGATTTATGAAAATTCTCACAAGCTACAATCTTGCGCTCCTCTCTGAAGAAAACGGAGCCGACGCCGCCGCCCTCGAACGTCTTAACGACGATTCCCTTCGCCCCGTCTCTCGCGCAAGGGATCAGAGACAACTTGGCGACGAGTTCCGTAACGCCGCTAATTATCTGCGCGCTAGGATTCTCGAGAAACAGGGAGCGTGGAGCGCCGCCGTCTCGCGTTTACGCTCCGGCGTCGACTTTGGTTCTCTCGTCCGTGCAAACTGGATCGCCGAACTCGCGGGAATCGAGCAAGGCGACTCCGACGTCGAGAAACCAGACGTCCAAGAAACGGCGGAAGAACCCGTGACTGAGGAACCTGCGGCAGAAGAACCCGTGACGGAAGAACCCGCGGCAGAAGAACCTGCGGCGGAAGACCCCTCGGCAGAAGAACCTGCGACGGAAGAACCTGCGGCGGAAGAACCTGCGACGGAGGAACCTGCGACGGAAGAACCTGCGACGGAAGAACCTGCGACGGAGGAACCTGCGAGGGAAGAACCTGCGAGG
>Ga0256407_10013630_pt1 | contig 10847 bp, 6 predicted proteins | sample RumenRJG_04DNA_FD_193489 | JGI IMG/M metagenome (GOLD analysis project Ga0256407, IMG submission 193489) | Bovine rumen microbial communities from Lethbridge, Alberta, Canada - RJG_04 | ecosystem: Host-associated > Mammals > Digestive system > Stomach > Rumen | place: Canada: Alberta | collected... | reverse complement strand
CCACCCTTTAGTTCTTGCCTTTATTGATGATGTAGATGCCAAGGGCAGCAAGACCGCCGGCAAAGGCATATTTCAGATGGAACGTCTCGCCGAGACAGAGGCATGAGGTGACGGCACCTACAATGGGTATCAGTGAGTTGTAGATGGCTACCTTGCCCACAGGATTCATACTGAGCAGTTTGTTATAGAGGGCGAAGCCGATGGCAGAGATGGCGATGAGAGCCACGAGACAGCTGATGCCCAGCAGGTTGACTTGGGGCAGCGTGCCGCCAAGGATCAGCCCGGGGATGATAAGTAGCAGACCTCCGATGCTGAGGCTATAGCCTGTGCCAACGAATACATCCACCCTGCGGCTCAGTCCGCGCGTCATCAGGTTGGAGCAAGCCCCGCAGATGGCGTTGAGGATTATCATGCCGTCGCCCAGCCAGGTGAATCGTCCACTGTCGGCTCCACCAAGGTTCAATGCCAAGATGCCGCTGAACCCAACGGCACACCCCAGAAGTTTTCGCGAGGTGAGCTTGTCGCTCTTGAAACAGGCACAGGCCAGCAGTACCACAAGGAAGGTGCTCAGCGAATTGAGAATGGCGGCTCGCGAGCCTTCGCTATGCGACATACCGACATAGAAGAAGAAATAGTGGAGCGTGGTGTTCATCAGTGCAAAGGCAAGGATAAAACGCCAGTCTATCGGGCGGCTTGTCTTGAACGACCGCCCATTGCTGCGGGCAACGGATAGGACTATCAGTCCTGCCGCCGCAAAGCGGATGCCGGCAAAGAGCATCTTGCTGCCAGTCATGTCGGTTGTGATGCCAAAGGCACCGAAACCCACCTTGATGAGCGGGAATGCCCATCCCCACGCTATGGCGGCTGTCAGGGCAAAGACCACCACCCATGCGGGTCGTTGGAATATGGATACATCAGGTTGTTTCGTCATTTCTCACCTTTCATAATGATATAAATGATGACGGGAGCTCCCATCACCGGCGTGACGGCATTCAACGGTATAATGCCCGACTCGCCCGGCAGGAAACAGATGGCGTTACACAGCAGGGCGATGACGGCACCGCAGAGGATGGTGCCAGGCATCAGAATGCGATGGTCGGCCTGACGGAACAGGAGGTGTGCGATATGGGGTACTGCCAAGCCAATGAACATGATGGGGCCGCAATAGGCGGTGGTGACAGCCGTCAGGAGACCCGTCACGATGATGAGCCAGTTGCGCACACGACGGGTGTTCACGCCTAAGTTCTCGGCATACTGCTCACCAAGAAGCAGCGCATTGAGGGGTTTTACAAGGAGCAACGCACCTGCGAGACCCAGCACACAGAGCGAGGCAAAGAGCGGTATCTGGCTCATCGGCACACCACCAAAGGAACCCATGCCCCACACCATATAGGACTTGACACCCTCGTCGGTAGCAAAGAAATTGAGCAGTGCCACCACGCTATTGGCGATATAGCCAATCATGATGCCCACGATGAGCAGCATCACGTTGTTGCGCACCATGGTAGAAAAGAGGAAGATGAGTCCCATCACAGCCATCGCACCCACAAAGGCGGCAGAAAGGACAGCCATAAAGCCCGATATACTGACGGAGCCGACAGAGAGCGAACCGCCCAGACCGAGCATCACCAACGCCACGCCCACACCGGCACCGCTGTTGATACCGAAGATACTGGGGCCTGCCAATGGGTTCTTGAAGGCTGTCTGGAGCATCAGTCCGCTGACTGCCAGCGAACCACCGCAGAGCATTGCCGTCAAAGCCTGAGGCAGTCGGCTCTCCATGATGATAAACTGCCAGGAGGGACGCGCCGCCTCGTGACCCAAGACAATACTCATCACGTCGCGGAGCGGTATAGAAACCGACCCCACGGCCAGGTTGACAGCCAACAGCACGACAACCAGCAAAGCCAACAGGCAATTAATGACAACACCCCGTCTCATTTCTTCAAACCACGAATTACTCGAATCTCACGAATCTTTACAATCCTCCCTTTACCTTTTCTTCAAACCACGAATTACTCGAATCTCACGAATCTTTACAATTCTCCCTTTACCTTTTTATAATAACGCAACGAGGGTAATCCTATGATGTCGGGATGCAGGATTTGCAGGAAATCGCTGAGCAGACGGTCGGGATGGAATGGTGTGTCCTCATAGAACATCGACTGCTCCACATTGCAGCCATAGACCTCATGCTGACGGAAGGCCTTCAACTGACTGTAGCCGTGATACTCCGATAGCAATTCGGCGTAGCTCAAATCATGGTCACTGCTGTAGCGCAGCATCCACACATCAGCCTCACCGCCCTTTTCGAGCACCGTCTCGAAAGGCAGCGAGAGCGAGCCGCCCTGTTCATCGGAGGCCCAGGGATACTGTGCACCGGCATCTAAAAGCATCTGTCCGATAGTGCTGCGACCGCCCGGCATATACCATACGGAACCTGTAATCTTGTCAACAAGGACAGAGCGACCTTTACCGGCCTTTGCTGCCAGCTCCCTTAAAGCCGTATAGCTGCTGTCCACCTCGTGGAAAAGTCTGTCGGCCTGTACTCCCACGCCAAAGAGCATACCGTAGAAACGCATCCACTCGGCACGGGCCAGCGGCGATGACTCCATATACTCGGCACACTCAATCAGGGGGATGCCTATCTCCTCGGTCTTGCCATAGCCCCCGCTGTTCTCAAACGGCGACAGCATGACGACCTCGGGCTTCACGTCCATGATCTTTTCCACCACAGGGTTCAGGCCGTTGCCGCAGTCCACGATACGTCCGGCATCTATCTGCTGTTGGATATAGGGTACCTTGATATACTTCGCATCGGCCACCCCCACAATCTTACTGCCCAGCCCCAGTTCCGTAAGAAGCGCACAATGAACCGTCGTAAAGACAGCTGCACGCTGGATGGGAATTTCGATGACGGTGCCGTCGGTGAATTGAGAATTGAGAATTGAGAATTGAGAATTTCGCGGCAGTAAATAATAGCGGTGGAGGCGTTTGCCGGGCTTCCACGGGTTACTGATGTCGGCAACGGTATAGCCGTCGTGCTCTACCAATGTCAACAGACGGGCATACTGCAAAGAAAGGGTGTCGCCCTTCTCCTTCTGACCACCAGACTGATGGCCTCCGCAGGAGAGGAGCGACACCACAAGAATAAGAACAAATGTGATATTCTTCATGGATCGTGTTTAACGCTCCACAGCAATTTTGTCTACGCACATATAGGCAGGCGTACTCAGATATCCATTCGATTTGCGTGAGCCGTCGAACGAGAAGGAAATCTTCTTCACATTCTCTGCATTGATGCGAACGGTTCTCCAATAATTCAGAATCTTATCTTCTCCCTCTGCATCTTTCTTGGCCAGTTCTACCTCTGTCGTTGAGATGGTATCGCCTTGCTCACTAATACAGGTAATATATGCGCTAAACCAGTCATCCTTTGTAAACGGACCACCAGCATGGTCATCACCTATGGTCATAGAACTGTAGGCATAAGCAGAGTTGGTGCAATGCAAACCAAGAACTTTCATGGGCTGATCGAACGTCATGCACTCGTAGCCATTATAAGGACCTTGCACAACGAGGAACTTATCGCCATAAATAGTACCACCAGGAACAGAGTTGTACTGGTCTGGAGTCAAATTCTGATAAGTATTTTCTGTACGTCCAGAGATAGCAAAACCACTCCAATAGGGAACACCATTGTAGGATCCCTGAGTACCTGTAATAGTTACGCCACTCTCAGTATAGGTAAACTGCCCCTCACCATCGCCAATCCAGAAGTTCTGACTGTTCAAAGTCTGATTTTCGAAATCGATATTGGCTCTTCTTGATTCAGAAGAGTTGTTTTCAAAAGAATAGACACCAAGTTCTGTAGCGCCTTTCCTGAGAGTCATCGTATATCTAGCGCCCTTCAGATCGGTATCCTTGATCCGAGCATAGGTTGCTTCCAACTCGTTCAGCATCTTTGTCTCATCGGATTCTGCAATAGCAATAGCGTATCCCATTCCTAAAGCAGTGGGTATGTAATTCTGACCAACAGAAGAGCACATAGTAGTCAGCAGGGTTGTCCTAACTGACTCAACAGCAGCCTTTGCTTCTGCAGCAGTTGTGCCACTGTATTCTTCACTGACAGTGTAAGACACCGTCTTTTGGTCGTCAGACGAACTGCTGGTGTCATCGTCACCACAAGCAGTAAACACCATTGGAGTGGCTACAATTGCAAGAGCCATCATCCATTTGAATAAATTCTTTGTCATTTTTATTAATGTTAAGTTGATATGAATAGTTTATTGGGCTGCAAAGTTATGAAATAATTTCGAATAACGTGTAGAAAATACAGAAAAATGCAGGTCTTCGGCTCCAGAAATCTCTGTTGAGGTTTCTCCTATATCCCCACAGGATTGATTCATGGCGTTATAGACCCTCACGAAGTCAATATGCGAAAGGCTGACGGGCTGTCCCGATGCATCTACCGCCCATGCTATATCCAGGCTACATCCCTCGCGGTTGCTGTTGGAATGGTTGTCGGCATAGCCGTAGGCAAAAGCTGCCAGCTTATAGATGCCGTTTTCCAGCGTGGCATTGTCAGGCAGTTGGGCACCGCTGAACGTCAGCGTTCCCTCACCAGTCAGCCACAAGGGGAAATATTCTTGGTGATGGAAACTGTTACGCTCAACCACGCCTGTCTGTCCCTGATTGTCAGTCCAGGGTATCGACTGCATGGGCTGATAGGTATAAGTCAGCCGGTAGTCATGGATTGTCTGCGGGTTGTTGTACTCGCTGCCACGCAGTTCGTACCATTCATCATCAGGTTTTCCGTTGCCGTTGACATCGACACTCACCATCACGATGCCAGGCTCGCTATTGCCGCCATAGGCATTTCCCCAAACGGCGAAGTCGCGTTCACCCGGCACATCCTCTACGGGATGGTCGAAATGGAAGGTGATATAGCCACCATAGCCCCCCAGTGTCACAAGGTGTCCGGCACCATTAGCCAACAGCTGCGTACATTTCCGTGCCATCGTTTCCGGCGTATCGTCGGCTGTAGCCTCAGGCAACGTATTGACGAACTGACCCGGAGCCGGCACATACTCGTCGACAGCCTGGATATACCGATGCGTTGCCTGTTCAGGATTGTCATCGCTACCTTCTGTTGACACCGCTGTTGCTACAAATGCAGCATGGCCTGGGATATCGCCCGTGCGCACCTTATAATCAAAGGTGCCGTCGGCCAAGAAGTGGAGCAACTCACCGCTCGACAAGTAGTTCTTGGCATCCATCACGTAGAAGTCGCGGTTATGGGGATTCACGATGATGCCGTATGGCATTTTCACCTGAGCCAGTTCCGGGGCAGTGGACAACTGTTGCGTGACAATCTGGTGAGTATTCACATTGACGATGCCGTAGGTCTTGGTGTTGGAACTGATGTAATAGAGCGAGTCGCCCACGATACACAGGTCGCTGACATCGATATCCAGTTGTCCGCCAACAGTCAACTGTCCGTCATCGGTGGGCGACAGCCAGAGCAGAGAGGCAGGTATCTCGGCATAATCGCCTCGTGAGGTGACCCACAGCTGTCCGTGACGGTCACTACGGATGCGATGCAGATTGGATGCCACATCCACCTTTCTCTCCTCCGTAAAGGTTTTCAGGTCAATGACGCTCACCCTACGGTCATAGTCCGGTGCACGATAGCCGCCTGAGTTGGCCACATAGAGATAATCGCCAAGCACGGTGAGTTCGTCAGGCTGATAACCCACGGTGACGCGACCCACGACTTGATGCGTCAGTGTGTCAATCTTATACACCTCTCCCAAAGGTGCGTCATCATACTTTCCTATAGGCCCTACATACGAACTGACGTAAACATAGCCCTCATGGAAGGCCAGATAGCGACAGTTGGGAACATCAATCTTGGCTATTTTCTTCGCATCAGCAGCACGACACACCTCTACTTTGTTGGAGCAGTTGACCACGAGCCACAGCTGCGAGCCATAGACCTTGATGTCATTGCCCACATCGCCCAGCTCCTTCACCTCATTGGGGTTGCGCTCGGCATAGATGTTCCGCAGATAATGTACGGTATTGCCAGAGAGGTCCAGGTAGTCGAGCGTGCACTTGTTAGACCCCATATTACCCTCACAGAGCACATACATACCCACCGCATCGGACTTCTCCGTAGCGATGCCCGTTTCCACTTCCTCCATATAGACAATCTGCTCGTCGGTACGGCATGCAACTAAAAGTAAAAGGGTAAAAAGGTAAAAGGGTAAAAAGGATTTCTTCATAGCTTCACCTCCATCGTTAATGCATAATTGCGCTTGGGCATAGGATAGTTCAGAATGACATCGTAGTCCTGCGAGAAGAGGTTATTGACCTCTAACATCGCTTTTAACTTGAAACCTGAAACCTGAAACCTGTACGCAAGCGACAAATCGCTGGTGTACCACGGCTGCATATAGTTATACTTGATATTCTCCTGCTGGTTGTAGCGTTCACCAGCATAGATAAAACTGTAGTTCAAGTCCCAGTCCTGATACTGCATATTCAGGATGGCCGATCCGCTATGCCAGGGGATATAGGGAATCTGATGGCGATAATAGGTGTCAGAGGGATTAGTCACGTCGCGGGCATCCTGATAGGTATATTGCACTCGGCCGGTGACAAGGAGTCCGTTTACAGGGACTGCGGTCGCTTCACCCTCCATGTCAATCCCCTTGATATGCACACGCCCCAGGTTGAGCATCGTCCAGCGGAACTGCTGTCCTTTGGGATAGGCCACGATCTTGTCGTGAACGGAATTGTAATAGACATCCGTCTGTAGATGCAGATGACGGAACACCCCACTGTTCCATTGGCGGTCATAGCTCACGCCGGCGTTATATTGCAGAGCCGATTCCGGCAGCAGGTCGGCATTGCCTATCTCCGTGTAGTAGAGGTCGTTGAACGTAGGCATCCGGAAACTCTTCTTGGCATAGAGTCGCAGAGAAAAATCCTGTGAGTCAAAGGGATAGACATTCGCGAAGAGGGCGGGAGTCCACTCTGAGAATTGAGAATTGAGAATGGAGAATGGAGAATTATGATTAGAGGATTGTGCATGGTCATTCACGATGGTGGCCAGCACAGAGCCTTGCATCTTCAGATGAGTCGTAGAAAGCGCAGAAGCCAGGGCCACATAGTGACTGAAACGAGAAGGATTCACAAACAGTCGCATATTCGAGTTCAACTTGTTCCACTTCAGGTCATAGCTCAGTGAGACACTCCAGGAGGGTAGGAGGTCGTAGGCATTCGACGTGGAGAGATAGAACTCCTGCTGGCGATAGTTGTTGTCCACCTGCAACTGCGTGGTATCGCGATTCACATAGCGGGTGTCGTAATAGGCGTATTTAGCCACCCAATGCGTCGTGAACCGTTCGTTCAGATTTTTCTGTAGTCGTCCCTGTACGAATGTGTTGTGGTCGGCCTGCCGTTCACCACGCCGCCATACGTTGTTGACAATAGCCCCGGGGATGCCCCGCTCGGAATGGTAGGTATAGGCTTTCAGCTTCCAGAACCCGTCATCGATGACTCCGTGCAGGTTTCCCTCGGCACGCACCGCCCAGATATCACCATTCTGACGGATAGCTGTCGTGTCGTAGGCAATTGCTCCATCCTGTCGTTTGCGCATATAGCGGAACTTATACTTTCCGCTGGCCGTCAGGACTTCGGCCGACGTGGAGGCACTGATGCGAGAAGTGAGACGTTGCTCCCACAGGGCCGAGAAACGGAATAGGTCGCTGGAGCCGTATTTGGTCTTGAACATCAGGTTGCTGTTTCTGCCTTCAGAGAATCGGGGTGCACGGGTACGGATATAGACGGAACCGGCATGACCGAAGTCGGTGGCCGGTTGCAGGATGGAACTTTTCTGTCCGTTGAACAGCGTGATCTCCTCGACATTATCGAGTGAGAACTGTCCCAGATCTATCTGTCCGTTCTGTGCATTGCCCAGTTCGATGCCGTCGTACGAGATGCCTAAGTGGTTGGTACCCATAGACCGGATGTTTACTGTTTTGATGCCACCGACACCACCATAGTCCTTCAGTTGGATGCCTGAGAAATAGCGTAGTGCATCAGCTACGCTTAACGTGCTGAGGCGTTCCAACTGTTCTCCATTGAGTGTCTGCGAGGGAATCACCTCCTTATGGTTATAGCGCGAGACAACTATGACCTCATCCATATGTTGGATGCTGTCAAAACGACTACGCTGCGGTTGCTGTGCCCACAGTGCAGTGGTTGTCATCAACAGGACGAAAACAATTAATCTTTTCACCTTGCCTTCACAGACATCACTCAGAAAGTGATGATGTTGCAAAAGTAGCAAATAAAAATGAAACGCCAAAGAATTCTTTACATTTCTTTGGCGATAATTTGGCTGTTTCAACAAAAAGCATTACCTTTGCAGCCGCAAAATCGACTTCAGCTTCCTTAAAGGAATTGACTTCGTCGATTCTGCGCCTGTGGCGGAATTGGTAGACGCGCTAGACTTAGGATCTAGTGTCTCGCGACGTGCAGGTTCGAGTCCTGTCAGGCGCACAAGAGAAAAGCACTTCACTTTCGTGAGGTGCTTTTCCGATTTTACTGACGTATCTGTTTCCTGCTCTTTCCCTTGCCGTCTGTCTGTATGACGACACCCTTCTTGGACTTTCCGACAGACCGTCCTTGCAAGTCATAGAAGTGAGAGTCGCGAGGTGAGAGGAGAGAGGATTCAATACTTGAGGGTCCCAGCTCGTTCTCCACGCCAACGATAGGCATAGTCACACCGTCCCATTCGGTGAGGATCTCCATACCTTCTGCCTTGTTGATATAGCCTGAATAGGAAGCGGCCTTCTCACGTGCGGTAAGGCGGGTCCATACGCCATCCTTCAGCAGATAGTTTCCAATCTCCCTGTTGCCATACACCTCGAAGGTGCCGCGCAGGTTGTTGTCGTTGCGTGAGGGTGACTTGGCAGCCTGCCCGTTGGCATAGAACGTCACGTCGGCATTCTCGGACATATAGATGTAGGGGATGGCAGCCTCGGCATAGTCCACCTCTTCTAAGCAGAGCTTGGTATAGTCGGCATGGAGACCTGCAATCCGATAGAGCTTCATGCCCTCGGGGATGCGGTAGCTGTAGGGCAGACAGATGACACCCCACTGTTTGGCCACCAAGGTACGCTTCAGCACGGGGTGGAACAGCAGGCGGAAGTCGGTGGCACACCACCAGCCCTCGCGCAGGTCGCCCTTGTTATTGTTGGTGTCCTCTTTACCGTAGGTGCGCCAAGCATAGTCGATGGCACCCTGTTTCGAACCGGTGAAGCCGATGGTCACAGAACCGCCCTGAGGAACATAAATAGGCGTGGTGGTCAGCGTCTGCCAGGCACTGGGCGTGTTGGGGATGTCGAGATGGTTACGAGTGAGATAAGGGGTCACCATCGTCTCAGTACCCGTCTGCAGGAATCCGTGCTGATCGGAGAGACAGTAGTGCTCTGTCAGTGCCTTGCACTCCAGCGAATAGATACCCTCGGGCAGTCCGTCAATCTGCTGACGGATCTCCATGGTCTTGTTGAGGCCTTCCGATGCCGAGAGGTTACTCCACCAGGCGTTCCAACAAGTCTTCTCCAGTTTAGTTGCCGTGCGCTGGTCACCACCAGTAAAGGTACCGACTTTGGTCTGCCAGCCATCGGTGGCAGCGAAGTCGGGCGACTTGGGTTGCGTAGCTGACTCTTCCATCACGAGGAAGACATCCAGGGCCTGCTGCAGCTGTTGGCGCACTTCTTCTATCTGTGCGGCTGTCGTTAAAGGCTTTTCTGCAGCTGTCATAGCCTCAAGCAGGTCTTCACGGCCTTCAAAGCCCATGAAGCTGACAGCCCGGGCGACGGTCATCAGCGAGTCGATGGCCTGTTTGTCGCTGACTGCTTGCAAGAGGTCGCTGATAGCCAGCGTTATCGTAGCTAACTTTTCATTATCGTCGCCTGTAGCTCTGGCGATGAGGGTATCCAGTTCCGTATTGAGCGCTGGCAACGACGTGTTCCACGTCTTCACCATTTCAGCCTTGCGTTTCATCTGCACGACACCATCAGCCAACGCCTCCTCACGAGTTTCAAAAAGTCGGCAGAGCTCGATGTCGCTCAACTGTGCCGTACCTGCCAGCCAACGGAACGAGAGCAGTGCCTCGTCGTAGTCGCCACTATTAAAGACTCCCTGCTGGGTACGCCAATAGGTATAATTGGTCATCGTAAGCTTGTTGGCATCTTTTGTCTCACCCTTCATACGGACATCGAGTTTCACATATTCACCGATGTTCTGACCAGCCAGTCGCAGCACATAGTCCTGCTGGGGTACGATGTCGAGTGCCGTCAGTATAGAGCCCTCGCCTTCCTTTCCGTTGTTGGCAAATGCCTGTAGGAAATTGCCGTCGGAGAGGCTCTGCGGATAGACACCGAACCACGGCTGACCGATAGGCTGACCGGTACCGTTAGTCCATCCCGTCATACCCATGCGGAACTGTCCGTTGTCAATCAGGTTACCACCCACATAGCGAAGGCCGCTGCTGGTCTCAAGGGCCTCGCCAGGCTCCATATCCTCGCTGCTGTAGTAGTCGCGTCCGCTATAGCTCTTGATATGCAGACGATAGCGCACACCTTCTGTCCAGCTGTCATCCACCACGCTATAGTCGGCCTCCTCGTCTTCCGGCTGGATGGTCTTCCACTGCTGCCAGGCACCGGCAGGCTCCTTGCGCAGCAGTTCCATCACCTGGTTATACTCGCCGTCGTACTCATGCCACGTTATCGTTGCCTTTCCGTTGGCTGTAGCTACATGGAAATCGCTGA
>Ga0256407_10013627_pt1 | contig 10849 bp, 4 predicted proteins | sample RumenRJG_04DNA_FD_193489 | JGI IMG/M metagenome (GOLD analysis project Ga0256407, IMG submission 193489) | Bovine rumen microbial communities from Lethbridge, Alberta, Canada - RJG_04 | ecosystem: Host-associated > Mammals > Digestive system > Stomach > Rumen | place: Canada: Alberta | collected... | reverse complement strand
AGGCGGTTCGTCGAGACGAAGCCGTGCGCCGCCGCCGGATTGGCGATCCGCACCGCGCCCGTTCCGGAGAACGAGAGACTGCGGATCGCGGCGGGCACGTCCAGCACCACCGTCGCGGGAGCGGGGATGGAGACGTCCGCGTAGGCATCGTCCAGCGGCGCGCGTTTGCCTGTGGCGCCGTTGAAGAGCCAGTTCGCGGGATCCGACCACTTGCCGCCGGCCGCGCCGGCCCAGACGAAGCCGTTGCTGTACGAGACGGTTCCGTCCGCCCAGGACAGCTCGCCGTCCGCCGACGTGAAGTACGTCTCGTACGCCGTCTGCGTGACGTTCGACGCGACGACGCCGTATTCGGACTGCTTGGCGACGAAGACCTCCGCACCCTCCGCAAAGGAGCAGGCGTCGATGTACAGGCGACCGCCGTCCGCCAGCGTCAAGTCGCCGGCGAGGGCGAGCGTTCCTTCGCCTTCCACCTTGCTGGAGAGAGCAAGGTCGTCCGCGATCTCCAGCCGCGCACCCTCCGCGACCGTCACGGGGCCGGGACCTATCGAATTGTCCGCGGCCACGCGCAGCGTGCCGCCGTTCACCGCCGTGCCGCCCGAATATTCCTTCACGGCACCGGTCGCGCCGTTGCAGCCGTTCGTCATCACGAGCGTCCCCGCGCCGGCTTTCGCCAGCGCGCCGGCCCCCTGGACGCCGATGCCGCACGTCACCGTGTGGCCGGCCGTGTCGATCGTCAACGTCTTGCCGGAGAGGATCCCGATGCCCCAGTCCGCGCCGTTGGGGATGCCGAGGAACTCGAAGTCGTCCGAAGCCGTAATCGTGGTGTCGGCGTCGAACCGCCAGTAGTAGTCCTGCGTCAGCGATCCCATGCCGCCCGCGCCGACGACGAGGTTGGGGATGAAGGACTGCGCGATGGCGTGTTCGCACTTCGCGATGCGCCATGCCTTGACCGTGCCGGTGTTGCCCTCGCGTCCGAAATGCGAAAGCGAACTGGCGGACGTCGGCCGGGTGCGCACGATCATCTCGTTCACGACCTCGAGCGTGCCGTCGATGTCGATGTCGCCCAGATCCCACCCGTTCGTGACGGTGGTGAAGCAGGCGTAGCCGGTCTCCTCCACGCGGAGGATGCGGTGGTGGGATGCCTGCGTGCCAGAGAAGTTCTGTCCGCGCACGACGGAGTTGGACGCGACAATCCACGGATAGTCGCCCACGTTGTTGACGATCCAGTCCGCCGTGAAGGTGAAGTCGCCGTCAAGCGTCATCTCGTTCGCAGTGGCAATATCCGTACGCAACGTGGTTTCGGGGTACGTGGCCGTGACGCCGCCAGGGAACTTGACGCGGCCGTTGCCCTGCTTGACCACGAAATAGGTGTTGTTGAACGCGACCGGGCAGTTGAACACCATGTCGGTGGAGGCGTCGCTGTAGATGTCGCTGGCGACGTTGATCTTGCCGGTGCCAGATAGCTCCACAATGCCGTCGCCGGTGATCTTGACGCCCTTCACGGTGATGTCCGCCGGAACTGTCACCGTCGCCGCCTTGTCGAACACGAGGTAGTCGTCGGACGTGAACGTGATCGTCTCGCCGGGCGTCCCACCCCAGTTGCCGGCGTCTGCAATGGAGTCGCTGCTGCCGCCGCCAGTCCATACGCGCGCGTCGTCGAGCGCGCGCAGGCTCACGGCGTCGAAGCACGTGGCCCTGTCACCGTCGGAGGTCTGCGATTCGAACATGAGGCGGTATGTTCCGGCCGCCGGAACTTCGAAGTCCTTCTGCCAGTGCATCAGCACCGTGGCGGAAGTCGTGAAGGTGTCCAAAACCGCGTCGCCGAACTTAACATGTATCGTCTGCCCGCCGTGGCTCGGACGCGCCGTCCAGTTGAATGAGAGGCGGTACGTTCCGGCGGCGGGCACCGTCACGTCCTGGTAGGCGGTCTGCGCATTGTTCTGGAGGAAGATGGCCCAGTTGCCCATGGCGAGGCCGCTTGCAATCCACGTGCCATTGGGTTTGGCGAGGCCGCCGCTGGACGATACCGTCCAGCCCGGGTTACTGTACCCGTTCTTGCCGGCATACGAACCCCAGGACTGGTCCGTGGCGTTGCCTTGTTCGAAGTCGCCGTTCTGTATCAGTTCCGTACTGGCGGACGCCGTGAGCGCTGCGCCTGCGGCGACCGCAAGGGACATAACGGCGACTCGGGTGAAGCCACAACTTTTCGCCCACTGAGTGGAGTTGCAAGTAAGTTTTTTCATGGCGTTTATCTCCATTGGAACCTGAAAGGTTGCTCATTATCAACATTGATGATGTAGATATTATCATAATCCCCCACCGCCAGCAAGCCGAAAAATCCGGCTCGCGACAAGCGCGGGCCCTACCGCATGGTGAGATTGATCACTTGGGCAGATCCCTGCAGACGACGAGGTTCTTCTTGTAGAAGGCCATGCCGAACTTGAGAATGTCGCGCTTTTCGCCATGCGCGGCGAAGTCGGCGAGCATCTCGGTGGTGTATGCACGCGTGTCGATCTGGCGACGCGCCTCGCGGGCAAGCGCGTCGAGGTCTTCCGTCTCCTCGTCCGCCGCCTTGAGCTCGATCACCACACCGGGCATGCCTTCAATGAGCGGACGCATGGAGATATCGTAGCGCCCTTCGCCTGACTCGCGGTTCGACTTCACGACGAACCGGTTGCGGAAGCACGCGATGAACCCGAGGACAAGCCCGTGGTAGAACCCCTCCGCCGCCGTGTCGAAGAAGCTCACCGACTCCTTGAGATACGCCGCGAGGTACTTTCCGAAGAGGAACGGATCGCGCTCGCGCAATGCGTCCTCGACTGCGGAAATGCCGCCTTTTTTGTCGAACGAGCGGACCTTCTGGACGATCTCCCGGTAAAACACCTGGCTGAGTTCCCTGTTCGGAATCGTCACCGGACAGTCTCCGTTTTCGTCAATCGGTCCAACCGCCTTCAGATAACCCGCCGAGACCAAGAGCGCGTAAAGCGTGTTTTCGTTTTCGCGGATAAGTTTGTATGGTCCAAGCTCCTTCGTCATTGGAACCGTGATCGTCTCGCCCTTCATCAGCGCATGCAGCCTGCGTTCCATGTTGAACGGCAGTTCCTGCACAATTTCGGTGATAAGGTCGTTGGAGCTTGTGTCGAGCCAGTAGGCGTCGGGTCTGCAATGGCAGTCAAAATATCTCAGCACGCTCCACGGATTGTAGATTTCCGTCCCGCCGAAGTCGTAACCGTCGTACCAGGCCTTGATCTCCGGCATCTTGTCCTCGGCGCCGTAGTACCGCGCCATTTCAGCGACCTCTTCTTCGGTGAAACCGAAATATTGCGCGTACTCCGACTCGAAGACCGTCCAGACCTTGGGATTGTTGAGACCGGAGAGGATTCCCTCCTTCGCCACGCGGAGGACACCCGTCATGATCCCGATATGGCAATGCCTATTGTCCTTCAGCGCACCCGAGAGGAACACGCGCATGAAGGTACACATCTCGTCGTAGAATCCGTTTGTCGAGGCCGTCGTGATTGGTTGGTCGTATTCGTCGATCAAGATGACAGGGTGCTTCTTCGTGAACGCATGAACCGCCTCAGATAACAGCCCAAGCGATTCGGACAGCTCGTCCTTCGTCCCTTCGCGGTTCATCACCCTGCGCAGCGACCGCTGCTTGGCCTCGTCCCCCCATCCGTTCTCAATGCAATCCGCGAACCGCGCGACCTCTCCGCCGATCACGGCGGCAAGGCGGGTGAACGCCTCTTCTACCGTGGTCTGCTTGATGTCCTTGAACGACAGGAATATGACAGGATGCTTGCCCTGCTCCTTGCGGTACTTCGCGCCTGCCGCCCATATCTTCTTATCCGTGAAGAACTCCTCTGTCTTCACCATGCCACGGCCTTCCACCAGCGTCTCCGGTTCGTAGAACGCGCGAATCATCTCCAGCATCGTCGTCTTGCCGAAGCGCCTCGGACGCGTGAACAGCACCACCGTCGATTCTGAGTCAATAAGGTCTTTCAGAATCAGCGTCTTGTCCACACAGTAGGAGGTGCGTGAAAACCTTACCCAGTCGCTCGTCCCCACGGGCGGCGGCAAAAGCCCCTCTTTGCGCGCCGGCTTATCAGCGCGCACCTGCTTCTTGACTTTTTTTGCACTCGCCTTCTTCAAAGAAAACCTCTCCTACATTTGAACGGCATGAATGATACCATAATCTCACCGCCGCCCGCAAGCCGAAAATGTCTGCGCGCGACAAGCGTTCACACTCCCGCGCGTTCGGTTAGCGCATCTCCACGACCACAAGACCTGCGGTGGTGAGGAGAACCCAGCCGATGAGGACGGTCGGGAGATGGATCGGCGCGAATGCGGCAAGGAGAAGCAGGACAAGAAGCGCCGGGATTGCAGCCGAAAGATAAAGAATCTGGTTCTCCATCTTAAACAATCGCTTCGTGTCCCTTTGGGAGAATCCAATCATTTCAAGATGGCGGAAATACGGTTGCGCCGCTTGCTTGTTGCGGAACATAAGAATGAGGAACGCGCCTAGCCCCAGCAGGAATCCAAGAATGCCCAGTTGAAGAAAGATGGCTAGGTAGCGATTCTGAAACGCCTCCGCTTCCGCCATGAAGTCATCCACCGACCGGATGTGCGGACAATACGGTTCCAAATACGTCCGACACGCCGCCAGGGCGGCGTCATCGCGGATGAGGAAGAACCTGGCACCTTGAACTTCAGGGAAAAGTTTCTGGAATGCAGCTTCGTCAATCAGGACACCGCGCTGGAAAACCGAAGCTTTCAGTGGCCGTTCGATCTTCAGCTCGCCTTCTGGATAGGAGATGCTGTCGCCGACGTTTTTCTTGATGATCCACTGGAGCGACCCGACATCGACGGCCGCGCCAAAGGGATCATTGAGGAAGCTTGTTTCACCGGTAAGGTCGTGGAGGTTGCATCCATAGACTGTCGGAAGGCTGGCCAGCAGCAAGTTTGCGCAATCCGCCCGATCCGCTTCCCGGACGCGGATCGGAAGGAGTCCGTCGGGGAAAGGCGCATCATGCGAAGGAACGACGGACAATTGCGTCTCGGCGACGTAACGCCGCCCGAAACCATCTTCGCCCCGCGCCTTGATTCCGAATCCGCCAACCCCCAACGTTCCAAGAAAGCCAAGCGCCAACAGAATCAGACAGAAACGGTGTTCGGGGAGTTTACGCAAGAAGGATGTCCAGGCGAGCTGGCGCAAGGTTCGGGGGAAGGCGTGCAACCTGAGCGGAACGAATCGGAGTCGCGTGACGTTTTCCCGAAGCGACCAACGAGTGATCAACAAACCGGTCAAGACCATCGCGAGAAAGGCGATCAGAAAACTGACCGATCGAGCATGGAACATGAGCCGTTCCATGTTGACGATTCCGTTCCACACCCGTTCCAGCAGAAGAAGCTGGATGGAGCAAAGCCCGCATCCCAACAGCAGACCGAGTGCGGCACCGGGGAGCGTGACCGCAAGAATCTCCAACTGAAGAAAGCGATTCAACCGGCGGCGGTCCGTCAGATAGGTCCGAAGAACGTCCAGACTTTCGGCGCGGTCTTGCCAATGAAGGCGGAGCAGCATCGCCAACGTCAAAAGCGCAGAGACTATCAGAAAGAGACTCAGTCCGAGAAAAAGTGAGGCGAAGGAGACGCCGTTGTCAATCTTCTGCCGAAGAGCATCGGCTACCGCCTCGCGACGGAAGAGGCCCGGCATCGACCTCATCGCTTGAATGACTTCACGACGGAGTAGAACAGGGTCAGTCCCTTTGGGGAAAATGAGCAGATTGCAGGTGTCGAACCCGAAGAGCGTTTGCGCCTCTTCGAAGTTCAGATAGAGTTTTGGCTTGCTCCGGTAACGGTCCCAATAGTCCTCGTCGGCTTTTGTCACCCGCTTGAAATCAACCGGGATGCCCGCATCCCAAAGGGAACAGTCGTCCACATCGGTAAGGCCGGGGATGTCGGGACGCAACGCTTCCCCGAACGCATGGTCGTCGATCTTGGTCACGGTCGGAAAGGTGTGGCTGCGGGTTACAATTTTCCGGCAGCCTTCTGTCACATAGTAGGTCAGCTCGGCACCCGAGGGAAAAGTTTCCGGCAACGTGTCGGCAAGCGCGGCGGTTCCCCGTGCGACTGCGAATGGTCCCTTCTCAAACGCGCCGATGAAGCAGTAGTCCAAATGCGCCGTCTCATTCGAGAACGATTCCGCAAAAGAGAACAGCCCCGCCGTCGCCGCGGGGAAGCGGTCGCGCACGTGCTTCGGCAGGAAAAAGGCGTGGGATTTCAAGACGGGAGAACCCTCCCATGTGTCCATCACGAGTTGCGAGAGGGCCCAGATCGTCTCGTCGTCGAGCGGGGACGGATTCTGTTGCCACACCTCATTGACTGCGGTTGGCCGAACATCCAGCGCGTCCGCGAGCAAGGCGTGTGGGAGGAAGATGTTCAAGACCTCCTCCTGCGGATTGGCGAACGCCACTTCGACGTAGTTGTTTGTGCAGACGCCTTGGAAAAGTAGCTGGAGCTGTTTCAACTTCGGAGGACGGCCCATCAGACTCTCGCTGGCGATCGCGGAACGAGCCGCCACGAGCACGCTCATCCGATCGCCGGGTTTGAGGCCCAGACGTTTGGCCAGGGCAGGACTGGCCAGGGCGTCTCGTCCGTGAAGATTCGTTTCCGATGCACGTGCGTAGAGCTGGACCTTGGTGGTCAGGTGGTCGGAGATCGTGATGACGCCTTCCGCGTGCAGAACGCCTCCAGTGAGGCACGTCTCGACCGGGAATGGGAAGATCAACCGTTCCGACAAAATGGCGGCGTTGCGATTCACCCGGTCATGGAGCGTCCCCCTGACGCTGTCGCCAATCAGCAACGCACCGGTCAGGATGGCGGAGATGAGCGCCGCACCCGCCGCCAACGCCAGGAACGGTTTGCGGTAGTAAACGCAATCGCGACAGAAAAGCCGGAGGAAGGTCATGGCGCGGTCAAGGGGATAAGGGTCGGGAAGAAGTCCAGCGCACGCGTGTTGTGCGTCGCGAGCAACACGGCAACGCCCTCCTCGCGATTGGCCTCCTGTATGCAGGTGAAAAAGGCGTCGCTTCGCTTTGGATCGAGCGCGGAGGTCGGTTCGTCAAGAAAGAGAAAAGCGGGGTTCAGAAGCAAGGCACGTGCGAGGGCGACCCGTTGCCGTTCGCCCCCGGAGAGCTGCGCGGGGAAGAAGTCCTGCCGCTTCTCTAACCCAAACCGCGACAGCCATTTCCGTGCCGTCTCACGATGGTCTTCCCGTTCCCCGATGGCAGGCAGCAAGACATTCTCAAGCGCGGTAAGCTGTGGGAGCAGACAGGCTGCCTGGTCGGCAAATCCGATGTTTTCCCGGCGAAACGTACGGCGGGCTTCATCGGACATCGCGTACAGGTCCTGTCCGTCATAATCAATCGTCCCGCCGTCGGGCGGCTCTAATCCGCACAGCATTCTCAGGAGCGTGGTCTTGCCGCTTCCCGAAGGTCCCATCAGCACCTTGACCTCGCCGGCGTTTAACTCCAGGTTGAATGCATTGAAAAGTTCGATCCGCTCGCCGGCGGTTTCGAACCGTTTAGTCAGCTGTCGGACTTCAAGGCGCATCGCGGTTTCCCTCCAAATAATAAAACAGGCCGCCGCCCTCATCCGCGATCAGCAGCCGGTTGCCATACCGGACGCAACCCATGCTGCAGTCGGCCTGAAAATCGGCCAGTTGGGTTCGTCGCCACACGCTTCCCTCACGGTTCCAACGGTAAAGCTTACCTCGGCATGTCACGCCGTAGAGAACCGAATCACTGCCAGCCTGAATGGGCGCCAGCGGCTCGTCCGCTTCCAGAGAACCCATCGGCTCGCCGCTCGTGCGGTCAAAGACCGGGAAATTCTTTCCGGCTAAATTCGCAACCGCAATCGTTCCCGTCACATACGGCGCGGCAACCGATCCCGACTGAACGGTCCGCCGCCATCGGACAGTCCACCCTTCAGCATCAACCGCGATCAGCTCGCCACCGTGCGTCTGAACATAGAGGAGGCCGTCGCAGAAAACCGGTTGGGCGGGAATCGGCGATTCGAAATCCAGCTCACCCGCCACATTCCCCGTCCGAATGTCAATCCGTCTCAGTTTCCCGTCGCAATTGCCGAGAAAGAGGTAGCGCTGTTGGGGATCGATGACAGGCGTGGCGTTGATTTGTCCGCCGCATTCGACTTGATGCCGACATTCGCCATTCTGGGGATCGAATGCATAGAGGGTATGGTCATGGGAGCCGACCCAAACAAGATTGCCGCTCACCACAGCGCCACCGGTAATCTGGTTGCCCGTGCGATAGGACCACCGTTCGCCGCGTCCCGGCTGGAAGGCGTGGAAAACCCCATTCTCGTCACCGACGAAATAACACTCACCCCACAGCAGAACTGCCGCGGAAATCGCGTTGGAACAGACAGAATAAACCGCCGGTGCTTTTTCATCTCCAGTGAGTGAAAAGTGACGGATCTCACCTCGACCGTTTCCTGCGACAACGCCATCGGCAACGAGCGTTAATGCGCCCAATGGGACAGTGTCCAACTGGAGTTGTCCGCTTCGTTCCTCCTCGGGGCCACTGGGCACCGTTGGAACATCCCGGTCGAGGAAGGAGAGAACAATGAGAGCGATTCCCACGAAAAATCCGGCACCGATGACGATTCTACGGAACATGCGTTTCCTTCCTCAACGTCAATGCGCCGGTGGGGCAGACACCGCAAACTGCGGTCGCCACGGATTCGGGCAGGTCGTCCCAGGTGTTTGGTGCGGGCGAGATGACGGAACGGCAGCCGCGATTGTGGACGGAAAGCCACCCTTCCGACACGGAGACGCATCGGTTGCACAAGACGCATTTTCCGCCCTCGAACGTCAGATGACGCGCGGCAACCGGCGGAGGGGGCGTCCACCCGTTCTTCGTCTTCCTTGCATGATAGTTTTTAATCCCATCCAGCAACCGACACGAGGTACGGGCAGAACAGGATCCGCACCGGAAATCATGGCGCTTGAGCATCAACTCGAACGCCGTCCGCCGAAACACCTCAACCCGTTCTCCGCGACTCTCGTAAACATGGCCGCGCTGGACCCGTGCCTCGCAACCCGGAACGAAACGGCCCAGCGTTGCGTCCCAAACGGCACAGACCATGCAGTGGGCGACCTCGTTGACGCCCTTGAGATGACAGAGCGTCGGAAGGTCGGGGACAGCTTCAAGCAGGGTTTGGCCGGGCACGAATGGAAAGAGCTTCCCATCCATGAGATAACTGTCAGGCTCCACTTGCCGCGTTTCGGTCTGAGGCGTTTCGGGAGGGACTGATGGCGACAGCACCGGTTTTTCCAACCGATTGCGGATGGCCTTTTCCGGGCAAACCGACCGGCATACGCCGCACTTCACGCACTTCGACGGGTCGATGTGTGCCTGTTCCAAGATTTCGCACGTGATGGCGTCGGCCGCGCAGACCTGCGCGCATTTGGTGCAGCCAATGCAGTCGGCGGTGATTTCGAACTCGGTCAATTCGGGACACTTCCCTGCCGGACAATACCCTTGCAGGTGCGCCTCAAACTCCTGCCGGAATTCGTGCAATGCGCTAAGGACCATATTCGGCGCGGTACGTCCGAGCGCGCAAAGCGAACCCTGTTGGATCTGTCGGGCCAACGTTTCAATCCGGTCAAGAATGTCCGGCGGTTTGGGTCCGCTCTTCGTGAGGGATTCGACCCATTCGCAAAGCTGCAGCACCCCCTCGCGGCACAAGACGCACTTGCCGCACGATTCATCGCGCAGGAATTGGAGGAAGTAGAGCGAAAGATCGACCAGACAATCCCGCTCGTCGATCACGATCAATCCGCCAGATCCCATCATGGCGCCACTTTGTCGGAGCGATTCGTAGTCAACCGGCAGATCGAAATTCCTTTTGGCGATGCACCCGCCCGACGGTCCGCCAATCATGACGGCCTTAATCGCGTGCCCCTCTTCCGCGCCGCCACCGAATGTTTCAACGATCTCCCCGACCGTAATGCCAATCGGAACCTCAATGAGTCCGCCCTGCTTGACCTTCCCCGCCAAGGCGAACGCCTTCGTCCCATGCGACTGTTCCGTGCCGATCGCGGTGAAGGCCACGCCGTCATCTGCCAGAATCATCGGAACGCAGGCGAAGGTCTCGACGTTGTTCATCAGCGTGGGCAGACCGTTCAGTCCGTGTTCCACCGGAAATGGCGGTCGCTGTCGCGGAATGCCCCTGCGCCCTTCTATCGACTCCAGCAGCGCGGTCTCCTCGCCACACACAAAGGCACCTGCGCCACGGAAGAGGAGAATCTCGAAAGTCGGCGAAATGGCGCTGAACAGGCCGTGTTCACGCAGCTGTCCGATCACCCGCTCCAGCACGGTGATCGCCTGCGCATACTCTTCCCGGATGTAGATGATCGCACATTCGGCCTGGATCACACGCGCCGCGATGAGTATTCCTTCCAGAACCCGGTACGGGTAGGACTCCAGCAGCATCCGATCCATGAATGCGCCTGGATCTCCCTCGTCGGCGTTGCAGATGACGACCTTTCGGTCACCCGGAGCCTCGTAGGCAAGCCGCCATTTTTCGGCGGTCGGGAAACCGCCGCCGCCGCGTCCGCGCAACTTGACCTGTCTGAGCAGGGCGATAATCGCCTCGGACGTGAGGTTCCGCGCCTTTTCAAAAGCCAGCAAACCTCCGCCCGTGCGATAATCGTCGATCGATTCCGGCGACGCGACGCCACTGTTGCGCGTCACCAGGCGCGTGGCGTTGACGAGCGTGTCCATCGGCGTCGCCGCGCTGCACGAACACGCGTGGCGGCTGTAGAACC
>Ga0256407_10013626_pt1 | contig 10849 bp, 1 predicted proteins | sample RumenRJG_04DNA_FD_193489 | JGI IMG/M metagenome (GOLD analysis project Ga0256407, IMG submission 193489) | Bovine rumen microbial communities from Lethbridge, Alberta, Canada - RJG_04 | ecosystem: Host-associated > Mammals > Digestive system > Stomach > Rumen | place: Canada: Alberta | collected... | reverse complement strand
ATTAACTAAAGCTGTTTTAGAAATTAAAGGAGAAAATAAAAATGGTGAATTTACTGATGCTTTACCAGGTGCTTTTATGTATAGAGATGTTGATGCTGAAGTTAAAAAAGAAGTTGAAGAAGGTAATGTAGATGAACAACCTGGTGAAGAAGATAATAAAGAAGGAGATGAAGATGTTGATGATGATGAACAATTTTTAGATAATTAATTTTGGAGTTTTATTACTTTTTTTTTGCTGGTTTTTTCGTACTGAAAAAATAATATTTAAATAAAATAAAAGATAAAATTTTTTAATTTTTACTTTTTTTTTTACTTATTTTTTTTTATATATGTTTAAATAATTAAAAATATAATTAAATAAAGGAAAATTTTTATTTTAATATTGATTTTCAATTTGAGATTTTTTTGCTAAATAAGATAAACTCCCAAATAACTCATCAATTTTACTTTTTTGCAAACTTACTTTTTCTTTTTGTTTAATTATATGATTTTTAAATAAATCAAGTGTGTTTTTTATTTTTTCTTTTTGATTGAATGTTTCAGTATTTAACCAATTATATTTCTTAATTTCATCATGTAAATGATTTAATTCTTTTTGAATTAACATTCTTTCATTATTTAAATTCTTTGTTTCTTCATGTCTAAATTCAATTTCTTTTTTCATATCATCAACTTCTTTTCTTAATTCTGGCATTAATTGATTAAAAAAATATGATTCTCCTTTTGCTCTTTCAGATAAATATTTTAATCTTTCATTTTCATATTTTATTCCTTTACTTAAACTTTTAAAATTTGTTTTTGATATTCGATTTAATTTAAGATAAGTTTCCAATATATTTACATTATTTTTTAATTTATTTCTTTGTATTGTTCTATTTAATAATTCTTGATTATCTTTTCCATATACATTTTCTTTTATTGTATTTATTAAATTTTCCATTGTTTTTATTTGGTTTGTAAAATTTAGCTGAGATGAATTATCATTTAATGATGATGTTGTTGTTAATATCTTTTCTGATGATTGGGAATTGTTTATTTTATTTTTATTTGTAGTTTTTTTTTTTAATGATGTATTTAAATCGTTAAAACTTCTATATGATTGAGTGCTTATTCTATTTGATTCTTTTTCTGTATTTTTTCTTGATGTGTCTGAAAGTAAGTCTTCTAATTTTTTAAAATTATATTTTGGTATTTCTGTCATTTATTTTTTTCTATTGTAGTTAAATTATTTATTTATTATTTAATTAATTTAATGATAATGAAATAAATTGTTTAAATTAAATTTCATTTTTTGGAAAAAAAAGAATATATAATAAATAATTCATATTAAAAATTACTTAAAATTATTGGCCATGATTTAATTAAAAATTTATCATAATATTTATAACTAAAATTATTGTATAAAAAAACAATATATATTAAAATTTATTTTCATCCTATAAAATTTAATTCAATACATTATAATAAAGGAAAGAAAAAAATATTAATTAAAAACAAAATTAATAATTTACTTATATATTTATAATTAAATATTTGAAAATATAAAATTCATTTATAAATGCATATATTATTTAATAATTAAGTAAACACTTTTATATTTTATAAAATTATAAACAATTTCTATATGTTCTAAATAAGAAAAATCTTTGAAAATTCAATTTATTTCTATTTAAATAATATATACTCAAAAGCAAATTCATAAAACCCTCATATATAAAAATATCTAATATTAATCCAATAATAAAATTTAAAATAAAAGTATTTTTGCTCATATAAACAACAACTGTATAAGTAAAAAAGAAATAAAATGTTACAGTAAAAAATATAAAAAAAAATAAAAATCCTCCAATCAATTTTGTATTTTGTCTTTTTTTCATTTTTTTCCATTCATCAATTAATTTCATTTGTCTAGAACTTTTTAAAGTAATAAATAACATGAATTTATTATAATTGTCAACTCTAAAAAACCAAATAACTCCATAAATTAATAAATTAGAAGTAAATAAAACACAAGGATGAATAATAATAATTTTTACTTTTTTTGATAAATTAATTCTTTCGACTAATGTTAAATATATTGTACCAAATAAATATTGTAAAATTAAATATATATATAAAATAAAAATTCTTTTCCATTTTGGATTCAATGTAGATTTAACTGTAAAAATAGAAAAATAAATATTTCTTTTTATAATACTCCAACATAAGAAATTTTTAAAAGTTATTTTTTTTGATTCAATATCATCAAAAATATCAGGAATACTAATTCTAGTATCTAAATTCTTAACAATTGTCATTTCATTTGATATATAGTTATTATTTTTATTTTGAATATTAAATTTTGATAAATAATCTTTTTGTTCTTTTGATTCTTCTGGTTCAATTTTATTTAATTCAGAATCTGAATTATAATAATTATATTTTCTAGCATTTTCTATATTATAATTTTCATCATCTGATTCTTCTTTTTTAATTGTTTTTTTTTTTTTTTTTGGTTTTATAATGTTGTCACTTTTTTTATCTGTAACAGAATCATCAATAAAATTAAATGAATATTCTTTATCATATGATTTATCTAATGATGAATTATTATAATCTTTTACTTGATATAAATCATTTATATTTACATTTTCTATTGAAATTTTATTACTCATACTTTTATTTTCACTATTATTATCTGATGATGATTCATCATATTCTTTTTTCTTTGGTGGATTTCCATACTTATATTTTGATATTTTGTCTGTATTTTGTTCATTTAATTCTTTTGATTTTGATTTTTGTTTATTTTTAATATTTTGTTTATTTAAATTTGTTATTTTTGTATTTGTTTCTGTTTCTCTTTCATTAAAAATTTTTCCCTGTTCTTCATATGGTATTCTATTTACTTTTTCATTTTGTTTCCTTATATTTAAATCTTTTGCAATTTGATCTTGTAAATGAAATTTATTTATTTTGTATAAATTATTATTTATTTCGTCAATATTTTCATAAAATAAATTTTCTCTAATAATTGTTGTTTTTATTTCATCTAATAAATCTTTTTTTTTTTGTGTTATAAAATAATCAAATAATCCAATAATAAAAATAGACAAAATAAAAAGAGCAAATAATCCAGTATAAATATAAAAAGATAAAATCAGATAATTTTGAGAATATTTAAAAATTCTATATGCTTCTAAATAAAAAAATAAATGAGCAATTTTATATTTTTCATTATTTTCATAAATCTCAATACTATATAAACCTAAATGATTAACAGGGCAATTTAAAAAATAATTAGAATCTAAATAACCATTATTATTCCTTTCTCTAATTTTTAATTCATAATCATAATAAGTACAATTAAATTTTAACAATTGATAAACTTCTTTAATTCTTTCTTTTCTAGTCTTTTTACAAATAGTTCCATTATCATAAACATAAACAGGCCAAGTCACATAAGGATGTTTTGGACCAATATTAGGATTTTTAGATTTAAAATCTGTATATTGTATTAATAATTTTGTTTTTGTTCTATTATATAAATTTAATGGGAAATAAACATTATAATTATTTTTACAATCAGATAATGATATTATTTCACCATTTTGATCCATAAATAAAATATCATTTAAGAAAGATGAACTTGTTGAATATGTCGAATAAAATGATAATGGGTCATATCGATATTGAATTTGAACTAAGAATAGATTTGTATATGATGTATATTGGAATATATGAGATGAACATAATGATGCATTAATATAACTTTTAAAGTAAAATTTCTTTTTTTGATTTTCAACAAATTTATTATTGAAAAATCTTGTATAGTTAAATTCTTCTGTTACTGAAACTACTGATATATCATATCCTTGGAAAGTTAAATATAAATCTTCCCTGAAATTTTTAATTTCAAGAGATATTATTTTTTTTATATATTCTATTATTTTAAGAGAATATTGATAATCTTTTTTTATTTGATTTTCAGTAAGTGATTTATTATATATTACCTTTTGAATATAATCCACTAAGTCTTCTGGATATTTTTCTTCTGTTTCTTCTCCATTTTTAACTTTTAATCTTCTTGATATTATTTCATCAATTATTTCATTTTCTTCATTTATATTATTATTTGTAGTTGAAGTTGAATTAGTAACATAATTTGTTAATCTTTCATTATTGATATTTTTATATAAATTAACAGTTAAATAATCAAAAGTTGATAAAAATTCTTTATAGTTATGAATAATCAAATGTTGATAATTATTATAAATAAAATCAAAAAAATTATAATATTTAACAATAATATCAGAATTACTTTTACTAAATGTCATTGCACTTCTAATAATATAATTAATTTGTAATACAAACTCATTAGTAAAATCACTTGAACTTAAAGTACTCAAATCATTATTATTAGTTAAATAATTCCAATATTTTTCATAATACTCCTTAATAATTTCCATATTATTTTTAGTCATATGACAATTAATTCCAGTATAACCATCATAACAATAACATTGTTCACTTCTTACAATAATATAACAATCACCTCTAAGAGAGCAAAAATCTTGAGAACAAATTGGATTAGTAATATTAATACCTTTTATAAGATATTTATCAAAAGAAATGTCATCATTAACAATAAAATATAATTCACTTTCAGTCATATTAACTGAATTAAATACAAAATTAGGAATATCTCCTAAAGAGCTTAAAGTTATTATTCTATTCCATATTTGTTCATTTGATAAAATAACTTTTGATGATAAATCATTTGAATCAACTGAAATATCATCATCAAATCCAGTTAAATATTGTTTGAAATTTATATCAGTATTTGAATAATCTATTATTTTAATTCTACCAAAACCTAATTTAGTTATTCCTGTTATTGTATTTGTTTCTTTAACATAAACATTTATATTTGAGTTATTAAATTTTAAATCTGTTAATTTTGCTATCAAAACTTCATTTGGTGTTAAATTATTAATTTCTTCTGTTTCTAATTCACCTGTTGTTATTGAAGGATAAATTTTTTCAGCATCTTCTGAAATATAAAATGAAAAAGTATATGTTGGATTTAATGATGGATCAACTGTTGATAATGGTGTTTCTAAATAAGTTTTAAGATAAAAATGTGTTAAATTAAAATAACCAAATGAAGGTATTGTCATAACAATTAAACACTCATCAAAATCATATATTATATTATATAAATTTTCATAATCAACAATATTAAATCCAATAATATCAGTTTTCACTTTTTTAATTATTGGTTCATTTCCCTTTGAATCATATATTAAACCATCATTTTTATTTGGAAATGGATAATAATGAAGTAAGAAATTAATATTATTATTTTTAACATATTCTGAATTATAAGCACAATTACTAGGAAATTCCCTTAATGAATATAAACTCCATAATCTTAATTCTCTAATGAAAAATAAACCATGACTTGTATGAGTTGATTTATTTTTGAAAATTAATCTTGTTTTTGCTTCACCAAAATATGAAAAATCAATATAATTAGTTTGACTTTTATCAAGAGATTTAACAGATAATTCATTTAAATAATATTTACTATTAGTTAATGATGTACTACAAATTACATGATTCCATTGAAAATATCCTTGTGATGAATCTCTTATTACAATTGAATCATCATGATTTTGAATAGGATAACAATCAACATAAACATTATTGTCATCTTTTTTAGATATTACAATTTTATTATGATCAGTCCATTCAATTGATTGTTCATTAAATATATGATTTTCTTTTACATATTCATATATAAAATACCAAAATTCAATTGAATATTCATTTGTTGTTGCATATGAAATATCAGTAAATTGTAATTCTGAATATATATTAAAATCTTGATAAGGAATTTTTTGACAATAAAGTCTATTTTCAGTTATGTCATTTCTAAACCAATATATATCATTATAATAACAAGCACAATTTAATTTACTTTCACCTCCACAATAATAACATTCATCAATACAATCTATACATTCATTATCTAATGATAAATAATCTACTCTTTTATATTTATTTTCATTACAATTAATATTTGAAATATCATGATAAATATTATAATCAGAATTACAAATAATTTGTCCACTTAATTCATTTCCATTAATATCATATAAATCATATATAGGAATACATGATGAACTCATATCATATAATTTTAAATTATAAATTAGTAATTTTTGATAGCTTTCATCATTAGTAATTATTCCATATGGATTTAAAATAAAAGAATTATATATTCTTAAATCAGTAAAAGATGCTGAAATTCCACATCCAATTATTATTGTATCAATTACTATTCCTGGATTATTTATTTGATATGTATTTGCTCTTGGTAGTGTATATGAATTAAATGAAAATGAAAACATTAAAGGATAATAACCTGTTGTATCTATATTAAAATTACTATTATAATTTGAAAAAGATAATAAAACCCATTTTCCTGATTCTAAAGGAAATAAATTATCATCATATAAAATTGTCACATCATTATAATAAAGTAAAATATGATTATTATTTGTATTATAACATAAATAAACTTTATTTTGTATAGATATTTGAATTATTAAAACACAATTAGTATTAATATCAGTACATAAATTATTATATTTAATGCCATAAAATTTAATCCAAATAGTAATAGTCAAAGGATTATATTTATCAATTTCAAAACCATTTTTATTTAAATTAGGAACAATATAATTATTTAAGCTTTCAGGAATTTGAGGATAATAACTAGTTCTTTGTCTACAACCACTATAATATAAAACATAACCTTCATAACATTCATAACAATCATTTTCAGAACTTGAATAACATCTTTTACAATGATTTGCACATAATCCACTTGTAATTTCTCCAGTTTTAACTTCTTGTGATATAATATATTTTCCATCATTAATTTCACCCCAATCAAAATTCGAAGTAGAAGAATATAATAACATAACATCATCCACCCTATATGAAGTAACAGTTCTTAAATTATCATTAATATTAAAAGCTTTATTTGTTAAAGTTGGATAATTTTCATCATAAATAATATTTAAATCATTATCAACTGTATTAAAAATATAAAAAATAATAACATTTTTTGGTTGTGAGATTATTTTTCCTAAAGCATTTTCCATTACCATATAAATTGAAGATGATATAATATTATAAATTCTCATTCTTGAATAATATGCAGAAGACCAATTAATAGAAATACTTTCAATAGGAGCACAATAATGTTCTCCATTACAAAATGCAAATGCTTTTAAATTATAAGCATTTATATTAATATTAATTTCATTAATATTAAATGAATGATCTGGTTGAATTGATTTGAAATTTACCCAAATATTCACTTTTGCTTTTTCTTTTCTATATTCAAAAAAAACAAAATTCCATTCATAAAGATGAATATTATTTAATTTAACTGGTGTATTAGACATAAATAAATCTTTATAATAAATTGTATCATCATTTGCATATTGAAATAAAGAATGTGGATAAACCCATAATACATATCTATCATTATTATTACCACAAAATTCATTTACTTTATCTAATTTAAACCAAAATTCAACAACATATGCATTTTCAGTTTGTTCAAGTTGTATACTAGTAAATTTCTGATATGCAGGTAAAAAATTGTAACAGTGATTAAAGTAAAAAGATGATTTTTCTTGTTGGGAAGTTAATAAACATTTATAACCTACTCTAGTATAACCATTTTTACATAATAAAGTTTCTTTATAATTATTTGGAGATGGTATTTGAATGTGATTTTCATCTACTCTATATGAACAAATTCCTTTATCATTTTGTGTCCATGGTGGACGATTAAAGATAGTTGTTGGACATTTATCTTGAATACATCTATTTGTATCAACATTGAGATAATAATTAGTATTACATTCTAATATATATGTTCCATAATAAAATTTTGCCTTTAAATCCAAAAAATTATTAATTTCAGTTCCTTCTAAATTAATACATTTTATATTATTTTCATCATATTTTTCAGAATTTACCTGACATAATTCAATACTTTTATCTGTATAACTGGAAGAATAATAATTAGTACCATTACTTATTATTTTTGATTTAATTGAATCTTTGTAAAACATATCAATTTGATTATTCGAACGATAAATGAAATAAACAACAAAAATTAATGATGATATTAAATTTGGTCTTTCAAATTTAACTCTTAAAGTATTAAATTTTGGTAATAAATATTCATTATATAAATAAATATTTTTTATATTAATTTGGGTTAATTGATTTTTATTTTGATTTTCTATTCTTAAATTTGATTTACTATTTTCATAAAAAAAATATTTATAAGGATAATCTACTTTTTGTCCTGCATATGTATTTTCTTTTATAACATTTTTTTCTATACTTTCATATATTATTTGATGATTAACATTAATTAGTTTTAAATAATATAATTCATTTATCCAATTAAATGCACATCTCACATTTACCCACTTATTATTAAAGTCAATTAAATCTACACCATATTTTTCTGAATTAAATGAATCTAACATTAGATTAAAAATTTCTCTTGATTTTTTACCTTTAGGTGATGATAAATAATCTTGAGGAAAACATATATAAGTTAATTTTTTTAATTCTTGATCATTTAAAATACTTATTGCTATATGTTTTTCCCAAATTATATTTATTCCATTAATTAAATCTTTTGGATTTTTTACTTTAATCCACATTTCAATTGTATAACTATTAGTTAAACTAGGAGGAATATCCCCAATTGAAAAATCTGTAAAAATATTTAAATTATAAATGTTTTCCAAAAAATCATATTCATTTCTAAAATTTGTAAAAGGTTCAAAAGAACCACTGGTTAAAGGATAATAACCAAATTTATTTTCAGAATTTTCTAAATATTCCACATCTACCTGAGCATTAATACCAGTATTAGAATTTATAGTAATAACTTGATTTTTATTTACTAAAGTATCAATTACTGTTCCAAAACCAGTTCTTTTTATTGTCTCTTTAATTTCTAGAAATCTATCTATACTATTTCTCATATCATTCCAAATTTGAATTTGTCTAATGAAAACAAAACCTACTGAAGAATCAACATTAGATTTAATAGTCATTGTATCAGTCATTGGATAATTAGAAAATCTCCATTCTGAATTTTGAATATAACCTGTGGATGATAAAAAGAAGAGTATTTGGTTAGGAATATTATATTCTAAATATAGCCATCGGTCTCTTTCGAAATTAGAAAAATCTATACCGAAAATAATCAGATTATTAGGATATATATTTGCTACACCATTACAATAATTCATAGTTATTATTGAAATATTTTGAGCAATAAAATACGTATCCATTTTAACATAAAACCACATTCTCCATCCACCATAATTATTATTCACTGGTAAATTTGTTAAAGTAATTTTTTTAAATCTTTGAATATCATAATATTCTAATTTCCTACATTTTACTTTATTTGAACTACTAAACTCTAAATAATCATTTATCCCTTCATTTGTACATGCACAACTAGTATCATCTTCTTTATTATAACAAAAAGATCCACATATATCATTACAATCTTCTATTGTGTATGCATCATTTTCAGTCTTGTATAATTTTTTATCATTTGGAAAGCCTTTTTTAGGATAATTATTTTTATTGAGTAATACATCATAATCATTAATACATATAATATTTGGATTATTATATAAGCAATACATTTCTTCTTCATTTATTATTTTAAATGGTGTTATACCACCTACATTTGCTTTGAAAGGGGTACTATATTGTGTATTAGTTTCAAAAGCATAAGGTCCTATTAATATATGATTATAAAAATGAAGATTTGCTATTGTTCCATATATATATTTTTGTTCAATTATAATATTACTGAAACTAACAAACAAATCTCTGTAGAATATAGGACAATCTTTATTGTTAACTTGAATTGAAAAAAAATATTTTGTATAGCTTGAATATTGTTTAAGATAAGCAAAATAAGATAATGATATTGGAATATATTTTCCAAAGTAATCTTTATTATATTGTGTTTCAGAAATTCTTGTTCCTGAGTTTTTATGAATAAATTGAAGAACTTTTGAATCAAAGTTATATTGGATTTGTAAATTACCTAAAATCAAAATTGGTTTAATATTTTCATTATTATAATCAAAATTAAAACCTAATAATTTTAAATAAAAAAAAATTGTAAATCTATCACTAAAAGATATAGAAATGAAAATTTGTTCAAAATTAAATTGATTTATATCATTTTTAATAGCTGGAATAGGTAAAACATAATAATATTGTTTATTTTGGGGAAAATTATAACAATTTGAAAATCTATAATAATTATTTGAATTATCACAAACTGAACATTCTTGTGAAAATGAATTATCATCAGTTCCAGAGCCATAACATGCTTTACAATATTTGCACGTTTCAATTGAACCATCACTTTCAGTATAAACATATGCATCTGAAACTTGTTGTCTTCTGAATGGAATATCTTGTAAATCATTATAATTGTATGCTTGAATTTCAGAATCAATACATATAATTGATGATGAATAAGGAATTGTATATGAATCTGCATTTGAATATTTTAAAAGAGTTAATTCATTATTATTTAATTTTAAAAAAGTTAATGATATTTCATCTGAATTTAAAAATTTAATATCTAAATATGGTTTTTGTATTGATATAATATAATATGGATATACATCTTCATAAAAATGTAAATTATATATTACATCATCATTGAATATTGAAGTACTTGAATCATATATTATTATATTATCATAAAAACCTGATGTCCAAT
>Ga0256407_10013625_pt1 | contig 10851 bp, 7 predicted proteins | sample RumenRJG_04DNA_FD_193489 | JGI IMG/M metagenome (GOLD analysis project Ga0256407, IMG submission 193489) | Bovine rumen microbial communities from Lethbridge, Alberta, Canada - RJG_04 | ecosystem: Host-associated > Mammals > Digestive system > Stomach > Rumen | place: Canada: Alberta | collected... | reverse complement strand
AATCGTGCCGTCTGCGTTGAAAATACGCTTTTTATTGCCACACGGATTCGGAAAATCTAACGATTTTCCATTCGTACTTTTATCTTGATTTTGCGTTAGCAAAATCGAATCTGTGTGGCAATTTTTTTTATAACTAAATCCCACAATCACACAATGAACGTGAGCTTTTTCACTGCTTTCGCTGTCCCAGCGGAATGTGCGATAGGCGAAATCGATTTGCACATTATAATTTTCAAACAATGGCTTCCACAAAACTGCAACCTGCTCGCCCTGCGTGATTGAGTTCGTTGAAACAAAAGCAGCTTTTGTGTTTGTGTTACTTATTAACTGCGCCGCTTTGAAGTACCAACCAGCAACATAATCGATGTTGTTTGCGATGTCCTTTGAAACAAAGTGCAAATCGTCCTTTTGTTCTTTTGATTGGTATGCATACCCCACGAAAGGAGGGTTGCCCATGATGTAGTTATATTCGTGCTTGCTGCCATCAACTTGCGTCGTGAAGCCAGAGAATAAATCCAACTCCCCCTCGCTTTTTACAAAGCCGTCTGTGACGGTTAGCGTCGCCCAATCCATACGGAGCGCGTTTCCTTCCACAATAAAGGCGTTCGTGGTTAGCGGTAAAAACTCCTTTTTCTCTTGTAAAATCTCGTTGACCTTTTCAGACACTTGGCTTTCTGCAATCCACAAAGCCGTTTTCGCCACCGTTACCGCAAAATCGTTTATCTCGATTCCAAAGAACTGCGAAATATCCACTTTTGCCTGCCCATTTACAAACATCTCGCCTACGTCTTTTGTGGCTTCCAGTGCTTCGATTTCGAGCTTTGCAAGCGACAGATAGCTTTCTGTCAAAAAGTTTCCCGAACCGCAAGCAGGGTCTAAAAACTTGAGAGAAGCAATCTTGTCTTGATATTTTTTAATAGCCTCGCGTCGCTCTTTTATGCTTGTTATCGCTTTGAGTTCTGACAATTCGGCTTTAAGGCTGTCCAAGAAAAGCGGGTCAATCACTTTGTGAATATTCGCGATTGAAGTGTAGTGCATTCCGCCCTTGCGCCTTGTTTCGGGGTTGAGCGTGGACTCAAAGACCGCGCCGAAGATTGTCGGAGAAATCTCACTCCAGTTAAAAACCGCGCAATCATTACAAATCACGTCTATAATTTCTTGCGTAAAGTTAGGGATTTCGATGTTCTCGTCGCGGAAAAGACCGCCATTGACGTAAGGGAACGGCTTTAGACTTTCGTCGTATTTGCTACGCTTTTCAAGTGGCGTATCGAGTGCCTTAAACAGCTCAATCAAGCCCTTTCTGACGTTTGGCAAATTGAAGCTACGCAAATAATCTTCAAAGCTTGTGCGAGTTGCAAAAAGCCCTGCGTCTTCGGCGTAAAGACAAAATACAATGCGCACACAAAGGATATTTAGCGAGCGCAAAGAGCTTTCATTTTGTTCTATGTACTGCTTCAAAAGTGGTTTATAAATCTTGTCTACGAGCTTTCCCGCTTCAATCGACAGCTCTTCTTCTCGGCGAATAGTTTCGTTGTTCTTGTCCACTAAAAACTCAAGTCGATAATATTCCCTTGGCAAATCTTCAAGCCTTATCGCTTCAAAATGCTTGTCGGCTTCCTCTCTATCCATATCGTAAACGCGGATTTCTTTGAAGTTTGAAACTACAATCCATTTTGCTTTTTCTGAATACGGCAAGTTGTCGTTATATCTTTTTGCTTGCTCGAACGGCGTTAATTCGCTTCCGTCGCTTTGCTTTTCGCCTTTGTCGATGTCGATTTTCGCGCCTTTTTGCTCGATAATCGTCTTTGTTTCTGCAATATATCCATCGATAAACTTTGTCGCGCCGATTTTCACACGCTTTTCAAAGTCTATGATTTTTGTCGCGTCCACCACAGCCAAAACGTTCTGCAATAAATCTATCCAAAAGCGTTGGCTTTCTTGCTTTTCGTCGCCCTTATTCGCCCAATATTCTGCGAACTCTTGTGCCGCTTTTCTTTGCTCTGCCTGTGTTTTCATATTTTCTATTATACCACAGTCAAAGGCTGTTTCTCAATCCAGAGGGGCTTCTCAACCCAGAGGCTACAGTTTTAAGAGCATTATCGATGGTTCGGCTGTGATTGCCACACGGATTCGATTTTACTAACGTAAAATCAAAGAGGTGAGAAAAGAATAAAAAAATCAGAATAAGAAACTTGTTTCCTAGAAAGAGATTCCGTTAGGAATCTCCAATCCGTGTGGCATTTTTTTACAAAACGCAGGCTTAACAATGCATGCTGTGCCTGTAATGGTTTTAGGCTCTTGCACGTCTAGGAAAAAGACTCTTGCTCGACTAGGAGAAAGGGTGTCGCACGTCGAGGAGAGGGAGTGCACTCTAGTTAGGGAGAAAGAATAATCTAGCTAGATTATTTTGTTAATCTAACTAGGGATGATTGAGTAATCTAGGAAAGATTGTAGAAAATTGCTTTTTTGAGTGCAAGAAAACATTTTTAATTGTTTGTATTACAATAATATAATACTATCACAAAAAATCTTATTTGTCTACTCAAAACAGCAGGTATAGGCTGTGAAGTATAAGGGTGCAGAGTGACTGTTGACAAAGCGGGGTTTGTGGGCTAGAATACAAAAAAAGAAGCGCAACCAAAATTACGGTTAGCCTTCATTACATGAGTTTAATACCCTTTCGGGTACGCCGCCTCAGTATGTCAGACTAGGCGGCTATTTTTTTGCTCTTTCTCGTTTTATGGAGCGAAGAGGTCGGCTAAAAAGCAGGATAATCCAGCACCAAAAGCACTACGATTATCACTAAAATCATTACGATTTTGCTGTTCACCGCACGCCCTCCCAGCTTATTTTAATATGACTTTCACCATACAGCTACTCGCCACTAGAGCTAAGGAGGCTAACCGCCAATTTGTCAGAACTCGTTAAAGTCCCTATTGGTTGCGCATTTTTTTATTATCGGCAGGATTGGCTGAAAAGAGTTAAGCAAGTATGAAATATGAAAAATAGCCTTTGGCACTTACAAAATAGCCCGTGGCTTTACAAAACAGCCTGTGGCTGTGTGTTGAAAGAAGTGAGTAGAAATGAGATAATAGAACATATTTGGAGGAAGAATGGCAACACTGATTTATAATGCTCATCTTGTAGACAAAAATATCGATTCAAATGGAGCGGTTCTAATCAATAACGGACTTATCGAAGCCGTGTATCTTGGCGATTTTTTAACGGAAGACAAAGCGAAATCCCTCGCACCAAATGCCGAGCTTTTTAACGCTGAAAAAAAGACCGTCATGCCGTCTTTTATCGATATGCACGTGCATTTCCGCTATCCTGGGCAGACTCAAAAAGAAGACTTGGACACAGGGCTTAGCGCGGCGGTGGCGGGAGGATTCAGCACTGTGGTTTTGATGCCGAACACAAACCCCGTCGTTTCAAGCGCAGAGCTGGCGCTGAAGATAAAAGAGGAAGCCGAAAGCAAAAATCTTTGCCAAGTCTTTCAGACGATGAGCCTGACGCGCGACTTTGGCGGCAAAGACACCAGTCATCTTGACGAAATCGACAGCGAGAAAATCCCCGTGATTAGCGAAGACGGACACGATGTAGAAAGCACGGCTGTGATGGTGGAAGCAATGGCGAAAGCGGCGAAAAACGGCGTTATCGTCAGTTGCCACAGCGAAGATGTAACGCTCGCCCTTGCCGCAAAGCCATATCGCGCAAAAGCAATCGAGTTGATGAAGAGCGGCGAGGCAAGCGATGAAGTCAATAAAGAAATCGACGAGAACTTGAGCGAGGCAAACTCAATTTTAGCCCTTGCCGAAGACGTGGCGACCGAGCGCAATATCGCTCTTGCCCGCTTCACAGGCTCTCGTGTGCATATCGCGCATTGCTCAACGGCTCGCTCAATCGACGCAGTTCGCCGCGCAAAAGAAGAAGGCTTGCTCGTTACTGCCGAGGTTACGCCGCACCATTTCGGCTTGACCGACGCGGATTCTCATCGCTCTTTGGTTAATCCGCCGCTCAGAAGCGAAAGCGACCGCACGGCTCTTATAGAGGCTCTTCGCGACGGCACGGCAGACGTGATTTCGACAGACCACGCTCCTCACACAGCAAGCGACAAAGCAAACGGCGCGCCTGGCTTCGTGGGCTTGGAAAGTGCTTTTGCGGTGGCGAATAGTGTTTTGGTAAAAGAAGAGCATTTCACGCTATCAAAGCTTTCCGAGCTGATGAGTGCGAACCCTGCCGAGATTTTGGGCTTGAACAAGGGACTTTTGCGCTCAGGACTTCGAGCAGATTTGGTTTTGATTGATGAAAACGAACGCTGGACTGTTCATGGCGAGAACTTCAAGAGCAAGGGCAAAGCAAGCTGCTTTGAGGGCAAAACGCTTTCGGGCAAAGTCAAAGCCACGTGGTTTGGCGGAAAGCTAGTATATAGCGAATAAAGGTGATTACTTTGTTATTGTGCTGTATTTCATAGACTTATCGTGTTTTGAAGTAATGGCACAGTAACTCTTTTAATCTTGGCGGACGGCTTTCATTTGCTTTTTACATTCGTACATCTTTTGGTCGGCGCGTTTAAAGACATTAGCAATGTGTGAATCAATTTTTTTGTCATAAAAAGCAATGCCGACTGCTGCAGACACTTTTTCCCAAGGCTCTAAAGTGGTATCTTTGGCTATCTCGTAGAGCTTTGTTTGAAGAAATAACTCTAAGTCCGTCGCATTATCATAATCTTCGCCTTTCAAAATCACCACGAACTCATCTCCTCCAATTCTAAATACAGGAGAATGGTCAAATATTGTGCAAATGAGGTGGCAGAGCTTCTTTATCGCATAATTGCCCTTTTCGTGTCCGTATGTGTCGTTAATTTTCTTCAAGAAATTGAGGTCAATCATCGCAATACCAAAGGCGCACAGCTCTCCTATGCTTAGTTCATATTCCATTTTCTTGATTTCGCTGTCGTATGCTGTTTTGTTGCGAATACCTGTCAGAGCGTCTTTGTGCGCAAGCTCACTCATCTCTCTTGCTTTTAGCTTCATATCTTCGGCTTTTTTCTCTGCTGAAACAATGCCATCTATGTAATCTTTCATATCATAAGACATTTGTGTCATCGCGTCAGACAAGTTTTTGACTTCGTTGTTTGCTTCCATGTGAGGAGGCTCAAAAGTAAGCTCTGTCGTGCTTCTTTGCCCATGGCTTTTTGCGGCAAATGCAACGACGCTTTTTTCAAGCATTTTTATCGGGTTCACTACGTTTTTCATTGTCCAAAGCAAGAAAACAGCCGTGAAAGTCATACCTAGCAAGATTATCAAGCAAGTAGATTCAAGAGTTCTCTTTTTAATTAGCTTTCTTATTTCTGTAATGTCCACATCGACGGCGAGCAGGGCATAAGGCTTGTTATTTTGGTCGAATAGCGTCATAGCTCCCGTGTAATCTACGCCCCATTCCGTTGCTTCTTCAAAGAACACAGGATTTTTTTTCTCCATAATCGAAAAGAAGAGCTTTACATTCTCAACTCCGAACTCGTCATCAGAAATCCAACCGAGATACAAGTTGCCTTCGGTGTCGATATAGCGGTCATAGTAGTTTTCAGCGGAAATAACACTCATACAGTTGCCAGTCGGATTGATGTTGAGAGGCTTTATGATGTAGAGATAGTGAATATCGAAGTCTTCTTTTATTGCGTCCATAAAGTTAAGCAGTTCATCATACTTTTCGCTTCGCTCTAGAGTTTCAATACAGTGAACAAGGTCAGTGTCGTCTATATGGCGGTCAACATAATCAAGAATGTCGGTGATATAGGCTTCGTAGCGTTGGTAGAGAGCTTTTTTGTAGGTAATGTGGCTCCCAAAGCCCAAGACAATACACAATAACGCAATAAACACCACGCAACCAAATGTAATACTACGCCTAAGAGGCATAAATCTTTTTTCACGGCTCTCACTCATAATCTATTTCTCCAGTATTTCCTATTATATTGCAAATATGTTAAAGTTACATACTTGTGGTAGTTGTCTATCATAAAAGTTTTCACTAAAATGGCAGTTACCATGGAAAACTCAAATAATACCGATGAATTTCGGAGAACTGTTACTTGCGGTGATTTAAGAGCCGCAGATGTTGGAAAGAATGTTGTTCTTAACGGCTGGGTCAGTCGTTCTCGTGATTTGGGAGGATTGAGCTTCATCAGCCTCCGTGACCGCTACGGAATCACTCAAGTAGTTGTAGGCGATAAAGCAAACGACGACGTTAAGAAAATCGCTTCTTCACTCAAAAGCGAATATTGTATCGCTGTAAAAGGCACTGTAATTGCTAGAAGCGAAAAAGATATAAATAAGGATATGGCAACTGGTGAAATCGAGGTTGAGGCAAGCGATATTCACATCTTCACCACTGCAAAAGAATTGCCTTTCTCTATTGAAGAGGTTAGACAGAAAGACGGCTCTATCGTCTTGCCAAACGAAGATTTGAGATTGAAGTACCGCTATCTTGACCTCCGCCGCACTCCAATGCAGCAGAACATCATTCTTCGCTCTCAGGTTACTTTCGCTGTCCGCGAGTTCCTCACATCAAAGGGATTCTTGGAAATCGAAACACCGACATTCATTAAATCAACTCCAGAGGGAGCGCGTGACTACCTTGTTCCGAGCCGTGTTCACCCAGGAAAGTTCTATTCTTTGCCGCAGAGTCCTCAGCTCTACAAGCAGCTTTTGATGGTCTCTGGCTTCGACAAGTATTTCCAGATTGCTCGCTGCTACCGCGATGAAGACGCACGCGGCGACCGTCAGCCTGAGTTCACTCAGATTGATATGGAGATGAGCTTCACAAACCGCGAGGAAGTTCTTGAAACAACTGAGGCGATGATGGGCTATGTCTTCAAGAAGACGATGAACTATGAGCTTCCTGTTCACTTTGACCGCATTGCTTGGGAAGACGCATTCGACTTCTACGGAAGCGACAAGCCAGATTTGAGATTCGACCTCAAGATGCAGGACGCGGCGTTTATGGCTTCTTTGAGCGATTTTAGCGCATTCAAGGCGGGGGCAGCAAACGCAGACAAGAGCATTGAGCGACACAAGAGAAGCGGCTTGAAGGCTCTCGTCGTGAAGAACGTTGCAGACAAATACAGCCGCAAGATGATTGAAGCTCTCGAAGGCGTTGCAAAAATCAATCACGCAAAGGGCTTGGCTTGGATGAAAGTCAATGCTGAGGGCGCATTTGAGGGCGGAATCAGCAAGTTCTTTGCAGGAAAAGAAGCTGAGATTTGCTCAAAGCTCGCAGCTGAAAAGAACGATTTGCTTTTGTTCGTCAGCGACGAGAAATGGCAAGTCGCTTGCGTTGCGCTCGGTGCAGTTAGAAAGCAGCTCGGCAAGGACTTGAACCTTTACAATCCGGCCGACGAGTTCCATTTTGCTTGGATTATCGACTTCCCGTATTTTGCATGGAACGAGGACGAGAACAAGTGGGAAACAGAGCACCACATGTTCACTCTTCCACAGAAAAAGTACTGGGACACATTGGAAAGCGACCCTGGCAGCGTAAAGGGCGACCTCTACGACCTCGTTTTGAACGGCTACGAGCTCGCTTCTGGTTCTATGCGTATCAACGACCCTGCATTGCAGGAGCGCATTTTCGAGATTGTCGGCTACAGCCGCGAGAGAGCAGAGAAGGCGTTCGGCTTCTTGGTTGAGGCGTTCAAGTACGGAGCTCCTCCACACGGAGGAATCGCGCCAGGACTCGACCGCCTTGTTATGCTTATGCGACACGAGGAGTCTATTCACGAGGTTATCGCATTCCCGAAGAACAACCTTGCCGCAAGCCCGATGGACGATTGTCCGAGCTTCGTAGACGAGCAGCAGCTAAAAGACTTGCACATCGTCTGCACAGAAAAAGAACAGGCATAGCCTGTTTTGTAAAAAGCACAGCCTAATTTGTAAGGGTATAAAAAATGCACCCCTAAAATTGAACTTATTTGTCCAAGTTTAGGGGTGCATTTCAGCCTATGACTGCAGTTATTCTTTTACTACTTCACATTCTGGCACACTAATAAATGTTAGGCGTTTCCAAATACCTGTTGGAGTGCCAAAGCGAATATCTGCAAAACGGTCGTTGAATGTCAAAAGTACGTCATAAGAGCGACCAAACATTTGGTCATCGGCTGTGCACTTAAATGTGGTGTTGCCATAGTTTTCGTCTTCGTTGTAATCGTACTCGCTAATGACAAAAGTATAATTCTTTGCAGGAGTGAGATACTGAATCTGATCCTTTTTGCTGTCGTGAGTGATTATAACTCGTTCTGTACGAGTTTCGCCTGTAAAGTAAAACTTCGAAACTTTCTCTGCGCTTACTCCAAATGCGCTAGCGAACGCAATCAATGTGAACAGGCACTTTGCTAAAGGCTTGAACATCATGTACCTCCAAGAAAAATCCTTATTTGTGTAATTATAAGTCATCAGCTTTTGCCGATAATATTAGCTTTACTCTTCTAATTATATTATCTTTTCTTTAATAATTCCATAGAAAAATTAATGGATAGAGCAAAAAAATCTAAAATATATATTTTTTTAAAATAGTATCTTTTATATAAGAATGATTTTCATTATAATGTTAAAGTATGAAGTCTAATGCAAAAATTTTTACTACATTGTTTCGACTTCCTGCACTCTTTACGATGTGCGTCAGTTGGTATTTGTCGTCGCAGGAAAGAGTACCGATGCCCGATTTTGAAAACTCAGACAAGTTCGTGCATTTTATTTGCTTCGGGGCATTAAGCTGCACTTGGTCTTTGTGGTTTTCGCTCGAAAGTTGGAAAAATAAGGCTTTCAGAAACGCTTGCCTTTGCGTTTTGTTCACGTCGATTTATGGCGCAATCGATGAAGTTCACCAGTCTTTCACGCCCGGTCGCTGTGCAGGGGCTGATGATTGGCTTGCCGACACGCTTGGCGCAATCTTGGGAGCGGCGGCGTGTGTGGTTTTGACACGATTTTTGACTAAGAATATAAAGGAGCAACAAAATGATGAAAAATGAGCTTGAGGGCAGCGAAGAGATTTTGAATCTTTTGCGCGACAATGCCCGCCTTAGCGTTGAAGACATTGCTGCAATGACAAGAAAGAGCGAAGAGCAGGTCAAGGCGATTATCCGCTCTCTTGAAGACAACGGCACGATTTTGAAATATGCCGCAATTATCAATCCCGAAAAAGACGGCTGCGCCAAAAACAAGGTGAGAGCCGAAATTGAAATACAGGTGACTCCAGAGCGCGAGCACGGTTTTGACGCACTTGCAGACCGCATTTACCGCTTTCCGCAGGTGAAAAGCGTGTATCTTATGAGCGGCGGCTATGACCTCAAGGTCATCATCGAGGGCGACACATTGCAAGACGTGGCGTTTTTCGTGGCGCGAAAGCTCTCGACTTTGCAGGGAGTGCGCTCAACAAAGACGCACTTTTTCTTGAAGACATACAAAGAAAACGACGTGCTTTATGTGGAAGAAAAGACCGATAGCCGCGAAGGAGTGACAGCATAATGAACACACGACAAGACCGATTCAGTTCAGCTCTTTTGGACACTCCTCCGTCTGGAATCCGCAAATTTTTTGAGATGCTCATCGGACACGACGATGTGATTTCGCTTTCAGTTGGTGAGCCTGACTTTCCGACTCCGTGGCAGATGAGAGAAGAAGCGTTTTATCACCTTGAAAAAGGACACACGAGCTACACTTCAAACTGGGGATTGTTGTCGCTTCGTGAAGAAATCGCGAATTACATGGAACGCTACAATATGCACTACAACCCGACGAACGAAATCCTCGTTACTGTTGGCGCGAGTGAGGGCGTTGACGCTGTTTTGCGTGCGATTTTGAACCCGGGAGATGAAATCATCGTCTGCCAGCCTTGCTATGTGAACTACACGCCGCTTGCCGCTCTCACGGGCGCGAAAGTCGTGGAGCTGGACACGAGCGTGAACGGCTTTTATCCGACAGCCTTGCAAATCGAAAGCCTAATCACGCCAAAAACAAAGGCGCTTATGCTTTGCTCGCCGAACAACCCGACGGGAACGATGATTCCGCGCGACGAGCTTGAGAAAATCGCGAAAGTCTTGATAAAGCATCAGATTTGGTGCATTTCCGACGAGATTTACTGCGAGCTTGTCTATGACGACAACAAGCATGTTTCAATCGGCAGTTTTGAAGGAATGAAAGATTACGCGATTATCTTGAACGGTTTTTCAAAGTCCTTTGCTATGACGGGCTGGCGTATCGGCTACATCTGCGCTCCGAGCGACTTGATGAGCCAAATCGTAAAGCTCCATCAATACAACACAATCTGCGCTCCGATTATGAGCCAGTATGCTGCGGTTGAAGGCTTGCAGAACGGCTGGAACGAAGTGGAGCGAATGAGAATCAGCTATCAGCAGAGACGAAACTATATGTATAAGGCGTTCGTTGATATGGGCTTGCCTGTTCCGAACCCGACTGGCGCGTTCTATATGTTCCCAGATATCACTTCTACTCACATGACGAGCGAAGAGTTTGCGACAAAGCTCTTCAAAGATTATTCGGTTGCGGTCGTTCCCGGAAGCGTGTTCGGCAAGGGCGGCGAAGGTCATATCCGCTGCTGTTATGCGACGGCTATCGATAAAATCAAAATCGCCCTTGAGAGAATTCGGGATATGGTGGAAAAAAGCCGATAACATAATAAACGGAGATGAAAGATAATGGATAACATTTTGCCTATAGTTGCAGCAGCCGTGATTATTTTTGCTGTGCTTGCTCTAATTCTTATTGTTTCAGGACGAAAAGGAGGAGGCAATAGTGAGGGGGGCAAAAAAGGTTCTAAGCAAAAAGGTAGAGCTGT
>Ga0256407_10013624_pt1 | contig 10851 bp, 9 predicted proteins | sample RumenRJG_04DNA_FD_193489 | JGI IMG/M metagenome (GOLD analysis project Ga0256407, IMG submission 193489) | Bovine rumen microbial communities from Lethbridge, Alberta, Canada - RJG_04 | ecosystem: Host-associated > Mammals > Digestive system > Stomach > Rumen | place: Canada: Alberta | collected... | reverse complement strand
CGGAAGAGACAATGAAATCATTTCCAACGGCTCAATCGACAAGCCCCTCTTCATCAAAGATGGGCACCTGGACATGACAAAAATCCTGGAGCGGTTCTGCGTACACTTCAACGAGATTTACGACACCAAGGACGAGAAATTTATCGAAAAGCAGGGGCGAAAGTTCTTTTTGTTCTTCATCAAGCCGATTATAAACGGAACCGGAAACTTCTATGTCGAAGCCCAGACCCGTGACGAGCGGCGGATGGATCTGGTGGTGGACTACAACGGCGACCGTTTTGTAGTCGAAATGAAAATCTGGCGTGGCCAGGAATACAACGAGCGTGGCGAAGAGCAGCTTGCGGAATATCTGGATTATTACGGGCTTGAAAAAGGCTATCTCTTAAGCTTCTGCTTCAACAAGAACAAGGAGCCGGGCATTCGTGAAATATCCGTGCAGACAACTCGCGGCCAAAAGACTCTCGTCGAGGCTGTGGTTTAGGAAACGCGAAGCTTATCGCTCAGGGAATAACGTTGCATTTCATCGGCAAAAAACTATAGTCAAAAGTCGTAGAACTGTTTATAATCTGATATGGAAAACACAACAATTATACTTTCAGATTTAGACGGAACTCTCTTCCACAACGACAAATCAATTTCAGATTTCACCAAAAAGACAATCGCAGATTTACAGGCCAGAGGATTTTTGTTCGGTGTCTCCACATCGCGGGCAAAGGTCAACGCAGAAAAATTCCTTGACGGCATTTCGCCAGATATTCTGATAACGAACGGCGGAGGCATGGTAAGCTATCGCGGAACAAAAGTTTACAGCTGTGAATTTTCAGTTTCAGAAATCAAAGCTCTTATCAAATCATGCTTTGAGGTTTTTGGAGCGGACGCGACTATTTCTGTTGACAATGAGACCGGCCTTTATTCCAATTCAAAGGAAGAGCTTGGTGATAAATTTTGGACTTACAGCGACTTCGCGGATTTTTGCGAGCCTTGCATGAAAATATGCATCAAAACTTTGGATAAAGAAAAAGTCGCCCAGGTTGCTTCTTGCATCGGAATTGATAACGTTGACTTTCTTCCGTTTTCGGATATTCCGTGGTACAAGCTCAGCAAAAAGGGCGCGACAAAGGAAAAGGCGATAGAATCCCTTTGCGCTCACTTGAATGTTGCCCCACAAAAAATCGCAGCCTTCGGGGATGATTTCAACGATATCGGAATGCTCAAAATCGTAGGAAGAGGTGTGGCGATGCAGAACGCAATCCCCGAAGTAAAGAAGGCCGCCAACGAAGTTTGTAGTTCAAACGAAAATGACGGCGTTGCAAAGTGGATTCAAGATAATTTGCTATGATAAAAATCTGTGTCTGATTCAACGGAATAAACGTCACCGAGTATTAATTTGGGTGTTTTTTACTGTGAACTGGGCTAATACTTTCCGTAGCATGATATTGCTTCGTCTACGGTTTGATTACCTAGAAGCACCTGGTATGCGGCAAGTCTCAATTGACTGTAAGTATTGTCAAGAATACCAATTTCCAGCTGATAAAGATGCTCCGTATTTTCCAATGGCGCATATACATCATCGAAAGAATAGACCGTTGAGCAGGTGATGAGGCGTTTTATTTTTGCAAGATTATTGAGTTCTTCTGTTCTTAAAAGGAAGCGCATAAATTCATTTGCCATTTCAAGATTCTTTCCGTTTTTGTTTACGGAAAATTCTACGGATGGAACCTGCAGAACGGCTCCTCTGTTCTCCATAACGGGAACAGAATAAAAACTGTATTTAAATGGATTTTTTGAAAAAGATTCTGATAAGGCCTCACGTTTTTTTGTGCCGGAAACGACATCGGCTGAAGCAAGCATCATGGGAACTTCTCCTTCAAAAAATCGCATGATTACTGCTGAATAACGGTCTTTAATTTTGCTGCATTCTTCTAAGTCCATAAAACCATGGTTTCTAAAGCTCTCGACCAATTCAAGACTTGTCCGCATGTATTCACCTGCTTCTGGTTCAAGTCTATTCAGTTTTGAAATTGCATCTGCATTATCCATAATTTCTTTTGTAAAATAAGGATAAATCAGGGATGCCATAATTGTGATTTCAGAATTATCTGAAAGAATCGGACTTTTATAGCCCGCATCCTTGAATCTCTGGCAGGCATCGATTAATTGCGGCATGGTTGTCGGAATCTGAATTTTTTCTTTTTTGAATAAGTCTTCGTTTACAAGCATACCGCTTGCGGCACATAGAACAGGTACCATAGGAATTGAGCCGTCAGCCAGAGGAAACAAAAGCTTTTGATTCACTGCGGAAAGTTCAATTCCTGTGATTTTTGAATCTGCAAAGTTTTCTGCGCTTTCAAGAAGTGTATTGTAGTTGGCTTTATCCAGCATCCAGGGAAATGTTGTGAATATATCCGGTGGATTTTGGCTGGCGAGAGCCGTAGTGATTGATTTTTTATAATTATCCAGATAAGTGTAAGAAAGTTCGACATTCGGATAAAATTCATTAAAGCGGTCAAATTCCGCTTCCAGGGCCTCAAAATTCTGATAACGGCCAGCAATTTCAATTTTGCATTTTGTTTTGGTATCGAGGCGGGGAACAAAGGCTGATTCTTTTGGCTGTTTATTGCATGAAACAAGTTCCAGGCTTATGAGAGCGAAAAAAATCAATATGAAGGGATTTTTTATCTGGTTCAGTCTGTTTTTCATAATTATTCCTCTCTCATTTTTGTTTTTGTCTGACGGATTTTTTTGAGTTCCCGGACAACATTATTTATATCAATCGGTTTTGCAATATGTCCGTTCATTCCGGCCTCAAAACATTCTGTCACATTTTCAGAGAAAGCATCGGCGGTCATTGCAATAATCGGAATATTCGCCGCATACGGATTTTCAAGCTTTCTGATTTCGCGGGTTGCATCAAGTCCGTTCATAACCGGCATCTGGATATCCATAAAGACAGCCTCAAATTCACCGCTTTGAATATTTCGTAGCGTATCAACTGCGACTTTTCCATTTTCTGCACGCCTGCATTTAATACCATACATCTCTAGGAGCGTAGAAATAATCTCCCAGTTCACATCCATGTCTTCCGCGACAAGAATTTTCATTCCTGTTAAGTCAGAATTATTTTCTTCCTGAGTCTCTGCGCTATTTTCACTTTCAGAAGCCTCAATCTCAAGCGTTATGGTAAATGTTGTTCCTTCGCCTTCCTTGCTCTGGCACTCAATTTCACCGCCCATCAAATCAACCATTTTTTTTGTTATGGCAAGCCCAAGTCCTGTTCCCTGAATTGTATTAATCCTGCTGTCTGTCTGGCGCATGAAAGGCTCATACATAATTTTCATAAAACTCTCAGACATGCCGATACCTGTGTCCGAAACTTTATACACGAGCTTTATGAATTCTTCTTTGTCACCCGCTTCTTCGCTCAAATCAACGTAAACCTGTCCGTTGTCGGGAGTATATTTTATTGAGTTAGACAAAATATTGATAAAAATTTGATTTATTCGAAGCTGATCTGCATAAAGATATTTTTGGGTGATGTTGTTCTTCTGGAATCTGAAATCAATATTTTTCTGCCTTATCATTGGAAGCACCATGTTTTCAAGATTTTCAGCCAAATCACTGATGGAAAAGCGCACTGGAGAAAGACTGATGTTTCCGTGCTCAACTTTTGAAATGTCCAGGATGTCATTTATGAGCGTAAGCAGATGATTGCTCGCAAGTTTGATTTTATGGAGATTATCCGAAACTGATTTTGTATCCCCGATATTTTTTTCTGCAATTGTCGTAAGGCCGATAATCGCATTCATTGGAGTACGGATGTCATGAGACATTGTTGAAAGGAAGACTGTTTTTGCTTTGTTGGCAGAATCCGCTTCTTTTGCGGCGGAGGCAAGATTCCTGTTGAACCTCATAATTACAAGAATATCAAGGATAAGAAGAATTATAAGGCAGACAGAAACCACAATAACCAGCGGCCAGTCAATATTATTCTTTGTTATGTCTTTGAGCGGAATGTAGGTGAGGAGAGTCCAGTCGAAGGATGTGTTAACCGGAATATGAACTATAAGGCAGCTTTCCGCTTTTGAGTTGTGCATTGTGAACATTCCGGTTTCATGAATTATTGATTTTAGATTTTCAAAAGCTTCCTTATTAATCTGATTATAAGATTTATAGAATTCGAAGAAGTTTGAGTTTTTAAATGATTTTCCTTTTAAGATATAGTTCCCTTCTGAATCAATCATTGAAATCTGCGCGTCGTTGTATTTTTCGGAAGGAAACACCCATTTGCTGGCAAGCAATTCAACTGGAATTACTCTCATGAGAACTGCTTTTTCAAATTTCGGGGATTTGCTTTTGCTGGTGCTTGATTCGCTGGCGGCTGAATTTTTATTATTTGCTGGTTCTGACTCATCAACTCTCAGTTCCAGAAGGTCACAGAAGGCGATTGACTGAATTCCGTTCATGGGATTGGTGTAGGAACGGGTGACCCGAACCTGGTCCTGCTGGCCGAGAAGTTCGTTCAGTGAAGAAAAAATATCTATTTCCTGATAGGAAACTGTAAACTCATTCGGATTGTCAATTTTGGGTTTGTTGGAATAGCCCGTAAAAGAATCGAGCCGGATAATATGTGCTGAAATATTCTGAATGCGCTGGGCAACTTTCAGGTAGGACATTGCTTCGTTCATATTCATTTTGCGGCTGTTTATGCAGGCTGCCCAGGAATCACAAAGTCTCTGCTCACCTTCCAGATAATTTGTCGTTACCTGTTCCATACCAATCGACATGTTCATAAAGTTTTCGGTATTGTAGGCTTTCATTGACGCGCTCTGGTTCCTTGCATAGAGCACGACAAAGAAAATTGAAAAAATTACAATCAGAATGTTCGTGATGATTATCAGACTTTTTTTCATAGGTCAGCTGCCCGAAATCTTTGAGCGGATTGCAAGAATGTCTGAATATATAGCCGGATAATCTGCTTCTTCCTTGTTACGAAGTTTTTCTGTTAGTGCCGAAAGAGCCTCATACAGCGGCGTGATTGCAAGGTTCCCGATAACGCCTTTGAGTGCGTGGCAAAGTTCAAAGGCCTTCTGTAAATCATTGGAAGAAAGGGCCGTTCCTATCTCTTCAAACTTTGCGTCGCTAAGCCCCATGTTCACAAGCTTAAGGTACAAATCTTCTTTTCCAAGGCAGCGGGAAAGACCTGCTTCGATATCTGCACCGTTGTTTTTTAAGGTTTCAACCGTAATCATATAGACCTCGACAATCACACAAACTTTGAAAACTCGGAAGGCGGAATCGGCTTTGAAAAATAATAGCCCTGAATTATGTCACAGCCGGCATTTTTCAGTATTTTGTATTCTTCTTCGGTTTCAACACCTTCCGCAACGACAGGAACTTCAAGATTTTTTGCAATGTCAAGAACAAGCTCGACAAGTTTCATTTCTTTGTTGCCCGGCTGAATGTTTCTGATAAAGGCCTTGTCCATTTTAAGGACATCAATCGGCATTGATGTGAGCATGTTGAGTGAAGAATAGCCCGAACCAAAATCATCCATTTCGACTTTATGACCAAGAGAACGAAGATTTTCCACGACTTCGATAATATGCTTTGAATCGGAAGTGTAGGCTGATTCTGTGATTTCAAGCATGTATTCGGAAGGAGAAAGACCGTTTTCCTTTACGATTTTCGTGATGAAATCTGTCATGTCTGGAGCGGCAATGTCTACTCGCGAAACATTTACGGAAACCGGAATTGTAATCCCAAGCTCCTTTTTCCAGAGACTTATCTGGCGGGCGGCTTCTTCCCAGACATAGCGGTCGAGCTTTGTGACAAGACCGTTCTCTTCAAAAAGCGGTATAAATAAATCGGGGCGGACAAAACCAAGCTCAGGATGAATCCATCTTACGAGAGCCTCCGCGCTGCACAAAACCGGCTTGTCGCCCTTTATGTTGAACTTTGGCTGATAGTTGCCCTTGAACTGCTTTTGTTCGATGGCGGCTTCAAAATCTTGCAGGAGATGTGCGTCAAAAACTTCCTTTTCGGCCATTTTGTCATCATAAATACAGATGTCGCTGGAGCCGGATGTTTTACTGCGGAGAGAATTACATGCCTGAACCGCATGGTCAAATCGCTGAATCATAGCTAGGCTGCGGTCAGAATCAGAATAAACTCCGAGCCTCAATCTTATTTCCGAAGGTTTTAAAAGCGACGAAAGAGATTCATTTATTTTTTGAAGCAGAATTTCATAATTATTCTGATGAGGAATGTATAGATAAAAACTGTCGGCTCCGTTTCGGCCTGCAATTCCACCGGTTTTAAGGAGGGCTTTGCGGATTCCTTCGGCCATTGCGTTTAGAACCGAGTCCCCGAAGTTGCGCCCCTTTAGCTGGTTTGAAAGATGGAAGCGCGTGAAGTTCAATGCGAGCGCATCCATAACCTTGTCCGGGAATCGCTGATCGAACAAAGATGCGTATTCAAAGAAAAATTCCGGAGTGTAGAGAAGGGTAAGCTTATCAAATTCCGTGGCGTGAATAATCTTTGAGTTTTCAAAAAGCTGAATTGAATGGCGGACTCTGGCAAGAATTACTTCCGGTGAATCATAAGGCTTTGTGAGAAAATCTGCGGCTCCCAATTTAAGGCTTTGGATTTCGCTGGATTTATCAGAAGTCAACACGATTACAGGAATTTCAGTGATAATTCCTTCTTCATTCAATGTTTTTAAGACTTCGTTTCCGTCCATAACCGGCATAAGCAAATCCAGAAGGACGAGAGAAATTGCGGAGCCATTTGAATGAATCTTTTCTAGGGCTTCTTTTCCATTTTCGGCGTATAAAACCTTGTATTCTGATTGAATTATGTTGCCAAGAATCTCACGGTTTATCGCTTCGTCGTCTACAATAAGAATCGTTCTTTCAAATAAATCATCCATAAAGAATATTATATAACGATTCAGACGGCTTGGCGACAAATTTTTAATATAAACTGAAAAAAATATTCTACAAACTTCCTCCGCGATTTGCGGAAAGCCGACTTTGCTGCTGTGGCATAAATTTTTCTTGCCTATAATTTATCATTTTGCTAAAATAAGCATGTAAAAACTATTAATACATCTTTCGAGAGATTCAATCTGCCTTGTTAGGGCGGCTTGAATCTTACTTTCCGAATCGGAACATGGCTTGCCCATAAATCCGGTTCACAATTCTTTCTTCTCACTTTTGCCAGCGTACTTTTGCGCGAAAACGGCGTATGGAAGATGTATGAAAATCACAGATGACAATTTTACGATAACAACAATCTATTTTGACGGTCAGTTTTGGTGCGCCCTGATTGAACGCTGCGAGGACGGAAAAACCTATGCGGGGCGGCATGTGTTTGGCGCGGAACCAAGCAATCCTGAAATCTTAAACTGGATGGTACATGGCTTTGCGAACGTACCTCTTTTGCCAGTTGAGGGCAGAACTAAAATCAGGTTCAAAAAGCTTGCAAAGACCGAACAAAAAAATGTCGGTGGCATTCCAAAATCTCTTACGGCGTTTTCCGAGGCTCAGAAAGAATATGCAAAGGAACGCAAAACGATGAAGTGCAGGCAGAAAAAGCTGGAAGAAAAAGAAAAATATTTACTGAAACAGATTAAAAGAAAAAAACGAAAATGAATTTAGTATTATACATTCACGGAAAAGGCGGATTCGCAACAGAAAGCGAGCATTACAAATCATTGTTTCCGGATTGCAGAGTTTTGGGGGTGGATTACAAGACATTTACACCGTGGGAAACTGGAAAAGAAATACACGATGCTGTCTGCGAGCTTAAGAAAAGTTATGACAAAATCATTCTGATTGCAAACAGCATTGGTGCGTTTTTCAGTATGAATGCTGGCATCGAGAATATGATTGAAAATGCATATTTTGTTTCGCCTATGGTCGATATGGAAAAAATGATTTTTAATCTGATGCAGTGGAGCGGTGTCACGGAAGAAGAATTAAAGGCTCGTGGCAGAATTCCAACCAGCTTTGGCGAGGATTTGTCATGGGATTATCTGTGCTACGTCCGCGAACATCCTCTTAGCTGGCGTGTTCCTACAAAAATCCTTTACGGTAGTAACGACAATCTTACTTCGTATGAAACTATGAGCAATTTTGCAAAAAAACATAATGCAGAGCTTACCGTTATGGAAAGCGGCGAACACTGGTTTCATACAGAAGAGCAGATGAAGTTCCTTGACGAATGGATTTTGAATCAGAACTGTCAGTAAAGTTTTGTGTATAACTTAAAGGTTATAATAAAGCTTGCAAAATATAATATATAGGTAATAGAGGTGCTCGGAAGTCCTTTTGGAATTTGCGAACACCTTTATTGTTTTTTGAAGTTCTTTTTCAGGCATATTCGATTTTTACCTCTTTGATAGGTGCAAGGAATTTTTCTTTATCCATATATAAACCTTCTAACACTGGAATAAGGTCTATATATTATTCGATTTCTTCATCTTTATGTTTATATTTTGCCATAACCTCTATATAACCAGAATCCCATAACAGGATTTTTGTATATCTTTCTAATCCGTTACAAGTACGAAAGGTCAGGGTCTTTCCGCCAAATGAGAAGGTTGTATATTTATAAAACTACTTAAAATCGCAGTATCCATTAAGATTATTATAATTCAATCGCTATGAATTTCAACCATTTTGCCGACGATGGCAAAATGGCCTGATAAGTTTTATTTCACCTCATTCACCAGTTCTTCCCCGCTGGCAAAAGCCTTAACATTTTCCAGCGTTGTATCTGCCAGATTCTTAAGTGCATTTGTTGTAAGGAAGGCCTGGTGAGCGGTGATAATAACATTCGGGAAGGTAAGCAGACGGGCCAGGGTATCATCAGTCATAATATCTGTAGACCAGTCGCTGAAGAAGTATTTGCTTTCCTCTTCGTAAACGTCCATGCCGATTCCGCCGATGTGACCGTGCTTGAGGGCGTGAACAAGGGCCTTTGAATCTATAAGAGCACCGCGGCCTGTGTTGATAATCACTGCATCCTGCTTCATCATTTTCATTGTGTCGTGATTTACAATGTGCTTTGTTTCTTCGGTAAGCGGACAATGCAGACTCAAAACATCGCTCTGGCGGAAGATTTCTTCCTTGCTCACGTACTGTGCGCCAGTCTCGCTTGCCCACTTTTCGTTCGGGTACGGATCGTAGGCGATAATCTTCATTCCAAAGCCTTTCAAGATACCTGCCATTATCTGGCCGATTTTTCCGGTACCAAGAATACCTGCTGTAAGGCCGTGAAGGTCGCGGCCCGTAAGTCCTTCTATATTAAAGTTCGCAGTTTTTGTTCTAAGATAAGCCTGCGGAATATGACGGGTAAGCGACATGAGCAGGGCCGCTCCATGTTCCGCAACCGCATACGGGGAATAAGCCGGAACACGCACAACTTTAATTCCAGCTGCTGCGGCCGCCTTCAAATCAACATTATTAAAACCGGCACATCGCAGGGCAATCAGCTTTACGCCTACACGTTTAAGTTCAGCAATAACATCTGCATTCACGACATCATTTACAAAAACACAAACTACATCAAAACCTGCGGCTGTGGTTGCTGTATTTTCATTCAACTTATAGTCACGGAAATCTATTTCGTAATTGAATCCACCATCCACATTTGCCTTTGTGAATGAAGCCTTGTCGTAAGAACGAGTGTCAAAAAAAGCAATTTTCATTTTTGTCTCCCATAAAAAGTCAACGAACAAGTCGACTTTCTAAAATACTTAATTCATGGCAGTTAAAGTTTCTTCTGCAAGAGACATTGGTTTGTATTTTCCAATCATCTTTTGTGCATCAAAATCTTTTTTGTCGCTGAGCATTGCCCAAACGATTTCTGCCATCTTTCTTGCAGCAGCGACAATTGATTTACCACTGCCTTTATTTGTTTTCATATATTCATAACGCTGCATCATTCTCCAGTCTGAAGTATCTTTGCAGCGACGAATTCCCAACACTAACTGCACAAAACAAGTCCACAGAAAGCAGCATATTTCTTTGCTGTCGCAAATCTAGAAATGTCTTCTGTGTAGGCCCTGATTGTCCATGCTGTGATTTTTCCACATCCACGGATTGTCAGAAGCCGATTTACCATCTCATCGTCTTTTGTCAGTTCAACCAGCTGTTTTTCAATTATCTTTACGCTTTCTTCAATTCGTTCTTACTCCTTTTTTTCTACCTGATTTTCTTCCGCTTTGACAATATGCATCCCGCTTCTCCCAACTGTCTTAAATTCTATGAGATTATATCAGAGAAATTCTCTGTATAATCCGCTCATCTATCCTGCGAACAAGGCTGTTGGTATAGGCATGGAAATACTTAAGCCAAAAGCCGCTTCCTGCTGGATTGATGCTTTCAAAATCTACGCCGAGTCTGGTATATCCCTCTGTTTTCAGGGTATTGATAACATAATTCAGCAGGTTTTGGTATACACCCTTGCCCCTGTGTTCTGGAATACAATATGCACCTGTGATATGACGATAAATTTCTCCTGATGCAGCTAAGGTTTCACCCTCTTCTGACACTTCCATATAGGCGCATAATTCTCCGCCTGTCTTCGCTGCAAAGTAACGTACATTTTCTCTTCTCGTAAAATCCAAAAACTCTTCCTGTGTATTAGCTTTTCGATTCACAAAAAATGGGGTGGAGCAGTAATGCTCATTAAGTGCCAGATTCAACGGATAAACAGATGCATAATCTTCCTTGGGCAATTCCAAAAACTCATATCCGCTGCATGTGGCGCAATCGATTGCTTCCATCGGACGAATGGCATCTAAGCACCTCATGCCAAATCCATAGCGAAAAAGCTGCTGTTTTG
>Ga0256407_10013623_pt1 | contig 10851 bp, 12 predicted proteins | sample RumenRJG_04DNA_FD_193489 | JGI IMG/M metagenome (GOLD analysis project Ga0256407, IMG submission 193489) | Bovine rumen microbial communities from Lethbridge, Alberta, Canada - RJG_04 | ecosystem: Host-associated > Mammals > Digestive system > Stomach > Rumen | place: Canada: Alberta... | reverse complement strand
GGTGGGATTGGGACATAGAGAAAATTGAGGCAAATTTTGAAGCCTTGTCAAGTGGTGATTTGTCGTTAATAAAGAAAATTGACAATTAAATTCCAATTTAGCAAAATCATAGAATGAAATTGAAGAAACGCAAAATCAAATATTCTGCAATATTCTTTCTTTGTTGGTTTGCCGTTTTAGTCTTTCTGGTTGATGGGATCCTGAAATTCCAGACGCTGGTTGACTATTTCGGTTCATACGCATTGGTAGAAATAAGCTTATTGCTATTGGTCATTCTACCTACATGGGCTGTTTACAAATTAACAAAAGAACGATAAGTCGGGATTTTAGTTGGTTTCCGTATATTTTAAATGTAATGTTGAAATTTACACATCTGTTCAAGAATTATTATTTAGGGGTATCTGTTATTGGAATTATAGCTTTTATGATTCAGGAAATCCCATATATTATTATGCCATTGGTTAAACCTGTCCACAATCCTATCATGCACATGCAAAATGAAATCGAATGGTTAGTAACAATTCAAAATATACTTGGGGTGTTGACTATGGCTTTTTTAATGCTGATTGTCAGGGATGATGTTGGTCTCTTTTCATTAAAAACAACAAAAGAAAAAATATTTTTTGCATTAACAGTTTTAATGTTATTGATTAATTTTATAGGGTGGACAGCCTACTATTTGGGGTATCAATACGGATGGTTGATAGTGATTAGTCAGTTTATGGCTGTTCCGCTATATTATTTATTCTATGGAGTCTGGAAAAGCAATTATCCGATGGTCGGAACGGCTGCGTTGTTTCTCATTTTTCATACAATGAATGGATTTATGAATTTTGTAACTTAATAAATTCCAATTTAGCGAAAACTCCTTTGCATACAAAATGGAAAAAGACAATATGATTATTATAAAATCCTTTCAGGAACTTACCAACAAAGAGGTGTATGAACTGCTGAAGTTACGCTTCAAGGTTTTCGTTATGGAGCAAGGGTGTCATTATCTTGACCCGGATGGCATAGATTATTCAGCTATACATATATTCATTAAGAATGATGATGAGAGTATGGCTGCATGTCTCCGTCTGTTTCCTGAGGAAGAACAGGGCGTGTGGCATCTTGGAAGGGTAATCGCAGCCTCTCGTGGAAAGGGCGTTGGAAAGATGATACTGGAGGCTACAGCCGAAGAAGCGAAAAGACAGGGAGCATCATGCCTACGTCTGGAGGCACAGGTAAGAGTAATAGGCTTCTATGAAAAATGTGGTTATAGTGTTTGCTCAGAACCTTTTGATGAGGCTGGCATTCCACATGTTAAGATGGAAATGAAACTTTGAGAAGACTATATTTGCAGAACATGCCTGATATAACGTAATGTAATCTGTGCTTGATAAAAATGATACGATAAAATCGGAGAATTAGCGAAGGAAGAGTAGCCCCGAGTGTTTTTTCATGGTTTTCCATGCGGAGTAAACGAATTCAGTATGATGTCAACGAAATCAGGATTGTGTAAACTTTTCCAGTAAACCGACAACCTTTCAAGTATGATGTCAACGAATGCAGTTTAATAACAACTAAAACTGTAAACCAAAATCAGAAAAAGACAAAATGAGATACGCTAACACAGAAATCCTTATTGTTACCTGTTACTTGTTACTGCTGGGGTAGAGATGTTGTCTGCCTTCGTTGTGCCTTCGCAAACTTAGAGCTATGCCTCCGTTCAAAATTCGTTTCTAATCCGTTTCGAAACCGTTCGTAGGAAATGGAGGCAAATGGGACTTACATGGGATTTACAACGGACTTACAACGGATTTACAACGGAACTACAACGGAGGGAGAAGTTCTCGCAAAAAACTCATTGAAGCCTGTATTAATTTCGGGAATGGGGTTTAGAATGGTTTTCACACCCTTTTTGAAGGATAATGTGCATATTGTGATTACTATTGAAAATAACGGAATTATTGTTACCAGAGCGTTTCTTCGTGTTTTTCAAGCATACCGAACAAGGAGAATCAGCTAGGAAATAATGCTTATTGTTATGTTATTGAGGCTGTCAGCCGCCTACATCCTGTCTTGTAATTCATATATAAAAGCCTCATTATCTTTATCTTAGACAATTACAATCCAAAATAGAGTCTCGCTCAACAGGCAATCAAAATCCCGATCAGTAACAAGTAACAGGTAACAATAAGGATTTTAGTGCATCGCCAAAAATTTTACTGAATTATTCTAAGGAGTTTATATACCTTTTATATATATAAATAATAAATACAGGCAGCAGTTTACACTAATTTTCTTATTGTTACCTGTTACTTGTTACTAGCACGTTTCGAGGATTATGAAATAGGGGTGGCATACCGGAGAAACAGCATATCCGAAATGCTGTGTTTCAAGCACTTCGGACATGTTTTATGTTTTACCTGACACCAATAGAAAAAATATGCTTACTGCTTAGAGAGTAGCATAAGTACTGGCAATCAATTTATCATTAGAATCAAATTCGTTTATTACAACCTTTGCCGCTTTTTCTTTGCTGCATGGTTGTCCGTTTATGTCCGAATAATTTGCGACACTATATACCCCACCATTGGGAGTAGGCGCATCAATGCGTTCGAAACTTTTCATATCTATATATTCTTCATTTCTGTTGCAAAATTACAAATTGTATTTCGTATTCGCAAATTAATTGCGGGTTTTATTTACCTAAGTTGTTAGACCTCCCTGCGAGTAGGGGAGGTGTTTTTATCTGCTCAGTTTCAGTCGGTAGAGATACCTTGACAATGTTCTTGTTTTTGCTCTGGCTTTGCATAGATATCGAATAAAGAAAGTAAAAGACTGTTAAACGTTTGCAAGTTTCGAGAATAATGTTTATCTTTGCACTCGGCAAATCTTCCAAAGACCGTGCGCCAGCCTTTTGGGCTGACTCGCACTTTTGCCTTCGTGCGAACGAGAATTTGCACTCGGTAAATAAAAATACATCGCTCAATAAGAATCATTTGCATTTGTGTGATAACTGTTTTAGAAACCTAAATTTTTATTATTAATATATACTTTTATTATCATTATGAAAAAATTCTTTGTTTTTGCTGCAATGTTGTCTATGACATTGTTCGCAATGGCTCAAAATCCTGTGCTTCAGATAGAAGGAGGACAGGTTCAGGGTGTTACAGCCGATGACCATCCAGATGTCTATGTTTATCGTGGAATCCCTTATGCAGCTCCACCTCTTGGTGATTTGCGTTGGAAGGCACCACAGCCTGTAGTTGCATGGAAGGGTGTGAAGGTTTGTGATACTTTCGGGCATCCTTCATATCAGGCTGTTCACTATCCTGGCGGCTATACAACAGAGTGGGGTTATGGCAAGGAAGCACCATATAGCGAGGATTGTCTCTATCTTAATGTCTGGACCAAGGCTCCAGGCGATGTGAACAAGAAGCTCCCTGTAGCATTGTGGATTCATGGTGGTGGCTATCGTGAGGGATGGGGCACCGAGCCTGAGTTTGACGGTCAGGAATGGGGCAATAAGGATGTTGTCCTCGTGTCAATAAACTACCGTCTTGGCGTATTCGGATTCCTTTGTCATCCAGAGCTCTCAAAGGAGAATCCAAAGGGCGTTTCTGGCAACTATGGCATTCTTGACCAGATAGAATCACTAAAATGGATTAAGAAGAATATTGCTCAGTTTGGTGGTGATCCAAATAATGTTACAATCTTCGGACAGAGTGCCGGTGCAGGTAGTGTTCGTACACTTTGCGAGTCTCCTTTGGCACGCGGTCTCTTCCATAAGGCTGTTATCATGAGCGGTAACGGCATTTCACTTCCTTCAAAGGATGGTGTTAAGCCACGTCCAGCAGGTCCTTTTGCTCCAGTAACACTTGAGCAGGCAGAGGCTATGACAAAGAAGATGATGGATTGGGCAGGACTTACAGACCTTACAAAGATGCGTAGGGCTTCAACAGAGACGATATATGCTCTCAGCACCCTTTATGGAAATGTGACTGGTGAGCGTGCATTCCTCCCACTTATGCCAATAGTAGAGGGATATGTATGTACAAAGAGCTTTGATGATGCTGTTCGCGAAGGAACTGTTGCCGATGTGCCTTATATGATTGGTTACACTCAGCATGACATGGGAGATATGAGCGAGGGTATTGCAGAGTTCTGTCGTGTACGTGAGAGCAAGGGTGGTAAGGCTTGGGCATACGAGTTCGCCCGTCCTCTTCCTGATGACGGCTCACATCCAGAGGTGACATCTCGTTTGAAGGGCGCATTCCATTCTTCTGACCTTTGGTTCGTATTCAAGTCTTTGAAGCATTGCTGGCGTCCTTGGACAAAGGGGGACTGGGATTTGTCAGAAAAGATGCTTACTGCATGGACTAATTTCGCTAAGTACAGCAATCCTAATGGTGCGCAGGATGGTAACTGGAAACCTCTCACAAAGAAAGAACCTTCTTTCATGGTATTCAAGCTTGACCAGAATGATGCAGAAGCTTCAGAGTTTGGTAAGACTGTGAAGTAAGGTGCAGAAGTGAAAAGTGAAGAATTTAAGTTAGTATTTTAGTTAATAGGGTGATAATCATCCTTTCGCGATAAAAAAGTAATTCAAATTTTTTATTTTCACTTTTCTTATAAAAATAGGGGACTGTCTCAATTATTGTGAGAGACAGTCCCCGTTTTGTTTCTATTCTGTATGTTGTTGGTGGTATGGTAAACAACAGTTTGATTAAACGATATGTTTATCCTTTAGTCCTTATTCTTAATCTTTAGTGTAAATTTCTCGTACTCTTCCTTACGCTTTGGGTTCATTGGGAACCAGCCTTTCTTTACACGTTTACGTTGCTCGAAGACTTCGAGGATACTCCATAGGCATGAGCAGCCTACAACGCCGAGTACAGGGCTGAGGATCTCGTTGTCGGTGAATAGTGAAGCTACTATGAAGGCGATGCCTGAGATGAGGAATACCCACCAGCATTTCACACCGAAATGGTATTCTGACTTGATAACGATTGGATGAAAGATGCCGATGACAAGGAATGTCGTAACGGCGATGATAAGTCCGAGAAAATTCATCTTTTCTAATTACGAATTATGAATTACCTTTTGGAATTCAAACTGTTAATTATTAATTGTTAATTGTTGATTTTACAATTCGCTCACGTCTATCAATCCGTTCATCACCACATATACGATGATGTCGGCGAGAGAGCGGGCGTGAAGTTTGTCCATTATGTTCTTGCGATGGGAGATAACAGTTGCCAGACTGATATTAAGGTGGTCTGCTACCTCCTTATTGATATAGCCTTTGCTCAGTAGTAGTGCAACTTCAATCTCACGTGGAGAGAGTATCAGTTCTGAAGGCTTGTGTGAGTGCGGTGGCATAGGCATACTGCCGTGTGGGCCATGTTGGTTGCGGTTAAGAGCCAAGATGTCGCGCACGAACTGTTTTTCTTCCTGACATATATTGATAGTCTTGACGCCTGATATGGTCATATCGCCATTGACGAGCACTATGCTTCTTGCTGACTGTTGGCGGAAGAACTGCGTGTGCTCAAAATATATGCGCGAAGATACGAAGAAATGCACGAACTGGTTTGTATTCAGCATTTCCAACTCTTCGAATGCCTGTAGCAGTTTTATCTCAGCTCCAGGTATGATATCCTCGAGAATGGCTTGCAGACCTATTCCCGTGAGGATATTGGGCTCTATGATTGCAAATTGTGGTTGCATATATCTGAATTTTGTGAGTGGGCTTGTATTTATTTAATGATAAGCAAAAGCACCAGAGTCCAGTGTGCCATTGCTCCAAGAAGCACGAAAACGTGCCAGATGGGGTGGAAGAATCTCTTGCTGTCGTGCGCGAAGAAATATGTTCCTGCTGAATAGAAAACGCCCTCGGAAAGAAGTACGATAAACTCTATTATATCCAGTTTCGTATATACTTCTGGAGCTATCAATAATATGCTCCATCCCATTATGAGGTATATTGCGAGTGAAAGCTTTGGGTATTTCCCGAATGCAAAGACCTTATAGAACACACCGCCTATTACGGCTGCCCATTGAAATCCGAAGACAAGCCATCCTGTCCATCCGCCAATAACACCTACGCATATCGGAGTATAGGAACAGGCTATCATCACGTAGATGCTGATATGGTCGAGGCGTCGTAGCACATTCTTTGCCATTCCTGGTTTTACCCAGTGATACAATGTGCTTGAAAGGAACATAAGGAACATTCCAGCAATAAAGAAAATGACTCCGAATGTCATTTGCCAGCTCTTACTTGCTGCCGGCCATACCATCCATATTGACGACAATGCAAAGACAGCTCCTACAAGATGCGTCCATGTATTGCCTTGCTCGTTGATACCCCAAAAAGGCTTGTCCGATAAGGATGAGTTATTTGTATTATCCATAACAGGATGCAAAGATAGTACAAATTTTGAGGATTACAAAATAATGAATTATAAAAAAATAAAAAAGTGGGCTTATTTTATCCACTCTCCAACCTCATTCCTCCTTGTGCGTGAAATGATTATCTCCGGTGGATTGTCGCCTTTGAGTATCAGTTTTTCTTTGCCGTTGGAGAGACGCTCTGTTTCTGTCACCTGTTCGAGGGGTACAATATATTTGCGATTCACACGCATGAATTTCTGCGGGTCGAGCATCGCAGAAAGCTTCTCAAGCGGGATATTGATGGGATACGAGGTGTTATCGAGCAGTTTCAGATATGTGTTCTTTTGTTCTGAGACAAAGTATCTTATGCCAGAGATAGGAATCATTTTCTCGCCTTTTACGGTCTTCACCATGAAACGTTCGCGGAATTTCCCTTTCTTGGGAAGGGTAGGGACTCTGCGTGAGACGGGTTGGGTATTGGCTTTTATCAGGTGTTGTGCCTTCTTCAAAGCCGTGCATAGCTTGTCATTGTCAATTGGTTTGAGAAGATATGACAGACTATTGTACTCAAAGGCTCTCAGGGCATACTCTTCGTGTGCTGTGATGAAGATTATCGGAATATTATCCGGAGCACAGGAAAGGGCTTCGAAACTGAGACCGTCGTTTAGCTGTATATCGGCGATGATGATGTCAGCTTCCGAGTGCGAGAGAAAGAAATGGCGCGCCTCAGAAACAGTCGGTATAGGACCAATCAGTAGAGCTGACGGCATTATGTCCTCAAGCATGTGCCTGAGTACGTTGTATTGGTGCATCTCATCCTCAAGAATCAATATCTTCATCTTTGCTTGTTTTGAATTGTAAATCTGCTGCAAAGATAATAAAAAAAGTGAAAAGTGAAGAATTTACGCTTCACTTTTCACTCTAAACTTTATTCTCTAACCTCTCAACTCTACCCCTTAAACCCTATACAGCAATCCGTTCTTGAGATCCTTCGCTGCAGTCTCCTTGATTTTCACATGGAGTTTCTTGCCTGTGGCATTGAACGGAATCTGCGGAATGAAACGGTAGAAACGTGGGCGCTTGAAGTTGGCGATGTCCGGACTCTTCTTGCAGAAATCGTCCAGCTCCTCTGGCGTGAGGCTATCGTCATTCTTCACAATATAAGCTGTAACTACCTGACCACGAATCTTATCTGGTACGGATGTAACGATGCAATCCTTTACCTTCGGATGAACATTGAGCACAGCTTCTATCTCCGTAGGATAGATGTTTTCTCCTGAAGAGATAATCATATCATCCTTGCGTCCTACGATGGTGATAAACTGATTCTCATCCCATGTGGCAAGGTCGTTTGTGTATATGAAGCCCTTGTAGTATTTCTTTTCTGTCTCTTCTTCGTTGTTGAAATACAGGTAAGGCGATTTGGCTGGGGAACAGATAATAACCTCACCCACTTCGTTATTGTCGGTTGGAATGATATCGTCTGGTTCGGCACGATGGTCTTCATAAACCTTTACCACGCGCACGTCATCGTCAACGCATGATGCTCCGGCTGTACCTGCATTCTCTGGAAGGTCGAATGGGCGCAGGAAGGTGTTCCAGAATGTCTCCGTTGTGCCATATCCGTTATATATATTCGGCGTGAGGACACGCTGATAGCGTATGCAGGCAGAACGCTCCAACGGACTTCCCATAGTCACGATGCCCTTGAGAGTCTGAAGGTCGTAGCTCTGACGTTCCTGCTCATCGGCAAGAGCCTCGAGAACCGTAGGTACGCCGATGATGAACGTAATTTTGTATTGCCATACGTACAGGAGCGTATTGAGAGCATCGAAATGGCTCATTATCACCATTGTGGCACCTGCGTATAGGGCAGGACCAGGACCAGCGCAATGCAGGCCGCCACGATGGAACCAAGGGGTGGTGTTCATGGTCACGTCGCGGTAACTCATAGGGAAATGAATCATCACGTCGTGAGCTGACAGGACCTCGTTGATAGAGGTCATTGATACGCCCTTGGCACGTCCTGTGGTACCTGATGTATATAGACGGGTTGTCTCATCGTATATGTTGTAGCCAGAAGACGGATCGTAATATTCTGTCGTAGAGGCATTCTTCACGAAATCCTTGTATGATACAACCTCTCCATCACTTTTGCCATTGGTTACGATAAGTCGCTCCGGCTTATGTCCGGAGATGTCGATTGCCTCGAGAACCGTTTTCTCGTTTGCAGAGTCGAAAATGATAACCTTTGGGCGAGAGTCCTCGATATTGTCAGCAAGCTCACCCGGACTAAGACGGTAGCTTACCGGGCAGCATACAGCGTGAATCTTTTGTGTTGCAACGTATGCGAAAGCAAATTCTGGACAGTTGAGAAGGTCGAGCATTACTACGTCCTTCTTGCCAATGCCTATGGAAACAAGGGAATTAGTGAGGCGGTTAACGTCGTCATTAAATTCGGCGTATGTCCATTTCTTGTTACTTTCCGGATCTATGATAGCAAGTTTACGTGAGTATCTGCGAACGTTCCTCATATAACCTTCTATCCAGGTATATCGGCTTTCGAATAATTCTTTAAAATTGTCCATTTCTTTTATAATTATGGTGGGGAATTTAGCTGTTTATTACCACCGTTTTTAATTCTTTGAATGCAAAGATATTATATAAGGAAATGAAACGAAAAAAAATCGACAACTCAATTACTGAACTGTCGATTTTTAAGGATGAAACGTCGTGTGCAGAAGCTTGTTCTGCGCACAGCGTTATATTGATGTGCAAAAGTTCACTTTAAACTCTAAACACTAAACACTAAACACTAAACTCTTCACCAGAACTACTTGTTCTTCTTGATCTTCTCAACGTAAGCGTCGATAACGGCAACGGCTGTGATGTTAACGATGTCGCGAACGCTTGAGTCGAAGTCGGTGAAGTGGATAGGCTTGTTAAGACCCATCTGGATAGGACCGATAACCTCAGTCTCAGGAGAGAACTGCTTGATGAGCTTGTAAGCAGAGTTTGCTGCGCTCAAAGAGGTGAATACCATTGAGTTAACAGTCTCGTTGTGCAGACGGAGGAATGGATACTTCTCATCGCGACGATCCTGATCGAGAGCGAGGTCAACAGTCATCTCACCGTCAATCTTGAGGTCTGGGAACTCTGTCTGAAGCTCTGCAATAGCATCGTGCATCATGCGTGGGGTACCTGACTTGTCAACACCGAAGCTTGAGAATGAGATACCAGCGATGCGTGGCTCATCATTGAAGAAGCGGATTGTGTCGGCTGTAAGGCGAGCGATATCCTTGATGGTATCCTTGTCAGGTGACTGGTTTACGAGGGTATCAGCGATGTAGTAAGTACCGCGCTTAGAGTTTACGATGTTCATCGTAGCGAAGTGGTTGTACTCAGGACGGATGCCGATAACCTCCTTGGCACACTTGATAGTGTTAGAGAACTTGGTATATACGCCTGTGATGAATGCGTCAGCGTCGCCTGTCTCAACCATCATCATACCGAAGTAGTTGCGCTCGAACATCTTGTCGTTTGCCTCCTCGAAGGTGTAACCCTCACGCTGGAGCTTGTCAGAGAGAATCTTAGCATAACGCTCACGACGGTCACGCTCACGGTCATGACGGAGGTTTACAATCTCAACGCCATCAAGGTTGAGCTCGAGTTCCTTTGCCTTCTTCTCAATCATCTCGTCGTTACCGAGAAGGATAGGAGTACAGAGGCCCTCTTCCTTTGCCTGAACGGCAGCCTTGATCATTGTTGGGTGGAGACCTTCAGCGAATACCACGCGCTGTGGGTGCTTGCGAGCTGTCTCGTAGAGGTTCTGTGTAACGCTTGTCTCCTGTCCCATACGGCGACGGAGCTTACGCTTGTATGCGTCCCAGTCTGTGATAGGATTACGTGCCACACCGCTATCCATAGCAGCCTTTGCTACGGCAGCAGATACCTCTGTGATAAGACGTGGGTCAACTGGCTTTGGAATGAAGTAGTCAGGACCGAATGTGAGGTTGTTCACGTTGTATGCCTGGTTCACTACGTCTGGAACTGGCAACTTAGCGAGGTCAGCGATAGCGTGTACGGCAGCAATCTTCATCTCCTCGTTGATGGCGCGAGCGTTTACGTCGAGGGCACCACGGAAGATGTAAGGGAAACCGATTACGTTATTGATCTGGTTTGGATAGTCAGAACGGCCAGTTGACATGAGTACGTCTGGACGTGCTGCCATAGCATCCTCGTAAGAAATCTCTGGTGTTGGGTTTGCGCAAGCGAACACGATAGGGTTCTTGGCCATAGAGCGAATCATATCCTGAGATACGACATTACCCTTTGAAAGGCCGAGGAATACGTCAGCACCTACCATTGCCTCCTCGAGAGTGTGAACGTCGCGACGGTCTGTTGCGAAGAACTTCTTCTGCTCTGTGAGGTTTGGACGGTCAGATGTGATAACGCCCTTAGAGTCGA
>Ga0256407_10013619_pt1 | contig 10854 bp, 4 predicted proteins | sample RumenRJG_04DNA_FD_193489 | JGI IMG/M metagenome (GOLD analysis project Ga0256407, IMG submission 193489) | Bovine rumen microbial communities from Lethbridge, Alberta, Canada - RJG_04 | ecosystem: Host-associated > Mammals > Digestive system > Stomach > Rumen | place: Canada: Alberta | collected... | reverse complement strand
CTTTGTATTCATATTCCTCATTTTGTTTCTTATTATCATTTTTTTTAAATATATTTAAATTATCATTATTTTTATAATATATATTGGAATCTGTATAATTTATTTTTATTGTATTGTTTTTTTTTTCCGTAATTTTGTCAATTTCTTTTCTATAATAATTATAAGGTACTGTTTCTAATAATAGATTTTTATTTTTTAAATTATTATTATTATTTTCTAAGATTATTTCTTTATTATTTTTTTGTATTGGTGATTTTCTATTTTTTTTATTTGATATAATATTATTTTTAAATTGTCTATTAAAATGTTTAAAATGATTAATTATAGTATCTTTATCTCCTATATTATTTTCATTATATTTATATAAATCTTTATTAATAGTTTGAAACATAATTTTCTTTTTTTGTTCAATTAAATTACTATAAGGAAGTATATTAATTGATGAATAATTTGTTTTTGTAATATCATCAGTACTTTTAATAATATTATTAGTATCATTTTTGGATTGAAAATTGTTAGAAAAAATATTATTTTTTTTTATATAAATTGATTCTTTTTCTTCTTTAAACTTATTTTGATTATTTTCATTATTGTTTTTAGTATTAGTTTTATTTAATTCTCTATCTGGTAATGATTTACTTTTTTCTTGATTAAATGAATTTAATTTTTGTTCTAATGAATAGATTATATTATCTCTCTTTTTTATTTGTTCATTTAATTCTATAATATTATTTTTTAAATATTCAAATTCTTCATTTTGAAAATATTTTTGATTATTTAAAGATAGTTTATTATTAAAATTTTTTAAAGAATGTAAAGTGTTAATATTAATATCATTTTTATTACTAATATTTAAATTTAAATTTATATTATTATTTTGACTAGTGGATTGTGTTAATATGTTATTTTTGTTTTTAAATTCTTTAATAAAATTATTAGTATTATTATTTGGATATTTTATTTTAAATATGTAATTATTTCGAAAATTTGACATTTTTATTTTTTAATAATTATAAATTTCTAATTATTTCAGTTTTATTATTTAAAAAATATATAATAATTTATATTATTATTTTATAATGAATAATAATTAATTTTTTTAAGAAATAAATAAATTTAATTTAACATTGAAAAATAATTTAAAATTTAATTTATATGAATCAAAAAATAAAATACCGACTTCCTTCATCTCCAAAAGGAAAACATTATTCAAATCCATATAGTCCATCAATCCCACTACCAAGTAGTATAAATAAATACAAATCAAATATATATAATAAAATTGATTTTATAAATCAACCAACAAATATTATCCCAGAAAGATGTTCTTCAAGTATAAAGAAAAGGTATAATTGTTCTCCTTTATACATATTACGAAATGCAGAAAATAATTTAAACTCAACAGATATGATAAATATAAAAATGGGATTTGATTTATTAACACATAAAATAGAAAGAATAAATGATTTATTAAATAATCCATTAACTCCTTTAAATAAAACATTTAAAAATAAATATGATAATAGAACATATAATTCAAGTAAAATATTAGATTATAATTTTAAACATTCATCTAATGTATCAACAATAGATAATAATTATTCTAATAATTTTATTAATAATACACAAAGAAGTTATTCTTCTAATTTAGATTTACATTATTTAAATGATTATAATAATGAATTAAAAAAGAGAAATCTTGTAATTTCAAATGATAATTTTAGAACAATAAATCCAGCTTCATCTGAACAAAATATTAATTTTACTTCTTTCAGAGATAATGATAAAAATTATAAAATTAAAAAATTAATTAGTAATAAAGTTTTTAATAAAATTAGTAATGATAATAGTGATCAATTTATTCATGTTAATTTAAAGAAATATGATAATATTAAATTTGATAGACCATTAACTTCAACTAATAGAATTTATACAGAGAAGAATTTTTCAGAAGTTAATAATTCAAAAAGACATTCTTATAGGAATATTTATAAAAATTCAAATAGGAATTATTTAACAAATAATACTCTTTTAAAAAATAATGATAGATATAAATTTTTCTCATCATATAATAATTATGTACCAAATAAAATAAAAGATAATGAAAAATTTGAACTTCCATTAGAAAATAATAAAATGAAAAAATTTAATTATTTAAATGAAAATGATTTGAAGATAACAGTAAATAAAATGAATTCAAATAATAATAGTATAAAGAAAGAAAAAGAAAATAATATAAATGAAGAAAAAAATTATTTTATTAATTCAAAAAATGATTATGAATATGATCCTTTTGATAAACAATTAAATAATCATTTTCAAAATTTTAAAAATCGACCAATATCACTTAAAATAAGAGAAATAAATAGTTTTTCTAAAAATAATATCCCTTTTGATAAGGAAAATCATATGAAAAAAGATGATTCTTTATCAAGAGAAATTAATTTTTCTAAAAATGAAATAAATGATAATTCTAGTCATAATTATAAAGAAAATGAAAATTTTGAAAATAGTCAATTTGGAAAAAATAATAGATTTAATGAATTAAAAAGAGAAATTAAAGATAGTATTTCATATATTTCTAATACTAGTATAAATAAAGAAATTAAAGAAATGCCTCAAGATAATTATGAAAAAAAAATAAATCAAAATAATAATAAAATTATAATTAAAGATGGTGAAAAAGAAAAAATAATTGAACCTGATTATGAAATTATTAAAGATGGTGATAAGGAAATTAAAAAAGTTAAAATAAATAAAACTTTAAGTAAAAATTTAATAAAGAAAAAAATATCTAATTTAAAAATGAAAAATTCTAGTATTCAACAAAAAGAAACTATTGATCAAAGTAATGCATCTACTCAATTTATAAATAACAATGATAATATTCAAAATAAAAAAGAAAAAAAAAACTCATTTATAGAAAAACCAATTTTAAATTATTTAAATATAAAAAATTCATTAAACAGTATAAATAATAAAGAAAATGAAATAAATCAAAATAAAGAAAATGAATTAATAAATCAAAATAAAGACAATAAATTAATAAATCAAAATAATAACAATAAATTAATAAATCAAAATAAAGAAAATGAATTAATAAATCAAAATAAAGAAAATGAATTAATTAATCAAAATAAAGAAAATGAGTTAATTAATCAAAATAAAGAAAATGAGTTAATTAATCAAAATAAAGAAAATGAATTAATTATTCAAAATAAAGAAAGTGATATTATAAATTCAAGTAAAGAAAATATAATATTTGATAATAATACATTTGATAATAATAATGAACAAAATAAAATAAATATAATTAATTATAATATAAAAAATACTTTAAAAGAAGAAATTAACAGTAATAGCAATAGTAATAATATTGATAATTATTTATTATCATCAGAAAATAATAATGATAATTCAGAAGAAGAAGAAGAAAAAATATTCCAACATATAACACAAAAAGGAAAAGAAAGTATAGAAAATGATGATATTAGAAAACATAGTAAATTCCAATCAGATTTAGAAACTCCAAAAAATGAAATAGAAACAACTAATAAATTAATAACATTTTCAGAAAAACATTTAATGAAATTTGATGCTAAAGAAATATTAACACATTTATCAATTTTTGACCCAAATACAACAAGAGAAGAACAAGAAAATGAAAATGATATTCCAACAAAATTAACTCCTTTAGTTATTAATTCTTCAAGTGAAAAAAATGATAGTGATAATAATAATAATTATAATAGTAATGATAATTATAATAATGAAAATATTGATATTAATAATATTAATAATATAAATTTTCATAATTTTAATGATAGTAATTATAAAAAATATATTAATGAAAAGCAAATAAATACAAATAAATTATCAGAAGTATTTGAAGAAGTAAATGAAAATGAAAGTAATAAAAAAGGAATTTTAATTGAAGAAAATGAAAATAATAATGAGTTTGAAATTAATAATAATCAAGATACTGATGAAGAAAAAGAAAAGAAAAAAAATAATATTATTATTGATAATTTAAATAATAATATTTTTAAACAGAATAAAAATAAATTTCATAAATCAATTCCAAAATCATTATGTCCAAAATTTGTAAATAATCCCCAACAATTTTTTACAGAAGAATTATGTGAAAATGTTTTAAAATCTTATGATATACCAATTGAAATATGTAATACAATAATTTCAAATAATAATAGTAATGGGAATATTTCAGTTAAAAATAATGATAAAGTTAAAAAAGATAAAACAACATCACCAAATAAAAAAATATTTGTTACTCGTAAATTAATTGCAAAAAACCAATATTCAAATTCAAGTAATAAAGAAAATATTAATTCTGAAATGAATAAAGAAAATATAATATCAAAATTTAATATTTATAATTTTTCCACTTTTGGTGATGACAAAACAAAACTTAAATAAAAATAAATAAATATATTATAATTTTTTTTCAAAAATCTTCATTAATAAAAAGTATAAAATATAATTATAAATTTAATTAAATATAATAAAAATTAATTATAAAATAAAACTAATATAATTCAAATATTTTTAATAAAAAAATACTTTTAAAAAATGAATTAAAAAAAAAATTAATGTCATTCCTTCAAAATTCTAAAATAATGAATGGAAATAATATACCAAATTCTGAATCAAGTCAAAGTCAAAATGAAATAAAAGAAAGTAAATCAATATCATACAAAAGAAAAAGTTTAAATGGAGAAGGTCAAAATATAAAATCAAATTTATATACAGTTCAATTTGGTAAATCAAATCCATATATTATAGATAATTTAAAATATGGAAATAATATAATAAAAACAACAAAATATAATATTTTTACTTTATTACCAAAAAATTTATTTTATCAATTTACTAGAGTTTCAAATATTTATTTCTTAATAGTTTCAATTTTAACTTGTATGTCATTTTCTCCTAAAGAACCTTCTTCAATGATAGGAACTTTTGTTTTTGTTTTATTTTTTACTTTATGTAAAGATGCATTTGAAGATTTTGGAAGATATCAACAAGATATAAAAAATAATAATAAATTAGTACATTTATTTAATAATGGTAATTTTATTGATGAAAAAGCTTATAAATTAACACCTGGTGATATTATTCAAATTAGAGAAGATGAAGAATGTACTTGTGATGTTTTAGTATTAAAATCAAGTAATAATGATGGTTATTTATATATTGATACTAAGGATTTAGATGGAGAAAGTAATTTAAAAGAAAAAATGTCTTTGGAAGAATTAAAAGATGTTAAATTAGATAATAATCTATTTTCTAATGTTATTGGAAAAATTGAAACTACTGAATCTGATGCATTTTTAAATGAATGGGAAGGTTTATTAAATTTTAATGAAAAGAAAAATATTTATTGTTGTATTAAGAATATGGTTTTAAAAGGTTGTGTTATTAAAAATACTAAATTTATTTATGCTATTGTAATTTATGTTGGTCATCATACTAAAATAATGAAAAATTCAAAAAAACCAAAACCTAAAATTTCTAAAATAATAAAAACAATGAATAAAATTATGTATTCATTATTTGCTTTTACAATATCAATTTGTATTATTTTTGCTTTATGTTCTTTTCACTTTGTAAATAAAAATCATCAAAATTACTCATATATATTTTATTTCTACAATTCACCAAAAAGAAATAATCAACCATTATTTCGTTTAATATTAAACTTTTTTACATTTTTCGTAGCATATGCACAAATAATTCCAATATCATTATATGTAGTAATGGAAATGATAAAATTATTCCAATCACTTTTAATAAAATATGATTATGAATTATATGATTTTTACATAGAAAAACCATCTTCATGTAGAGAAAGTGGTTTAATAGAAGAATTAGGACAAATTGATTTTATTTTCTCTGATAAAACTGGAACTTTAACTCAAAATATAATGGAATTTAAAAAGTGTTTTATTAATGGAAAAGTTTATGGTGCTGAAACAGAATATAATGAATGTAATAATGAGAAATTTTCAATAAATGGTGATATGGAAGCATATAAACTTTTAAAAAATATACCCAAAAATGAAAATGAAAGAATTGAAAGAGAAATATTAGAAATGTTTTTTATTTTATTAAGTACTTGTCATGATGTTTTTCCTGAAAAAGATGAAGAAAATATAATTTATCAAGGAAGTTCACCTGATGATATTGCTTTAGTTAAAGGTGCTCAACAATTAGGTTATGAATTCATTGAAAAAAATTTTACAAATATAAAAGTTTATAATAGAATAAATACAGAAATGTTAGAATTTGAAATTCATTGTATTATACCATTTGATTCTGAAAGAAAGAGAATGAGTGTTATATTAAAAGATATTAAAAAAAATAAATATATACTATTTTCTAAAGGAAGTGATTCTGTTATGTTACAAGGATTATCATCAAATAATAATCCAATAATAACTAAATTTTCATATGAAAAACAACAAGAAGAAATAGAACAAATATTAAATAAATTTAGTAGAGAAGGATTGAGAATATTAACAATGGGATTTAAAGAATTATCTCCTAAAATTTTTTCATCATTTATAAAAAAATATAATGATATAAGAAAACATAATCCAAATCTCCTATTTCAAATATATAATGAAATAGAAAAAGATTTAACATTCCTAGGTTGTTCAGCAATAGAAGATAAATTACAAGATGGTGTACCTGAAACAATAAATATATTAATGACATGTGGTATTAGAATATGGGTATTAACAGGAGATAAACAAGATACAGCTGAACAAATAGGAAGACAATGTCATTTAATTGATAATGAAATGAAATTATATAATTTAAGTACTATTGATGGTAATAGAAATGATTTATATGAAAAAATGTCAATTTTAGTAGAACAATTTGATTTAGAACAATTTTTAGAAGAAACTAAAATTGATTTAGATCAAATAATGGATACTTTATCTGAAGAAGGTACAATAGAAGAACAAATAGGAAATATAGCATTAATAATTGATGGAATAACATTATTAAATGTATTAAATGATAAACATTTAAGAAAAATGTTTTTTTTATTAGGAGTTATATCAAAAAGTGTTATTTGTTGTCGTGTATCACCAAGTCAAAAAAGTCAAGTTATAAAATTAGTAAAATCATATGGAAATTTTGTAACTTTATCAATTGGTGATGGAGCAAATGATGTTCCTATGATATTAGAAGCTTCAATTGGTATTGGAATAACTGGAAAGGAAGGTACTCAAGCTGTTAGAAGTGCAGATTATGCAATTGGACAATTTCGCTTTTTAGAAAAGTTAATTTTATTTTATGGAAGAAATGGTTATATTAAAATATCAAAATATATTTGTTATTATTTTTATAAAAATATAGTTTTAGTTATTACTGAATTATTATTTGTTTTTTATAATGGATTCAGTGGACAAATTTTTTTCCCTGATTGGTATGGAACAATGTTTAATGCAGTATTCACTTCATGGCCTTGTTTATTTGTTTTTGCATTTGAGAAAGAACATGATATTTTAACTTGTAAAAAATTTCCAGTTTTATATAGAGCAGGACCAAAAAATATATTATTTAATTTAAAAAGATTTTGGATTTATGTTATTTATGGTATTATACATTCAATTCTATGTTTTATTATTCCTGCTTATGGTTTATATGGTATTGTTGATATTAATGGAAATACTTTTAATAATTGGAGAATTGCTACTGTTAGTTTTTCACTTGTTATTCATGTTGTTTCTATGAAATTATTAATTATAAGTAATTTTTGGAATTTTTTTAGTATTGGATTTACTTTTATTTCTGTTTTTTTTTATTATATTATTTTAATTATTTTGTGTATTCCTAAAATTGGAGAAATTTTTCAACCGGAAGTTATTGGTGTTTTTAAAGAGATTTTTAGTAATTTTAAAAGTATTATTATTATTATTTGTGGACCTTTTTTTATTTGCTTACCTGATATTATTGCTAGACAAATTTGTTATCAATATTTTCCTAATCCTAATGATTATTTAAATAAATATAAAAATGATGATGATTTTAAAAAAATTTTATTTAATGATAATTTATCAACTAATAGATTAGGGAAAGTTCAAATTCAAAAATCTTTTAAAAAGTATACTAAGGGGTATATTAATGAATCAAGGAAATTAGAAAGTAGTCAGTATAATTCTTTTAAAATAATAAATACAATAAAAGATGATTTAAATAATAATACAAAATATCCTTTAAATGATTCTAATTATGATGTTTCTAAAAATGATAATAATATATTAGATCATTTAAATAATGAAAGTAATAATAAAAGTAATTCAAGAAGAAATAAAAAAAATCTTAAATCAAATACAAATATAAAATTAAATGATTTATATTCTGATACAATATTTCAAGATTATATTAATGATAAAAATAATAAACATCCAAATGAAGTTTTACATTCATTTAAAAATAAGAGAAAAATTAATCAATCTAACATTTCCGAAAGTTCAAGTATGTTTAATAGTTCTAAAAGTATTATGAGAATAATGAAAAAGTTAAAGTAATTGAAGAAGAACAAAATAATAATAGTAGTGTTTTAGGAAGACAAGAAAAAATTAACTTGTTATAATCATATATTTTTTTACTTAATTAATTAATATTGATATTTATAGTACAATTATAAGTGATATAAATATATATATTTTATTTATCCATAAATTTAAAAAAATCTTTATTTTTTTTTTATTTTAAATACTATAAAGTTGAAAAAATAAAAGAATTTTTATTATTTTCATCAATTTCTTTTTTCAAAGAGCCAAAAAAAGAATAAAAATCTCTTGATTCATTATTTGATAAACATAAATAAAATCCATATAAAGCATCTCTAATATAAAATTTTTTATTATTATTTTTATCTATCATTTCAAATTTCCATAATGATTTTTTATTTTTTGATAAAATAACATTATTTTTTAAATCATAATATAAATGCCATCCTTCCATTAAATAATCATTTGTACCATATGTAATTGAATATAATCCATGATATTCTTGAACAATATTCCATTTTTGACCTTCTTTTAATTCTTTATGGAACATTACTTTTGTATTATCAGAATCTATCATTTCTATATTAAAAACTTTATGACATGATAAATGATAATTTCTACTATTATATTTTACTGCAAGTCTTATTGAAGGATTAAATTTTTTTATTAAATATTTTTCCATTTTGATTTAAGTTTTTAATTTGATATTAGATTTTAATTATTTAATAATATAAATATTTTAATTTTTTAAATGAATGGAAATGGAGGAAATGATATTTCGAAAGTATATAATTTTATATCTGAATTAATTAATTTTGAAAATAAGGAAATTAATTTAGAATTTTTGTCGGAAGATTTTTATGATGAATTATTGAATGTTGAAACTGGAATTAATTATGATTTTACATATGAAAATTATGAAAAATTAATACAGTTATATTTAACTGGAATAAGTGTTAATATGAAAAAAAATAATAATGAAAAAGCTAAAGGTTTTGCTATTAGGGCAATTAATTTTTTATCTAATTCTGAATGTATTAAATTAATTAAAGATAAAAAAAAATGTGAAAAAAATGAAAATTTAAAAATTAGTAAAGTTATAGAAAGTGAAAAATTGGAAATTGAAAAAAAACAAAATAATTTATCAAAAAGAAAAATTGAAATTAATTTAATCAAAAATAATAGAATAATACAATCATTAAATAATAAAAATAATAAAAATTTAATTAAATCAAAGTTAAATGAATATTATCAAAATATAAAAAATGGAAAATCACTTTTAAATAAAGAATTAGATAAACAAATTAAATCATTTGAAATTAAAAAAAGACATAAATTAAATAAAAAGAATAATCAAAAAAAAGAAATTTATTCAAATTCAATAAATGAAATATCTGATTTGGATGATTCAAGAAATTCTGACTCATTAAGTGATAATTTCAATTATAATAAAAAAATAATTGACGAATTAGAACTTAATAAAATAAATAAAAATTTCCTTATTAAAAATAAGAATAATTTATTCAATTTAAAAAATCAAATTGATGATTATATTATTAATTATTCAAATAATATATATGATAATAATTTTATTATTATGGCTGAAAAAATTAAATCATTATATAATGAAAAATACTTAAAATATTATGATGTTCATAATGAATATTATATTAAAATAAAAAATATTGAATTTCTTTTATCTAATGATGATGATATAAATGAAAATGAAATAAATGATTTAATTAGTTCAATGAGAAATGAAGAAAAAGAAATTATAAATAAAATAAATCAAGATTATAGTAAATTAATTAATGAAGAAATATTAAATACAAGAAATAATAATTTAAATAATTGTTCAATGTATTTACAAGAGAAAATGAAATGTGAAATATTTTCTCAATTAAATAAAATGTTTTAAATATAACATTTTGTAAATCTTATTATAATATTTTATTTTTTGAAGATTTGTGTGAAAAATATAGGGAAAAAAATTTATTATATATAAAATATTTAATTATAATATTTTTTTATAAACACACAAAAAAACAATTAATTATCAATTTTTTATAATTAAAAAAAAACTCCAAAAAAAAAAAAAAAATAATTAATTAAAAAATTAAAAAAAAAAAAATTTTTATTTTAAAAAAAAAAAAAAAAAAAAAAAAAAATAAAAAAAAAAATTTTAAAAAAAAAAAAAAAAAAAAAAAAAAAAAAAAAAAATAATAAATTTAAAAATTCATAAATCAAAATTTCTTATTTTAAAAAATAAATAAAAAAAAAAAAAATGAACACAACAGATAAACTC
>Ga0256407_10013618_pt1 | contig 10855 bp, 9 predicted proteins | sample RumenRJG_04DNA_FD_193489 | JGI IMG/M metagenome (GOLD analysis project Ga0256407, IMG submission 193489) | Bovine rumen microbial communities from Lethbridge, Alberta, Canada - RJG_04 | ecosystem: Host-associated > Mammals > Digestive system > Stomach > Rumen | place: Canada: Alberta | collected... | reverse complement strand
ACAGTCCTCAGAAACATAAGGAAGCTGGATTTGAAGCAGGATGGTCTTCAAGATTTGATACTTGGTATAAGTTATCTATGGAATTTGGCTTTGTATATTATGCTATGAACGCTCCAATTGAAATATCTACAACTGGACATATGCTCATTGATGCTGTCAGAGAAGTACCTAAGAACGATGATAAGATACAGAATGTATTTCTTAATGCAATGATGAAGTATCAAACCAACAATCCTTTCCGCAAAAATTCTAACGATAATGCACCGTTACCGCTCCTTCTGAATGTAATAAAAAAGCTCAAAGATGATCCTGAAGAGAGAGATTCAGGAATCTTTATCAAGGAATTATCGATGATAATCTGTTGGTCTGATAATAATGCTGAAACATTGTATAAAGAAATAAAAGCTTTTAGAAAGAAGTATCATTTTACCTACAGCGATGAAGTCATATATAGTCGTTGTTTACAGATATTAAATGCAGACTCTTCAAAGAAAAATAGATTTAAAATCAGTCAGATAACAGGTGAAGCCGTTGATGAATTTATTCGTAAAATGCGTATAACAGGGCTTATTTCTCTGAGGGGTAATGGTCGCTTTGTAGATTTCAATTCATTTGAAACCGAGAGAATAGATTATATTATCAGAAATTATACAGTTTTTGATTCTTTTAGCTCTAAAAAAGATTATTTCAAGTATATGGGCAACATTGATTCCTATATATTCAATATTCAGCACCAAGAGCCAACAGATATATCAGCCGTCAAAGAAAGAACTATCAGTTATTGGGCAGAAAAACATGATAAGGATTTCATATACAACGAACTTAGTATCGCTTGTTCTCGTAACGAAAGTCATGATCCAATACTTCGTATCATTGACAAGCCTACGAGATTTGAATTTCTTACCAGTATAGCTCTGAAACAACATTTTAAAGACCTTATCATAAGACCTAACTATAAATCTGACGATGAGGGTATTCCCACTTTCACTGCAGCAGGCGGTATGGCAGATATTGAATGCTTTGATAAGGACTGTAATCCTCTTGTGGAAGTAACGCTTATGCAAGCAAGAACACAAGCTACAAATGAAATGCCTGCAATTACAAGACATCTGATTGAAGCTATTGAGAAGTATCCTAATACAAAGGTGTTTACACTTTTCATAGCACCTGTACTTCATGCTGATACAATTTATATGGCAAAATTTTCTAAGTTCCAGTATAATGTTGATATTGTAACTCTTAATGTCAAGGATTTTATTAAAAAACTGGATGGGATTGCAAGAATTATAGATTTTGTATCACAGTAAAGTTATTTTACTTGGATATTTGTTTTATGGATATTCGCAAATAAAACATAAATGGAATATGATCAATAACGTAGGTGAAAGATATGCCAGGTATAGCCAAAAGAATCTATGAACGAGATATAATTGATATATGTAAAATGTGGAATAAACAACTAAAAACTATTGAAAAAGTTCTTCCACAATACTATTCGAGTGAGGATATAATATCTCTATTAAAGAATTTTTATCCTCACGAATGGTACTCCGTTCAAGTGAAATATGAATATTATACAACCAAAGATAAACATCTGAAAAGAATAAAAGGTAAGACTCGATACAACATGGAAATACCTGAAAAACTCATAAAGCAATCTCAAGTGTTTAAGAAGATTTCTTCATCAGTATTTAAAAAAACACATTCTCAAAGTTTCAATCAGGATACTGTTGATAGAGAGTATCAGCAACTTTGGAAAAAAAGAGAGTCTAAAATTGAAAAGATTAATGTAAAAATTGAAAAAGCAAAACTAAAAACGCAACAAGTTACTCCTAATTTTTTGGACAAATTAATTGGTCTTTACGAACGTAAAAATACCACTCAAAAAGATAAAATGTATATTCTTTTAGAATTAAAAAAATACTATAATCCCAATATCATAAAATTCTTTTTCAAATTGAACGATACAGAAATAAACAGACAATTACGAGAGACAGCATTTTACCATTTGCAAAGTTTTAATTATCAGCCTAGACTTAGGCGGCAAAAATATATTCAGGTTCATACACAGAACAAGAATATAAAAGAATATCTAAAAAAAGATTACGCTTTTCAAACTTTCGAAATTCCACTGAATCCTGATGAACTTGAGTATCGTATTAAAAATTCACTCGATCAAAATTTTAAGAACTATGACTATTTTATTTCTCATAGTAGTAAGGACAGTAAATTGGTTCAGAATTTAATTCTTCACTTGAACTCAAAAGGCAAAAATGTGTATTGCGATTGGATAAGTGATTCTGATTACCTAAAGCGGGATTTGGTTAGGGAAGCGACTTTAAAGGTCATTGAAAAAAGATTAGAACAGTCAAAATCAGTATTGTTTGTTAATTCAAACTATTCGATAGAATCAATTTGGTGCAAATATGAACTTAATTATTTCTCGGAGACAGGTAGACCAATTTTTCAGATTAACATATCTGACATAGAAAAAGAAAATTATGATGTAACCGAGTTGAACGACAAGTGGTTTTATGATAAAGATTACAAAACATTAGCTCTGCTGAACAATACAGCGGATAATCGGAATTGAAAGGAAATAAGGTACGGATTATGAAATTTGGCGATTTTTTCAGAAAATGGGACTTAAATAGCATCAAGCTAAATATCAAATTTGCTGAACTTGAATTTTCTCCTACTGAAGATGATCAAACAGCTGCTTGGGATATGTATGTTGAATTAATAACTCGTATAACTACTCAGCCATTAGCTCAAAATGAAGGTGATGAAGCTACTGCGTTAGAAAGTGTATACAGTATATTTGGGATTACTCGAGAAATACTGAAAAACAAAGGTAAAAAAGCAGAAAACTTCACTAAAATTGCAATCATTGTGTTAAATCAAGTTATTAGACCGTTTACAGCTAAATGGCACAGAAAGAAACTTGAGGGAGCATTTGAAAACTCGACAGAGTGCTCGATATTTAGGAACGAATTAAGTGATTTGCAAACTAAACTTACAAGATATACAAAATTGTTGGCAGAGTTAGCAATGGTTGAAGATTTGACTGAGATAATGGGAGATAACTTATGATACAAAATAAAGCAAGCACCCGAAAGCTTTAAGTTTTCAGGTGCTTTTTAATATTTCATCCAGTAGTATTTATTTTTTTCTCTGCTCCGCATAAATAGTCATTCCAATCCTTGAAATTCTGCGGTGGTTGAAATGTACGTAACTCTGCAAATTTGAGTTTCATTTTGCTAATGAAGTCGAAGCCTGCTTGGTCGTTGTCTACACATAACCAATGCTTTAAATTTGGTTTCAGTTTATGCAACTCTTGAATAATACTACTATTCAAGCCCCCTAAACTGACAAGAAGATGATGTGTCAGTTTATCTTGATAGATTTGGTAGCATGATAAGAGGTCAATAGCACTCTCAAAATACAGAATATCACTTGGACTACCATAAGTTGTATGAAAGCCGTATCCGCTGTGTGTTGATATTAGTTTATACCGAGTATTACCTGTTCCAACTTTTTCTTCTCCTATCGGTTTTTCATTCCAATCGCAAATGACAAAATTACAGTTCCCATTAGTATCTTGGAATAGTTTGCCTTGTTTTATCAAGTCAAATATAATGCTGTTTTTAAGCCCTCTACGCTTGCATAGATATGCTATTACTCTTTTCTCATCTGTTGCTCTTGTAGTGGCTTGTAGTGGCTCTGACGGCTTGTATAGTGGTGTCTGAGTGTCTGTTAATGCTTTGCTTGTCAATTCTTCGACAGCTTGTTGAAATGTCATACCATAATAGCACATTAGAAAGTCAATCGGGTTCCCTTGCTTATTTTGGGAATACCAAATAAACATATTTCCCTTAATGTATAGACTATCATGCTCTTGGATGATGTAGTTTTTTCCGATACGTTGTAAATTCTCGCCTTTGGCAGTCAAATATGCTACCAAATTTGTTTGTCTTGCTTTTCTTATAAGTTCCTGATCAATCATCTTTAAGCTCCGTTTGCTATATTCGAGATGATTTGAAATTTTTCAAGTAGCTCTTTGCTTTGTGTATCAATTTTTTCTGTTGCTTCGTTCATCTGTTCTTCTTCATTCTTGACAATTTGTGCAACGGCTTGTCCTGTACCAAAATCGAAAACTGCTCTAATGTTGTATATGTCAGACCATCTTCCGAAACCAAACAAGTTAGGGTTAAATTGATAGGTACCTACACCAATCCTACGCATTATGCCCTTTTTTACGAATTCCGTTATTGCCTGTTCAACTCTTTTTAAGCTGACATTACACTTTTTGGCTATGTTTTCTTTGAGCATTTTGTTCATGTAGATTACTTGACCGCCATTGTCGTTATCTATGTCTGCATAACTGGCATTTTTCAAAAATTCAATAAGAATAGGATTAAAACTAATTTGCATATCTTTGAATTTACATAAACAATCAAGGTAGAGTTTTACAAATGGCGGTTCATCAGGCAATTTTGATGAGGTGATTTGTTTTTTGTTTTGACTTATAACCTCGCCTGTGGTTTGATCTGCGATTATAGTTTGTTCTGCGTGCTCATAATAGACCTTCTTGTGGTTGTTTTTACTCATAATTAACATCCTTTCAATAGTAAACTTTTCTATGATATAGCTTGTATTATTTCCTATCTTTTTATGATAATTTCATTATAGCTGATAAGTAGAGTGAAGTCAATACAAAATTTAAAAAAACATTCTACCTGTAAAGTAGGGTTATACCCCATAAAAATATAGAATGTTCCCCCATAAAAATATAGAATGTCCCCCCATAAAAATATAGAATGCCTAAAACCTTAAAAAACCGCTTGATTACTGGAAAAACTGGGAGTTTTGACTTTTTTTTTCTTCTTTTATTTTCTTACTGCCCTCCAGAGTGCAGTAGATTTGAAAAATAGAACTAGGGTTTTATTTTCCTGTGCCGCTCTAACAAAAAAAGGTAAAATTGCGGAGCAGGGAAAAAAATAAAAAAATATGTAAAACCGCCCTGAGAAGTATCAAGGCGGTTTTACTATTCAATCAAATTCCGATAATGCTTTATATAATAACCACTTTTTTAGGACTTAAAGATGTTAATATCGAAACTTCAAAACTCTTTTCTATATCCACGGATATGGATCAGGTTTTGTTGGTGTTTCGGTTACTGCAAATAATACTTTGTGACCATTTCCAACATTATCAAGCTGTGCCAATATTTCTTTATGTTCTGTTTCTGTAAGTTTTCTAATAAGATTATTTAAACAACACAACATAGAAACGACATCATTTATTTCTGCCAAATCTGCTCTATGTTTGAAATAACTTCAATCTTCATCTTTTACTATCCTTTCCCGTTGACTGAAAGAGTATTGCAAGCTGCTCCGCCTGTTTTGTCTGCATATCATCAATTCTAAGTTGCATTTCGTCTATTTTGCGTTGATATTTACCTGCTGTATCAGCTATGGCATACTTTACGGCTGTTTCTTTTGCAATTTCGGCGTTAGCAAGCTCTTTTTCCTTTTCTGAATACGCAGATTGTAATTTTATCAACTGATTGAAAAATTCATCGGCTTGGTGTGCTTTTTCGGTTAAATCAGAAACTTGCTTTTTGAGCTGTTCCACCTGTTCAGATAACATAGCTGATATGGTTTCAGATTGCTCTCTTGCTTTCTGTTCTGTATTTGCTCTTTCTTTCTCACTCTGTAAGGTTTTTTCGCTTTCTGATACTTGTGTCTGCATAGTCTGTATCTTTTCTTCGGTAGATGTGAGAAGATTATTGTATGCTGTTTTATATTTTTCTGTCTGTTCGTCAGACTGGGCTTTCTCTGTTTGTAACTGCATGATAGTTTCATCTTTAGAGGACAGTAAGTTCTTAAACTCTGTTCTGATACGTTTTTCGGCATTTTCGTTAAGTTCCAAAGACCTCAAAAAAGCACTCTGAATAGCCTGTATATGCGTGTCATAGTCGGTTACTTCGGTTTGTCTGTCAATTAACGTTGCTCTTGCATTCTGCACCTCATAAGCGTTAATAAGTGCAGATAATGCGGAATTCTGATTGTCAAAGTTCTCGCAAAGTTCTTTTAACTTAGTCGATACTTCTTCCGATACTCTAAACGATCTTGTCTTTAATTCGTCCATAGTAGTTCGCCCTCCTATATTTTATGTGTTATGTGTTGAAACACGCCGTGTTACACACGTGTTATATAAAATATATCATATCGGTAGCAGTTTGTCAATACTGCTTGACGGTATGATACAAACCGCCACAAGCTTGTTTTTTTCTGCTCCATAATAGAGAAAAACAAGGTGGCGGTCACAACGGGGGTCAAGGGGGTGTCCCCCTTGCTCAATACCTTCCGATACAAAGTGTCGGAAGTAGTATTGAGTTACTCTCATTTGACAAGCTCGCCTTGTTGGTGTATGATAGTATCATGGAGTTGCCACGCACAACACAACACAACACCACACCAACAAGTAAGGAGTGAAGTCAATGGGAGTAACGATTAGTACGCACAATGGCTCGGCTGTCGCAAGGGAGCATAACATACGAAATCCCAAAGTCGTCAGCAAGGAGGCACACATCAAGCCTAATGGCAAATTTGAGATATGGCATGATGAAAAACCTCGTAACGCTTACAATCGCCTTTTCGGTCAGGCTTTGGAAGAATACAACAACAAGCAGAAAAGAGCCGATAGAAAGATAAAAGATTATTATCGCCATATCTGCGATGACAAGGTGAAACACCCTGTCTATGAAATGATTGTAGCTATTGGTAGCCGTAACAATTCGATTGATGAAGAAACAGGATATTCCATTCTTCGTGAATTTTACAACGGTTGGAAAGAAAGAAATCCCAACTTAGAATTGATTGGTGCATACTATCATGCTGATGAAGATGGTGTTCCACACGTTCATATAGACTATGTTCCAGTTGCAACAGGCTATATCAACGGCATGAATACTCAATCTGCACTGGTAAAAGCTCTTGAACAGCAAGGCTTTAAGAAAGAGGGAAAAGCAACGGCACAAATTCAATGGGAAAAACGTGAAAATATAGAACTTGAAAGATTATGTAATTTGGTAAATATTGAAGTGGAACACCCATTGATTGAGGGCAGAAAACATCTTAGTACTAAAATCTACAAACTGCAACAAGAGTTGATAATCGCAGATTCAGCTGTTAAATCAGCAGAAGAAAAGTTTAATTACCTGCAAGGACAAATATTAACTACAGAAAAAGTGAACGCTATACAAGGCAAAAAGAGTATTACAGGAGCATTAAAAGGAATTTCGTATGAGGAATATTTAAGCCTAAAAAAAACTGCTGAATATATCGATAAAATACAAGCTGATACACAAGAAAAACAAGAAAAATCTGAACGGATTATTCAGCAGAAAGAAGATATTATTTCTAATGCCCATACTGTTGCGGAAAATATTATAAATAGTGCTGAACAACAGGCAAATGCAATTATTTCTAATACAAATGAAGTGATAGCAAAAGCAGAACAAATTATTCAACAGAGAAAAGATATTATCTCTAATGCTCATGCTGTTGCAGAAAGTATTATTAACAGTGCTAAATCGGAAGCAACGCAACAGGCGGATATGATTATTTCGGGTGCGACACAGCGTAACAATCAGTTAAAAAGAACTATCGGAAAAAGAATAACAGATTTAGCTGAATTGGATAAACGATTGGAACAAAAGAAAAACGACATATCCAATGCCGAAAAGATTATTTCAGAGAAAAAAGATGAACAAGTTCAGGCAAAACAACAAGAAGAACAAGTAAAGAGAGCTATTGATGAATTACAAAAACAAATAGCAATAGCCGAAAAGAGAAAAGCGGATTTACAAAGTGAGATAGAGGAATATGAAAAGATACTTCGTGAAACGGAAGAAGATGAAAGATATGGCTATGTGGAGGTTACTCCTCAAGTATTTAAAGAACTATTTACAAGGGCAAAAGAACATGGAATACCTTTTCAATCGAAGAAAAATCAAGATAACGATAATTACATTCTGAAATTCCCAAGATCTGAAAAAAAATATTTGGCAATAGCTATTGAAAAAGCTAAAAATTCGCAAAATCACTCGCAGAGTCAAGGTCGTAGAAGAAGATAATTGTATGTCACACATTAAAACACGTACAACACGTATGCAACACAAGAATTTAGGTTGTGTAACACATAAAAATATATAGTGTTACAACACGTAACACGTAACAATTTACTGAACGTTTAGCATCATTATCATCAATTCCAATATGGGTATCTTTTTCTAATATTGTGGATATGATTGAGATTGGAATTTTGTCATTCGTAAAATGTTCTGTTATGCTTTACAATGATGAGCAATTAGAAATGAAAGAATAAATTTTATTTTTTTCCCTGTTCCGCTTGTTGGTTGGGTTGTTAGTTCGTTTGATAATCATTAACATTGCATTTTTTTTGTTGTTATGTTACAATATGATGAGGAAATGTGTTTTAGAACGGAGAATTCTATGTTTGATATATGGAACAGGAGATACACGGGTAGTAAGTATAAGCTCTCCTTATGGATAAGCTCGCTTATAGCTGAGAACTGCAATGGTAGCTCGTTTTGTGATATTTTTGCAGGAACAGGTATTATTTCATATACAATGCTTGACAAGATGAAGAAAATCTACATCAATGATTTTCTTTACTCAAATGAAGTAATATACAAAGCGTTTTTTGAGTCTGCGACTTATGACAAGAAACTAATCTCTGCTTACTGTAGTTGTTTTCAGGCTTTGAATGCTGATAGCATAGATGATAATTATATTTCCGAAAACTTCGGCGGAAAATTCTTTTCTTATTCGGATGCAAAAAAAATCGGATACATAAGAGAAGTCATAGAAGCCGATAAAGAGAATTTATCTGAAAAAGAGTTTTCGATATTACTTGCATCGTTACTGTATTCAGCAGATAGAAGTGCTAATACCGTAGGGCACTATGATGCGTATATAAAAGGACACGATATTTCTGATACATTTACATTTGAGCTTATTACGCCATATAAAACAAAGAAGTCACAAATAGCTATATCAAGAGAGGATTCAAACGAATTTGCTCATAAGCTGAAATGTGATATAGTTTATATTGATCCTCCGTACAATTCAAGACAGTACAGCCGTTTTTATCATGTTTTGGAAAATATCACCTGTTGGCGAAAGCCTGAACTTCACGGTGTAGCATTAAAGCCTGATCCCGAAAACATGAGCGACTATTGTCGTAACAAAGCGAAAATAGTATTCAAGGAGCTTATTTACAGCCTTGATTGTAAATATATCGTTGTTTCGTATAATAACACCTATGAATCAAAGAGCAGTTCTTCAAAGAATAAAATGACACTTGAAGATATTGAAGCTGCTTTATCTGCAAGAGGAGAAGTTCAGAGATTTGAAACATCACATAACTTCTTCAATGCAGGAAAAACCGATTTTAACGACCATAAAGAACTGATTTTTATTGTTAAAGTGAAGTGATTAATATGAAAACTCAGATAGCTACTTCTTTCAGAAGATCGCCTTTCTTCTATGTGGGAGATAAGTTCAAGCTCGTTCCGCAGCTTAAAGAACATTTCCCAACTGATATTGATAGGTTTATTGAACCTTTCTGCGGCGGTGGTAGTGTTTTCCTTAATGTTGAGGCTGAAAGCTATCTTGTTAATGATATAGACAGCTATATGATAGCTCTGCATAAACTATTATTTGATTACAGTAACGATGTTGACAGCTTCTGGAGCAAATTGACCGATATTATAAATGGCTACGGTCTTTCAGCATCTTTCTTGGGTAGGACTGTTCCTGACGAATATAAGATCAACTTTGTAAAAACTTATTATGCTAAGTATAATAAAGAAGCATATATGAAGCTCAGAGCTGATTTCAACAATGATAAGTCCGACCTGTTAAAGCTGTATGTTTTACTCATATACGGATTTAACCGTATGCTTAGATTTAATAATAATGGGGATTTTAATCTTCCCGTAGGAAATGTTGATTTTAATCAGAATGTTGTAAATGCTCTTAATGCATATTTTGAGTATGTATCTGAAAAAGACATAAAATTGTTTAATATGGACTTTGAAGAATTTATCGTGAAAACAGAACCGACAGTCGATGATTTTATATATCTTGATCCGCCTTATCTTATTTCATTCAGTGAGTATAACAAAATGTGGAATTCGGAAACGGAACTCCGTTTACTTAGTTTTCTCGATGACCTTGATAGTAAACATATTCGATTTGCTGTATCAAATGTCATTAGGCATAAGAATATGTACAATGGAATATTTGATACATGGACGAAAAAATACAACATTATTGGCATTACAAGCAATTATATAAGTTTTCATGATAATACGCAAAAAGGTTCTTATGAGGTCTTAGTGACAAATTATTGAGTTAGGAGATTAATGTATGGCAAAGGAACGTCAGAAAGAATATAAACCATTGTCATTTTCGACGACAATGAGAAATCCTGCAAGAATAGTAGATTTTTTGGATTGTATTCTTCCTTTTGAAGGGCAGATATTAACTGATCAAGTTATTCATGAAATAGCAGTTAAATTGATTTCAAAGAAGCTGTATAAGCCTACGTTTATTGGCAAAGATTCTCGACTTAAAAACATATACAACAGTGAAGATAACTTTTCGTTTGAAGATACTGAATACATAATCCAAAACAGTCCTCAGAAACATAAGGAAGCTGGATTTGAAGCAGGATGGTCTTCAAGATTTGATACTTGGTATAAGTTATCTATGGAATTTGGCTTTGTATATTATGCTATGAACGCTCCAATTGAAATATC
>Ga0256407_10013615_pt1 | contig 10856 bp, 15 predicted proteins | sample RumenRJG_04DNA_FD_193489 | JGI IMG/M metagenome (GOLD analysis project Ga0256407, IMG submission 193489) | Bovine rumen microbial communities from Lethbridge, Alberta, Canada - RJG_04 | ecosystem: Host-associated > Mammals > Digestive system > Stomach > Rumen | place: Canada: Alberta... | reverse complement strand
AGAATGAAGCCTACGCCATGCTATTGAATAACGCCCTAAAAGTGTGCGTAAAGGTATGGTTACCCAACCTTCTGCACACTCCGGGGATGTATATAGCATTCCCGTACGCATCATTTCTGACATTGCTCTTGACAACCATTTCGAGTTTCCGACGTTCGAACAGTCAAAAACAAAGCATCAACGACGCTTTCTCAAATATGTGGCAACTGTATCGGAGTACAACAATATGTTTCCGTGTTAACAGTCTGCGGGTGCAAAGATACAAATAAAAAACGATAATATACTGTATAACTTTATAAAAGTTATATAAAAAGGTAGATGGAAACACGTTCGCCCTCCAGGGCGGAAACGCGTGTTTCCTATTTTTAAGAGTACTCTGAAAGTACTCTAAAAATAATATAAAGGATTTTTGAAAAGTAATTTATACGTTTATAACTAATTAAAAATCAAGAAATTACAAACATATCTACAAAACAACTTTCCCCCGGTTTTGCGACTGTTTCCCCTCATTTTGTGTGATTTTCCCCTGATTTTGCGACTATTTCCCCCGGTTTTGCACAATTTTCCCCCCATTTTGCGCATTTCAATAAAAACACGCAAAATCAGGGGAAATTGATATACAGACAAATGTAAATTTCATGAGTAAAACACGCAAAATCGGGGGATTTTAGATTAAATCACGCAAAATGAGGGGATTTTTGGTAATCCTTGCTCCTTTTTTTATGATTCTATCTGAAAATAATGGCTGTCACGCAAAATGAGGGGATACAGATAATAGTAGAATATATTTATCCTTAATACAAATCGCGCAAAATCGGGGGATTTTTATAACGATGGAATTATGATGAGAATCAATCACGCAAAATCGGGGGATTTTGGATGCGGAATATAAAAATATAAAATTATATTTCTTTAAGACATTATATTTTTTAATTCAAAATATATTTTATATCTTTGCTGCCAAAATCAGAAACAAATAATTATGGCAAAGAAAGAAGAAGAAAAAGACAAGGTTGGTTCTATACTAATTAATAAGGAACTTATTGATAGGATTAAAATACGTGCTGCCGTTGAGGGAACAACTATCAAGGAACTCACTGAGAGAATCCTTGGAGAAGCATGTCCCCCAGCATCTGCGTGGACATTAAAAAAATAAGTTATGGCAGAGAATAGAAATAACAGAGGTAACTATCGAAAGCAGCAGCCAGTTGACAACACCTATGCTAAGGTGCAACCACAAGCTGTTGATGTTGAGAAGGCTGTTCTTGGTGCCATCTTAATAGACAATAATGCTTATAATGCAGTTAAGCATGTTATTTCCGTCGATAGTTTTTATGATCCTCGAAATCAGAAGGTATTCGAGGCTATAAAACATCTTGCTGACAAGGAAATCCCAATAGATATACTCATAGTTACAGATCAGCTCGACAAAGAGAAGAATCTGGAGGAGATAGGTGGGCCAGGATACATAGCAGAGCTATCTTCAAATGTTGCTACTTCAGCGAATTTGTGGTACCATGCCCAGATAATTGCGGAGAAGCAACTCCAGCGGTTTGCCATAAGGGTAGCACAGGAAACTGAAGCAAAGGCTTTTGATGAAACACTTGACATTCAGGAAGAGCTTGCAAAGTTTCAGGCATCGATGGAACAACTTGTTGCAGCTGCCAACGGTAAATACGAGGATGATTACACTCCGCTCACCATGTCACAAATTATTGAGGAAGAGAAGGCTGAGCCTGATGGTCTCGAAACGCAGTATTATGTTAAGGACAGGGATAATAACTGCTATAATTTGGAAATCCCAGCGAAACAGCTTACACTCATCGGTGCACAGACCTCTCACGGCAAGAGTCGCATGCTCGAGAATCTGACAGTTCATTTTGTTGAACATGCGAGAAGTAATGAGGTGGTGTTATATTACACCTTCGAGGAAAGCCGTAATATGGTATTCGAAGAGATGCTGAGCATCTATACGAGTGCAATGCCGTTGAGCCTTGGACGAAATATCGATACTATAAGGAAATATTTCAAGGGGAACAACAACTTCATCAATTCAAAAGCTGATGTCAACAAGTTCAATGCCCTTGCTAAGATGTTCGACGAGAAGCAACAGCAGCATCTCAGGATCATCAACAAGCCATACAGTATTGAAGAGATTATCGACAATATTAAGTTTCTCATTAAGAAGTTCGATAACGACGGAAAGATAATCAAGGCGGTATTTATAGACTATGTGCAGCTTATACGCCGACTGAAGGAAACAGGTAATGTGAAAGCAGATATCAGCTATGTGATGAGAACCCTTCAGGACTTTGCCGTTCTTAAAGCAAAACTTCCCATCATTCTTGCTGCTCAGCTAAATCGAAGTGCTTGTAGCCCCCTTGACCTTCATAACCAAAACATGGCCGACGCATCTGACATTGAACATAATGCCGGACTGGTCATCATGGAATGGAACTCTTCATTCCGTGCGGTCAACGGATCGACTTGGGATAAGCCTGAAGGAAAGACAGAACGGGAAAGGCTGTCACAGCTTGGATTAGAACTTGGAAAGGCAGGGAAAATGTATATCCTTGTCACAAAATGGCGCGGAGGTCCCAGAGGGACAGAAGCTCTTCTCGACTTTGACCAGAATACTGGTCTAATTTTGGGTAATGAACCACTTAAGCCAACAAGTACATCTCAAAAAGCGGAGATTTGGCAAGATGGCAACGAACAGGAAGATGCACCATTCTAATAATATAATATATGTATAATAATAAAAAATTGTCAGTCAAAGAAGTCATCGAGGGATCGGCATTTACCAAAGTCTGCTCAATCCTGAGAGAAAACGACTATGCCTATACGCATGATAGCGGGTATTATAACTTTTCACCGGAAGAAATTGAAATCATCAAGAATGCGTTGATGAAGGAGCCTGAGAAGGAGAGAGATTATGCCCAGGACTATATCAATTTCTACAATGCCCTGATGCAATATTCTAACTTCATGTCTAACAGCGCAGCAAATTACGACAAGGAAACAGAAAAGCTGGCCATGTATATTGACGTATATGAAATGCTTCAACGAATGGGTAAAGATCTTCAGGGATATGCAGGGGAAGGATTTCTTACGATAAACAAGCCGTTTCCCATCCCTTTTTGCCTGGAGAGACATGAAACAGGTGGAAATATCTTTTTTAATACAGATGGAACCTTTGACGTCGATGTCGATGATGACGGCAATTTTTTGGAAATCATGTATAAGCAATCAGCAAGAACTGCACATGCGATGGCTGTCTTGAAGGCATGGATAGAAGTTGGAAAGGAGATGATTGGAAAGGACTATAACAGTCCCATCATGCAACTGGTTCCCTTCAACTTTGTTGGATTTCTTGCGCCACCGACAAATCGGGACTATCCTGACAAATACTATATATCGAAAGAGGAAGGAAGGGATTCTACGAAAGAAGAAGAAAAATTCGAAGTATTCCCTAATTATATGTTCACACCAAAAGATCCAGATGGTGAGAAGGCAGCAAGATCAATACTTAACGTAACACTACAGCAATGGCAATTAAGCAAGGAAAAAATAGCGGCAATAAGAAAGCGTCTGAAATAAGCGTAACACCTGGCTATGTCCAGCTGAAGGTGAGCGACCAGAAGAAGAAGGATTCTAATGGCCGTATCCCGACGATGCTGACATCCCATCTGTACAAGCAAAACGAGCTTACTCTCTTCACTGATAAGGAAGAGATAGACCGCGATAGAGAGATTGCTCAGAAAGCAGAGATATTCGACTTCCTGAGTAAGAATTCTATTTTTGATAATGGAACAATTCGCACATTGTTCTCATTATGTTTCTGTCTTACAAAAGACAGTAATGAGGATATACTTAATTTCAGCAAGATGTCTGCTGAAAACCAAGTTATACAGCAGAGCAAGTATGTAACAAGAGATCTGCCGATAAAGGAATTCGTCAAATTCATGTTTGGAAGTAGAGGACTACATGACCGGGCAATCGGCGTTATTAAGGACATCATCACCCTCTCCAGTATTCCTGTATCGTGGCAATACGAAATCAAAGATGAGAATGGTGAAACACAAAAGTGGAGAAAGATAGCCCCTTTCATTAATTATGAAATAGATATTCCAGATGCTAATAGCCGGGATACGGAAAGTGTATTGGAAGACATCTATAATCGTGGTACGATGTCGATAACAATAGGAAGACCACTCCTTCAGAATTTGGAGAAACGCTTTGCATATATTCCGAAGGCACTCATTACCGAATGGGGAAAACAAGGAACACAAAATGAGCTATTCCCAATTCTGCTTAATGAACTTCTTTCTCTGTTAGGAAACTACAGGGATGCAGCCTTTAAACTTAAAAAGAGACTTAAGGAAGAAAACAAACAGAATAATGTCAGCAAAGAAGAAGGCGAGGAGATTATCAAGGAGAAAATTAAAAGTGCTCTCACATGTCGACTCCTATTTAAGTCTATAGCAGAGAACAGTGTCTATGATTACGTCACTAAAGGTCGTTGGGATAGAATGGAAGATCAAGTAAGAGCAAATATGAATTTCTTCCGGGATAAGATAGCTCTCATAACTGAATACAACATTTCAGGTAGAGGAAGCAATAAGGTTGTCGATTTCGTATTTAATATTGATTACCCAGTATTGAAACAATTGCCTGAGGATTGACGGATTTAAAAGTAAAAGAACGTGAAGATTGGTTACGCAAGAGTATCAACGACTGCTCAGAACCTCGATATGCAGATAAAAGCTCTTACCGATGCCGGATGCGAGAAGATCTACGAGGAGAAGGTCAGTGGAGTAGGGGAGAGGGTAGAGCTGAAAGCAGCCCTTCAATATCTCCGCGATGGTGATGCTCTGGTCATTTATAAACTCGATAGGCTCGGCAGGTCGATGAAAGACCTGCTGGCCATCATCGAACAGCTACAGCAGAAGAAAGTCAGTTTGGTATCGTTACGAGACAACATTGACACAGGAAGCACTACTGGCAAATTGGTGATGCACATCTTTGCAGCTCTGGCTGAGTTCGAACGAGATTTAATCAAGGACAGGACATCAGAGGGTAGGGCAGCAGCTAAGAAAAAAGGCGTGAAATTCGGTAGACCGAAAGAAGAGCATAACGAGAAAGCCAAGGCATGCGCTCAACTTTATCGTGGAGGTATGACAGTACCGCAAATCATGCAACAGCTCTCCATCAAGAGTAAATCCACTATCTACCGATTTTTGAGGATGGAAGGTATTGAACCAAACAGGGCCAAATGAAAATGTAACAAATTCAAAATCATGGCATCACTGAAATAATGATGGACGATTACGTATTCTCATGGGCACAAAACGCTTCGGGCAAAATGGTACATGTTGACAGTGTACCAAGGGGAATACAGTGTAATTGTATTTGTCCTCATTGCAAGGAACCGCTTGTGGCCAGACATGGAGATGTTAACGCTCACCACTTCGCTCATCATAGTGAGACACGTAAGGCAACTCTCGAAATATGTTATGAGGTTATACTTTACAAGGTAGCAGAGCAGTTGATACAGAATCACAAGAAAATTCATGCTCCATCCTACTATGGGATATTTCCGGAGCAAGATTTGGAATTTACAGAAGTCAGAGTTGACAGTCAGTATGAACGCTGCGACAAACAGCCTGATGTTATAGCGACTGGCACCGATGGCAAAGAATATCTGATAGAGTTCGTATTTGCTCACAAGGTGCAGCACAAGCAGTCGTTAGACTATAGTCACCTTACCTGTTTGGAGATAGACCTGGCACGTCAGAATTTGCAAACTCTCGATAAATTTCTGTTTTCGTCAAACAAAGACCGGAAATGGTTGAATAATGAGAACTACTTTACATCTATCGAGGAACGATACCGCAAAGCCGGTAAGTCTGTTAGAGTTGTCAATGAAAGCGTGTGTGAACAATGCCCTATAAGGTTTGATTGTGTTGGTGTGACACAGAAATATGGCAGTATCCTTAGAATAGAGAATAGCGGAAACAAGTATAGGTTGTGTAAACCAGACTTGTACAAGGCAACCTATGATGCAGCTCTGGAGGAAGCCGCAAGACAGGCTGAGGAAGAAGCACGAATAAAAAAAGAAAGAGAAGAGTTCCTGGCAGAGCAACGTCGGCTAATAGCAGAACGTCGGGGTGTAGTATCAGCACCTTCAGGTGAAAGGTCATGTTTCAACTGTCAATCCAACTTATCATGGATGAATACTGGTGGCATGGCCAACTGCGGGATGTATCTTAGTCTGAGACTGCCGAAGAAACATAGTCCACAAGTGGCACTGAATTGTCCGAGATACAATCCAAAATAATCAATGACCAATCAGATGGATAAGACATATCGAGTCATAATAGCGGGTGGACGTGAATTCCAGGACTACAAACTTCTAAAGGATAGGGTAGGATACTATCTCCAGAACAAGTTGCAGTCTGATACAGTTATCATTGTCTCAGGGCACGCCTCCGGTGCCGATGCCCTTGGAGAGAGGTATGCCCAAGAACATGGCCTAAAGTGTGAGTTATATCCTGCTGATTGGAATGCTCACGGCAAGGCTGCTGGTCCCATCAGGAATGCGCAGATGGCCGACGTTGCTCAGGCCCTTATAGCATTCTGGGACGGAACCTCCAGAGGAACAAAGAATATGATTGAGACAGCCAAGGCCAAAGGTCTGAGGGTGGCTGTCGTAAGATATCAAGATTAATTAGTTAATTGAAACAAATATGGATTTACTTTCCGCCGTTATTATTATAGGAATTGTGTCAGCAGTGACTGGAACAAGGAAATGGTTTCTTCGCATGTGGCATCGCAAGAAGTTTTGCGAATCCAATCGTGCATTATGCAGGGCACTTGTAACCGCAGGCTTCCCTGATTTTAAAAAATACTTGTATTTTAAGGAAGATGTATCAGACTATGATAAGCATATGTTCGAAGACGGCTTCATTAATTTTTATAAAAGCGAAATGTCACAGCAGGATATAGAAAAAATCCTGAACGTTGTAGATGAATATTATTTTTGTTCTACCGATGAAAATATAAAATCAGGCATATCACGCATATTTTTGAGAGGGAAAAAATGGAGGCCATGAAGAAAATATTGTTCCTTGACTTTGACGGCGTGATGGTGACGGACAGGCACCAGTCACAGCTGATGGTCTCTGGTAATCCGATGCGTGATGAATACGGATCAGTATTCGACCCGAAATGTGTAGAGTTCTTGAAACGAATCATCGACTCTACCGATGCCGGTATAGTAGTCACATCGACATGGAAGATGACATTAGGGCTGGACGGCCTGCAGCAGATGTGGGATGCCCGCAGTCTGCCCGGCACTGTGATAGACATTACTCCAGACATCGACCCCATCCATCGAGGTGACGAAATAGCCGCATGGCTTGCCGCAAATCCAGGCGCAGTCCGTTATGCCATCATCGATGACTGCCCTATCCTTGACTTCCTCAGAGGAGAGCAGTTGCAGCACCTGTTCAAAGTGGACGAACGGATTGGACTCAATAATGAAACAGCGAGGCTTGTAGCAGATTACCTTGCAGATATAAGGTGATTAGTGAAAACCTTGTAAAACCATACATATAACGTCCCAAATGTCGAAAACATTAGAGATAAACCAATTGACAACTTCGTTATTCTTCAGAATGAAGAACTTTATTCGCTCGACATAAACAGTTATTTTTTTCATACCTTTTTTTATATCGGGCAAATAGGTGTCTCGGGTTTACTCTGTTTTTTCTGGAACGAAGTATCTATTTCGGCAAATTATTTGTATCTTTGCAGCAAATTTGCGAATATGGCACGACAAAAAGACAGAACAGAACGTGGCAGTAGATCTGTTTCGAGCAAAGGACTAAAAGACCTCGTAAAAAACGGGCGTGACTATTCAAAACCAACGTTAAATGAACAGTTGGAAGAGGCACGAGGCGAAAAGAAACGCAGTCCATGGATGAAAATAGTTTCTGTACCGATGGGAGGGCTGAACAAAAAGAAATAAAAGAAATGGCAAGATACAGCTACAGTGATTTAAAAGAGGTTTTAAAAGACTCCCGTGGTATGGTTTACTTAAAGAAGATGGAGAAAGCATCAAGTATTGATGAAATCTTTAGATGTTATAATTCCATTTTAAATAGTCAGCCGAGTTACGAAGTATTATATTGGAAAAATTCATATATACCGGTTCTTAATAAGATTATAAATACCAATATATTAAGGTTATTCAAAGAATCCACAAACCCAAGCGTGGAGTATTTAATAAAGAGCCTCGTTAACCTCCGTGGTGATTATAACCAGATGTTAGAGAATCTGATAAAAGAAGCTAATAATAAGAACCTATCGAGTGATGAAGCACGCATGCAAGAAGTTCTTGATATTAAGAGAAAATATGAAGATGCCTGGAAAAAAATGGGATCGCGTAATGCATACACCGAAGAAGCTATCAAGCTTAGATATAGAATTGCCCCGCTTCTTGAGAAAATGAACAGCTTTGGTTATATACATACCCAAAAAGAAAAAGATTCAATAAGTTATTATGAATTGAATAAAACAGAAAATATCCTTAGAATAGTATTTGCTATTATCGGAGGTTGTCTTATCGGTGCACTTTTCATTTGGGCTGGTCCCTTATTACTTTTATTCGGTCTGTTTATTGGTGCATTGTTGCTAAAATGCATGAGATAGCAATAATTTACTAAAGTGAATAAGAAAGATCAGGGGGTAATCTCCTGAGCCTTTTTCGTATGGTCATTCTCTACCTATTCAGAATGCCCTTGACTTCTGTTCTGATTATGTCTATATTGCATGAAAAAAAGTATGGACATAGCATTTTTCCTTTGGCGTGTTTCGTTTTTTCTCGAAAAGTATCCTTACCTTTATTTCCTGATCGAGGTGTATGGTGATGACATTTGCATGTTGTTGTTAACATGGTTCAATTAAATCAGGATTAAATCGTACTGTCTTAAGGTGGCCATTATGCTGCCTTTAGACGGTTCGATTTTTGATGTTTTTGTATTTGTGACTTTATCGAACTCTTTCTCTTTCGGTCAATAATTCATAAAATATTTGGTCGATTTGACTAAATATCAATAATTCTTCGTATCTTTGCCTGATATAATATAAGAATATCACAATCAGAATGTTTATATCTATGAGAAGAAGTATTATCTTGTTTTTAATCTGCGGTTTATTTTTTTCTTGCAATCAAAAAAAGAGTGACTGGGAGATTTCACGTGAGAAACTTGCCCATCAGCGTGACAGTCTGCTTAATACGGACGTTAAACTTTCTTTTATGGGGATAGATATAGATGGTTATACGTGGGCTATCGATAGTGCTGCAAATCAAGGAAAATTGAAAGTGGATTCTTGTGTTAACGGTATCTATATTTGTACAACTGACATTCCTTATTTAAAAGACAGTTTAACACTTTCGATGAAAGCCCTGGTACGTATAGGGACATTTAACAAAAAAGTAGCTTCCATAGAATTGATAACCACAAATAGAGATGCCTTCGATTTCTTTAAAGACACATATTGTGAGCGTTATTATGATCAATATGAGGAAAAATTGAATAACTCTATGCCCGGTCTTAACCCCGACAATTATTATGATAACTTTTATTGGCAGTTTAAAAATCAGTCATTAGAACTTTATAAAAAGACACATAAAGAAATTCGTGATGTGGTTGTTGGCTCTGAGAGTCAAACAGGAAAAAACGTTTGGGAACCAAGGGAGGTTAATATAGCTGATGCTATTTGTGTGGTGTATAAGCATGACAGCTTATATAAACAACTTGTGGATGTTATAACTAAAGAAAAGGTTAAAAATGATTCTATAGAGTCTGTAACAGAGAAAGCTGCAGAAGAAGAACGAAATAAAGAAAGGGAAAAATTAGATAAGGAATATAAAAATAATATTTAGTGTGTTTAGTTATTGATATGTATGACAAAATAATAATAGATTTATGAAACACTTTAAAAAAATATTCGTTGTTATTTGTCTTTTCATTGAGTTTGTAACAGCCACATATGCACAAGCTCCTGTCGCGGCTACAGCTATCGACTTGTCATTACCCAGTGGAACCAGATGGGCAAATATGAACGTTGGAGCAGAAAAGACAGAAGATTACGGTCTTTTCTTCGCTTGGGGTGAAACTGTTGGTTATGGTTCAGACGTATCAGACGGCCGTGGCTTCTCATGGGGATGGTATAAGTGGAGTCGTTATGGCAGTAGAGACTATATGACTAAATATACTCCATATAGTTATTATGGATCTGGCCCTGTAGACTATAAATCTGAACTTGACATGGAGGACGATGCCGCCTACATAAACTGGGGAGGGGAATGGCGTATGCCAACTTTCACGGAGATAAAGGAATTGATAGACAACACCACCCAAACTTTTGTAAGTCAGAATGGTGTTAGCGGACAGTTATTTACAAGCAAAATAAATGGTAATTCTATTTTTCTTCCCGCGTCTGGTATCCGTCAGGATAATCGAATTTTAGCTCCAGGAACAGAGGGCATATATTGGTCTCGAAACCTCAGTGTTAACAACCATGATATGGGGGGAGTTCTTAACTTTACATCGACCTCTGTTTCTACAAATGGTTATCCGCGATGTGATGGTATTGTTGTTAGACCTGTTACTTCAACAGGAGAATCAGGAATTAGCAGCGTAAAGAATAATTCAACTAAGAACATATTATATTACGATTTACAAGGGCGCCTTGTGAAACAGCCAACGAGAGGTATCTATATTATAAATAATAAAAAAGTCTTTATAAAATAGCATTTTACTTATCTTGTTTGATGGTCTGACGAG
>Ga0256407_10013613_pt1 | contig 10857 bp, 9 predicted proteins | sample RumenRJG_04DNA_FD_193489 | JGI IMG/M metagenome (GOLD analysis project Ga0256407, IMG submission 193489) | Bovine rumen microbial communities from Lethbridge, Alberta, Canada - RJG_04 | ecosystem: Host-associated > Mammals > Digestive system > Stomach > Rumen | place: Canada: Alberta | collected... | reverse complement strand
ATGTTATGTTGATGTTCATGTTTCAATATTCTTGTTTCCGTATTTCTCTTGCCATCGTTTCAGTCGTCGCTTGGCGTTGCGTTTCTGTCGTTTCTCCTCGCAGATGTGGTCGTAGAAGTCCGACTGTTTGGGTGGCTCGTTGGCGGCCATCTGTGTCAGCGCCTTTGCCGCCATGCGCTGTTCGGGAGGTATGTCGCCCAGGATGGGCAGGCTGGCCGTCAGTTCGGTGAGCAGTCGCTGTATGTTGCGTCGTCGGCGGTTTACGGTGTTGGCCCATTGCCGCATGCGGTTTATCTCCTTCAGACAGGCTCGCTTGTAGGCCGTCCACTCCGTCTGGTAGCTGCGTGGGTGGCTCAGCCATACCGCCTTGCCAGTCAGTGCCGACCGTCGGATAATCCGTAGAATGCGTTGCTTGCGTTTTCGTCCCATTGTCGCTGTATTCCTTTATAGCATTATTGCACTATTGCGCGACGGTGGCCGTCGATGCCTCGGGGTCGGTCTCCGGTGCGGGCTGCACATAGTCCTCGTCGCCTATGTGGGCTTCGTCGAACTTGTGCTTGGGCACGGTGCCTTTGCGGTAGAAGTAGTAGGTGCGGTACTGTTTCTTCTTGTCGAGCACGCGGGGCATGCGGTTGCCGTCGCGGTCGAGCTGAATAGTGCCGTCGGGGTTCGAGGGGTACATCCATGCGGCGGTGCGTCGGAAGCCCAGGTCCTCGTCGGTCTGTGTCTTCAGCACGCGCTTGGGGTTCATCACATAGACGCTGGTACGGATATAGTCCGGCAGGTTCTTGTTGATGCGGTTCATGGCCGACTTGACGGTCTTGTCGCCCACGGTGATGCCGCAGTAGTCAAGCAGCGAGATAGCCAGCTCGCGCTGTGCGATGGGGATACCGAGGTGGCGACTGTCTGACAGGTAGCCGACAATCCACTTGGTGAACTCCTCGTCCTTGGATGCTGCCAGAGCCTGACGCAGCAGGGCGCGGTTGTCCTTGGGAGGACGGATGGTCTCTTCGGGGAACTGGAAGAACAGCTGCACACAGCCCAGCAGTAGGTTGCGGGCCTCGTTCAGGAGTGTCGGAGAGAGGTTGCGAGCCACCTCCTTCATACCCTCCTTGCGAAAGTCGTCGGCAGGGGTGTGGGCAGGACGTGAGCCGTCCATGGGTTTGGGGTGGTACCAGTCGCCCACCAAGAGTTGGTAGATTCGGCGGTTGGTGGAGTCGCTACTGAGGTCGAGCTGCTCATTGGATGCCACCACGAACTTCGGCAGGTCGTCGCCCTCCAGCTTCACAGAACCACGGTACAGGCCACGGGAGGTCAGCGACAGGGTGTTGTTGTAGAGCGTCTGCGGCGAGAAGCCCGGCGGCAGCTCGTCGATGGCCACGATGTTATGCAGTCCAGGAACTACCTTCTCCGTCTCCTGCGAGAGCTTGATATTACCGTCGGTGAGTGCCTTGCCGTCGATGCGCAGCACACGGCGCACGAGGGACAGCAGCTCCAAGATGGCGGTCTTACCCGTACCACCACTGGCGAGGTCCTCACGGCGTGTGCCGTTGTCGGTGATATGCAGGAACTGCTGGCGGTTGGCAGAGCGGTGGCGAACGAGTGCAGAGCCCAAGGCGTGGAGCATGGCTATGAGGTACATGTCCTGCATCTGCTGCTCGGTCTTGGTGAGCTCCTGTCCGGCAGCCTCCTTCTCCCAGAAGATACGGCTGACGTTGTAGAGGAAGCGGAAGTGTACGGGCATCTCCTCGATGGGCTTGTCGATGACCAGACGGTATTTCCACAGACTCTCCCAGGCATCCCAACGGCCGTACTCCTGCTGGATTTCCTCGACGGTCTTCAGCGTCTTCACAATTTCCTCGTGCTCGATGCGCTTGGTCTCGTAGAAGCCGTTGACCTCTACGTGCCAGTCCTGATGGATGTAGTGGAAGTCGCCGTCGAGGATGGCCTCGGAGTTGGTCCACCACTTCATCTGATTATACGATACGGGCTTGATGTCGTCCTTCGTCACCAGCACAGAGGTGTTGTGGAAGAAGAAATAATCAAAATCCTCGCCGAACGACTTGGTGTCGAAGTTGAAGATCTCGATGCTCTCGAGTACTGACTGCTCCAGCTTGGCGGAGTAGATGGCTCTTGACAGTGCTCCCTTCTCATCGTTCTGCTCCTTATGGGCACGCAGCCATTCTGCCATGAGGTCGCGAGCCTGGGTGACGAGCTTACCAATGCTGCCCTTCTCGCCAGGGAAGCACTCGGTATAGATATGGTCGTTGCCCAGCATGAAGTAGCGGCTGAACGACTCCTTGCCCTGCTGCACATACTGACGTACCATGCCACGGGCACGGAGGAAGACGGGGGTATTGCGCAGGTCGAACTTATAGCGGTCACGGGTCGTTCCGTCCTTTTCCTTACGCTCCGACTCCCACTGCCAGAACTTACACGTCGGGGTGTCGAACAAGGCATTATCGAACCACTCCACGGGATCGTCGTGCTGAATCTCGGCAGGCATGCGACCCTCCACCTCTGAGAAGCGGGTAACGAAGTCTGTGACATCCTTCAGGGTCTTGCCCGTCTTGCCAACGGTAATCTCCGTCAGTTCCTTGGGAAGACGGAGCCAGCGAACCTGCGGGGAGTTCAGTGCGATGGCCTGACTGGCTGCCAGTCCTGTGGAATCCTCGTCATAGCAGACATACAGACCACCCTCTACGGTCACGCCCAGCAGCTTGCGGATGAACGAGCGCAGCCAACGGTTCGGCCGGGTGTTGCCACCCTTCTTGTCGAAGCCAGCCTGCTCGGAGTGCAGCCATACCACATGGGCATTGCTGTGACTATATACGGCGATAGCATCACGGGGACCAGAGCACAGCACGACACGCTCGAAGCGTACCTTGCCAGTGGACTTGCCGTCCTTATCCTTTATATCTATATAGGGATGGCGCTCGTCCTGTTCCGCAACAGCACCCGTCAGAGCGTTTGTCAGTGCCTCGTCGGCATACCACTGATGGTAGAGGTCGGCATCCTCCGTCACGCCCCACCACGTCCATTTGTTCGTGCCGTACACGTCCTTCGGTTCGTACTTCTTCACACCCCATGGATAACGGAACATGAAGATGGGGTAGTTCTTCGTGGCACGGACTATGCGCACAGCCTTGCCGCCCTGCTTGGGTTCCACGCACTGGATGAAGCGGCTTACAGGCTCCACGCCAAACAGCCGTTCCAGTTCTGCGCCCCATGCCTTGATAGTGCGCTTCTCGGCTTTCTGTGGACCGCGATAGAAGTCCTTGCCGAATGAGCAGCGGTATAGCGGCTGCAGGACATCGTTCTCGTCAAACTCCGTCAGCAGGTCTCCGATACGCATCTCTGCAGGCGTATCTGATATCGGGCCGAGGGGTAGAACAGCCTTTTGGCTTTTAGCGGTCTCGATATCAGATTTCCTTGCCTTGCGTGTCGCCAGCTCCACCTTCAGACCCAGCGCCTTCAAACCTTCCTCCGTCCACTCGCCGCGCTCGAAGATAGGCGCCTCGCCCGTCCAGTCGGCATACTGTTTTTCCTCGTTGCGGAAATCATCCCAGCCGACCAGTGCCGTACGCAGCGTGTCAATATACTGTTTCTTTCCGTCCTCCTCCTGTGGCAGCTCCACGTCGCAGCGCGTCGCCAGCTCTGCCATTACCTGTGGCAGGTCTTCCTTCGACACCTGTCCTGCAGGAAGCCCCATGAGGCGTGCCGCCAGCTGTATGGCACCGTAGCCTTCCTGACCGCAAGCAAAGCACTTGAAGCCGAGGTCGGTAGCCTTGTCTCTTATCTGTTTGTCAACCACCAATGAGGGCCTGTGGTCATCGTGCCACGGACACAGATACGACGCCGACAACTCGCCGTCTCTCTTTGCCACGTAGCCCCAGCCACGCATCACCTCTGTTAGCGGTATGGCATTCAGAATATCTAATTTCGTCTCATTCACGATGGGTTCTTTGTTTCAGGTTTTTCCAACAGTTCGTTTCGCAGCGGTTCCAGCAGTGCCTTGTAGAGCATGCGCTTCTCCTCTGGAATATCCTCTTCCTCCAGGGCTGCCAGCATGAGGTAGGACGTAGGCACTCCCAGTGCCTCGCACACCCTCTCGGCAGCGCCTTTCGGTGGCCATGAGCGGCCAGTCTCCCATGAGCTGACAGCCTGTATGCTGGTTCCGCACTTCTCGGCTAGCTGTCCCTGCGTCATCTCCATCTTCAGTCGCAGGGTCTTGATTGCAATTCCTAAATCCATCTTATCTCGTTTACTTTACTCCTATACTCACTATCTGAATCTTGCGGATCTCTCCCTGCCAACCACGGCGGTCAAGCTCTGCCAGCAGCTCGTCGTCGGTGAAGACCTCCAGAGCATCGCGGGCGGCATTACGGATATCGTGCTCATTGATGCTTGGTGCTTTGTCTGGCGTCTCCCTCAGCAGCTGGGCGACAGTCTTCTCTTTCTTGGGCGCAGGCTTGCCGGCAGACTTCTTTGCCGTGGACTTGGCATGCTTCTTCGCCTTTAGCCTCTCCTTGAAGGTGTCCACCTCCGTGGCATCGCTCCAGTAGTATCCTGCAGCCTTGCCTAACGTCTTAGCGGCACGGTCGATGTTACGCGCTCTAAGCTCATTCTCTGCCTGTGACTTCGAGGGCCATACCTTGATGACCTCAAGGCTCTCCGGGTCAATCTGTGCGAAGGAGTGCGTTATCGCCTTGCCTCGCATTGTCTTCTTCTGTTCCATAGCCATTTCTTTTTTAGGTTTATTCCTTGCTGCAAGCTCTTCCTCGCGCTTGGCCAGTGCCTCTGGCTTCACCCTGACAAGCGGTCCTTCGTCCGTCACTGGACTGGCAGGGGACTCATAGATTGTCGGGACGGTGTTGCGCTTTTTCTTCGTCTCCTCATTGTTGGCGATGGAGTAGTCAAAGTTAGGACGCTTGCAGTGCCCATTCTCGGCACCCCAATTCATAACATGTACCAGGACGCTTGCCGCCTTGGCCTTCATCTCCTGCAGCTCAGAACTCTGCGTGAATATCTTCCTTGCGAATGTCGGCGTAATCTGTTCTAGGTCGACGTCGTTCCATTTCTTCATGAGCACACGCTGGACGGCAGTGTGGCTCTTGGTCGCCAGCACGATATTGCCCGGCGTATTTGCCCATATCTTGTACGCCTGTTTCAGTGTCATTGCAATAGCTGTTAGTTGTTAATATACAGTTCCCGTGTCTCTGGGTCGCAGTTGTCCATAAAGTGATACTGGAAGGTGTCACCATCCTTGTTCAGTCCGATGCGCTGTCCTTCCGTGTGTCTGCGGCAGGTTTCCTTCAGCATGCATCCCTTGCCGTTGCAATAGGTCATATATTTCTGTTTGTTCATAGTTTTATTTTTCTCGTTCACAGTATTGTTACCTTGCCGTTTCTTACCAGACAGACCAGCGGCCTGCCGCTGTAGGGTGGTGTCACCACCTGGAGAGTGTCGTACTCCACATCGTCGTCGATAATATGGTCGAGCGTGCTGCTGACGTATCTCTCGTTCTCCTTGGCGCTATGGAACTCAGGCATCGTGGTTATCAGCTCACACTGGCGCTCCCAAGGGTGCATCCTGTTTTCCCACGACTCATATCCGAACTCGTCAATCTCGCTGAACCGCATCGGATCCACCTCTTTATATAAGATGCTGTCGGACTCCAGAAATCGCGAGATACTGAAACGGCGGCTGTCATAGCGCGGAAGAAGGGTCAGGTATCCGTTGTTCGCCACCTCGTTCATGAAGTGCCACGACAGCGAGACATGTCCTTTGCGCGGCGTCGCGAACTTATATACTCCTCTCTCCCCGAACCGTTCCATTTATCATAATCGCTGTTCTTACGCTTTCTTGTCAGCCTTTTGCTGCAGCTTGTCAAGCTCCTTGTTATACACCTCGATACGCTTCTGGTAGTCCTTGATGCGATCACGCAGGTTCTCCGTCAGCGTCTTGAATGACGTCAGCTGCTTGTCGCTCTCCGTGAGGAGAGTCTTATACTCGTTCATCAGCTTCTTGCATTCGGCTGCCTTCTCCTGTTCTCTGTAGAATGATTCCTGGAGTATGCTGACATTCGCTGCAGCCTTACCCATCTCTTCCTTGACCTTATCCAGCTCCTGCCGATAAGGATTCTTTCCGCACACAGCGGCTAGTAGGTTTTTGAAATAACGTTTCATTGTTTCGGTTTTAATGTTTTTGGGATTTTTAGGCCCTTATTTATTGTGAAATTCAAAAAATATTTGTAACTTCGCTGCAAAAGTACAACAATTTCATGAATTAGCAATCGTTTTTGAGTGGCTTTAACACTTTATAGTATGTTAAATAATGTGTACGGTATTAACAAATCAGGCAATCGACTATGGATAAATGGACTTTCAACTATGAGCTATTTAGCAGATTATCAGATGTTTTGGATATTTCGATAACGGAAATAGCCAAGCGTTGTGGTGTTAAACAGCAGGTACTAAATCGTTATCTGAGAAACGAAAATGAGTTACCTGTGCAAACTCTGATAAAAATGTGCAACGCTTTGCGTATGCCAAGTTACTTTTTTGTGTCGGAGGATAACAATTACGATATGCCCAACCGGGAAATCGCAACCATCTCGCTGGATAGATGGCAGCCTGTCGACTGGAGCTGCCAGGAGGTGGAGAATACCTTCGGCGACGGTGGCAACCGTATCTTCTGGAAGGATGTGGCAGTGGTGATGGGGGTGACACCGCAGAAGCCGCATGCCAGGTTCCTGCTCCAGAAGAGGTTCTGTATCACCGACTTCCTGAAGGTATGCAGTCATTTCGACATCTCACCGTTCAACTTCCTTGTTGACCCGAACAGGAAGCAGGACAGGAAAGGCACGAAGAACGCTGCAGCGAAGGAGAAACGTGATGAGATGAAGACTGAGATAAACACACTCCGCAAGCAGATAGCAGACCTTGTGTCGACCGTCCATGATGTAGGAAAGAAATACAAGGAGGTGACAGACAAATACGACAATCTGCTGGAGGCACACAAGGCACTGCTCCGTCGCTTCAACGAGCATATCAACGAGAGGTACATCGGACTGGCGGCAGAACCCGATGCAGAACAGAAATGACCGCTATCCTCACGGACGGCGGTCATCACATCAACTTAATATTCATAACTATGAGGAAAACAAACTTCATCCTTCAAGTGCCAGCGTGACGGTGAACTCCACGCTGGGCATCTGCTGTTTCTGTCGGTCGTAGATGTTGGTGCTGTTCTTGGCGGGTTTGATGGTGACGGGTACGTAGCGAGGCGACGACATGCCTGGGCCCTGCCAAAGCATCCACCACTGCTTGCGCTTACCTGCCAGGAACTCGTTGGTCCACCACTCTGCCCACTCGCGATTGACGTAGCCGCTTGACATCTGCCATGAGCGACGGCCGTCTGTACCGATGGCCATCAGCGAACGTAACGGCTTGAACGTCGGGCGCTCGATACGGCTGTACTGCTTGACGTCGGTGTCTATGCTCATCGACTCCTTCATCATGCAGCTGCACGTCTCAATGGCACCACGGCGGTTGATGAACAGAAAGTCAACATACGCGACGGAATCGCGTATAACGATAGGGGCATGACCCGTCCAACCCGTCTGCCATCCTGCTATGTCGTCGGCTTCTGGAATAGCATCTGCAGGATAGAAGATACTCTTGGTATAACCCTCCTGCACATCGACCCATGACGTGATGCTGTTGATACCCACCTTCTCAGGCGAGCTGATGGGCTTCGTCGATGCGTCGCCGTTGCGGACGCCGGTATGCTCCAAGTGCGACACGTCGGCGTCGGCAGGGTAGTCTATCAGACTTCTCTCCAACTCTGTATAACCGCCTATCAGACACTGACCGCCTGGAATATCCTCGTTACCCAGACTATCGGTGCAACGCGTCTGTGTGAATACACCGTCGTTAGACATGTATTCCGTATAGATGCGCAGAATATACTGGCGCATGGCGCGTGTGGTGGTCTGTACCGCGTCGAGCGTGATAGCGTCCTGCGCCTTTCCTGCCTCTGCTGAAAGGTCTGCGTCAGACCATATAGCCTTCAGTGCCGATGCGATATTGAAACTCATACTTTCCTGTCCGCCTGTGTCGGCATGGAAGTCGCCCACCACTTTGTTGTTGTACACCACCTCTACACGCACAATGTTGAATGCTGATGTACCAGGCCACTGCAGCCCACTGATGTCTATTACCACTGGGCTGTCGGCAAAGTAGGTGTTTCCTGTACCGAACATGCCGCTGACTTTTACTACGTTTGTTGCCATATTATATATACATTATTTCCATTGTTACGTCTCCTAGTCCCGTCTTGTTGCTGACGGAATACTGCATTTTGCGGATAAATCCCGTAATATCTCCGACCTTCACCTTCTTGGTCTTGTCGAGTGACAGCAGCTGTGCCAGCTCCATCCTTACCGTACGCTTGGCGATACGCGCATTGCGTACCCAGTAGCTGTACTCCTTGTAGAAGGTGTCGCACAGTCCCCTACCCCGCAGGTTCTCGTTGGTGATTTCAAGGTAACGGTTGTTGACGGTGGTAATATCCACTGCTGGTTCCGTCTCTCCGTCCTCAGCATAGTAGATAGCCTGCAGCTGATTCAACACCTCGGCACGCGCTTCCGTTGTGTCGACGTCCAGTATCATGTGATACGTGTCATGGGACTTGATGTCGGTGAATGCAACGCCGTCGAATGTTCCTATGTAGTTGGTAAGCGATTCATTCGTCATGACCGTACCGTTCTCCTTGATAGGCGTCCACAGTATCTCGTGTACGTTTCCGTCGCTGCATCTTATGCTACGTCCAATGCTGTATACCGTAGCGTATCCGTCACCTGGACAGTCCCAACCGGCGGCACGCATGGTAGCGTTTGGCACCTTCGGGCGTGTCAACAAGTTAGTATCGCTGGTGGTGTACAGCTTCGTCATGGCCATGGCTGCCTCCTTCTTTGTTCTTACGATGTCGGGCAGTGAGGCAATGTAATAGGGGTTCAGCTTCTCCGCACGCAGCTTCAGGGAGATGCGTCCGTAGCGCGAGCCTATGCCGCCGTCGTCTATGACGAACGGGGTTCCCTGTCCCTTGTACAGCTTTGCCATGTCCAGCAACGTCTGGTATCTATCTGCGCTGCTGCCCACCTCAATAACCATGTGGTTGTATCCGTAATATCCCTGTGCGTCAAGCTCCAGGATCCTGCTTTTTGCATGGCCGCTCAGATATGGGAGGTATTCTCTCTTGAAGATGGTCAGGTGCATACCGTCTCCGGGATTTACCATCAGGAGTGTCAGGTCCTCTCCGAAAAAGGTCTTGATATGGAACAGTCCGGCGCCATAGGTAGCGACGTCTTCAAGTGATGCGTTGCTGTCCGGGAACTGCTCGCTGAACACCTGTGCCACATTCGTCTCTGTCACCATGCTCTCCCCGTCATAGTCCCACTCATTGCCACGGTCGTCGCAGGTATCATGATGTGATATGGCGTATTTTCCTGGCAGTATATCCCATGTATCGTTCTCATCATCATCAGGATCGTCAGCATAACGTACAGTGGCATCACTACCGCTACTTCGCATGACGCCAAAACACAATCCCGGGTCTGCTTCGTCGAATGGTGTACCGCCATTGCTGACAGCGTAATTGTCCTCCAGCCTGATACCGAATCTCTCACAGGCATACAAATCGAGCTTTCCTGTTATTCTGTAACTGGTACCCTCAATGCTACCCTCTTTGACAATATCTACACTATTGTTAGACAATCTGGCAAACGTTGCAATCTCTGTCCATGTGTTAGCATTATAGTCTTGCAATGGAGTAGGAGCCTTCATCTCTCCGCTGAAGAATGACGCATAGGTTGCACCGACATCATTCATGATGACAGGGGTTGCACCGACCTGCACTTCCTCGATGGTTTCGCCATCTTCTTCGAGGGCCGAACAGTCGCCATCCTCCGCATCCATAAAGCCTGCATACTCGAACAGTGAAGGAAAGAGAACTTCCTCGTCTTCATCAACCTTGATGCCGTAGGCGTTGCCTGTAACTGGAGTTACGTAGCATATTTTGTTAAACGCAGAGACATACTGCTTGATTTCGTCGTAGATGGCATTGAGATCCCACTGGGAATAGTCGTGCTTGTCGGTAGTGTCTTTCCATGTGGTAGCCTTGCGGGTGAATAGGTCTGCAAATCCCTTATAGTAGAAGCTGGTATCGTCCTTGCCTTTGCCATAGGTCATACGGAAACCGCGTTTGCTATTTTCCACCTTGACATCATCGTCCACAATGTCGCATTGTATCTCCTGTACTTCGTTGTTTCTGAAAACATTGCGCAACAGAATAATACGTACTGTCGAGTAGTCGCCGTTGAACAACAGCCTGACACCAAACATCGACTTCATGGCGTCTATGATGTTGCTGATTTCCACGTTAGGGTAGTTGTCGCCAGTGGCATAGGCCATATATGCAGAGTACGCTCCGTTAGCCTGCTCAAAAGGTTCGCGCCAAAGTACAGGGTTATATGTTGTCTTATCTTGATATAATCCTTTCTCGTAGACCCATGTTGTTTTTCCTTCAAGAGAGCCAAGAGACAAAAGGTGTTGCCCGTTAATATCAATCTCTACATCTCGCAAGAGTATCTTGCCGCCACACGATCTTCTGTTCCCATTATCAGGATTGTATTGTCCTGATAACTCGGTTGATGGTTTTACCAGATAATATTTGTTGTCCTGGTCAATGAACGGCATGTAATACTGTCCGTAACGGGCCAGCTTGTCTTCTGGAGTGGTGTGCTGTGGAAGAATGCTTCCGTCATCCCCGTATGCGTCTTCTAACTCCTCATAG
>Ga0256407_10013611_pt1 | contig 10858 bp, 6 predicted proteins | sample RumenRJG_04DNA_FD_193489 | JGI IMG/M metagenome (GOLD analysis project Ga0256407, IMG submission 193489) | Bovine rumen microbial communities from Lethbridge, Alberta, Canada - RJG_04 | ecosystem: Host-associated > Mammals > Digestive system > Stomach > Rumen | place: Canada: Alberta | collected... | reverse complement strand
TTACTATTATTATTATTATTATTATTATCATCATTATTATTATTATTATTATTATTATTATTATTATTATTATTATTATTATTATTATTATTATTTTTATTATTATTATTATTATTATTATTATTATTGTTATTATTATTATTAATATTATTTTTAATATTATTATTATTATTAATATTATTATTAATATTATTATTTTCAGTTAAACTTGAAATGTATTGATTATTAAATTGAGATTTTTCAATATTTTTATTATTATTATTAATAATATCATTATCACTTAAATTAACTTTATCAGAATCATTTCTAATATGAATAATATCTTTATCTCCTTTTTTATTTGACTTATCATGTAAAGTACTTCTTCCAGTACTATTCATATCTAATTCTATTGAATTATTATCAATTGGGCAAAAAGTACCATTATAATTATTATAACTTTGACAATTTGGACAATTACATTTAATTGAATTTGGTATTAAATAAGGTTTTTCTTTATTAATATCTAATTTATTTGTTAATTCATTAATATAATTTTCATTATTTTTATTTAATAATGTTAAATCTTGAATTTGATGATTTGCATTTAATAAATTTGTTTCAAGGGAAAAAATTTTATTTTTTAAATTTTCAACCGTCAATGATAATTCATTATTTTTACTTTGTAAATTTTGACTTATTTGATTGTTTCTCATATTTATACTTTTTATTTTATCTAAAGATTGATTCATTGATTTAAAGTCTAATATTAAATTATTTAAATATTGATTTGTTGGTATTAATATTGTATTATTTTGAGAATTATTTGATGAAATTTCTTGACGAAGTTTTATTGCATTTAATGAATTTTTATCTATTAATTTAGAAATTTCTTCTATTGGTGAATTTGTTTTTATTGATGAAAACATTTTTTTTATTATTTATTAAAATTATAATTTTATTTTATAAAATAATATTGTAAATTTTATTTTTTAATAATTTTATATTTGGAAAATTTATTTTGGAAATATTTAAAAATAAATTAATGTAATAATTGAATAATAAAAATTTAATTATTAAAATAAATTTTTTTTTCACATGAAAATAAAAAAATAGAATTTAAATTCAAAATAAATAATAATATTAATACCAATAATTATAATTTGTTTCATAATATTTCAATTTTGATTTGTATTTAATTCATTTTGAAATAAATTATCATTAAAATATGATTTTAGATTTATTTTTTTATATTCAATACTATCTAAACTTTCTTCTTCACTTTTTTTATTTTCTTCTTTTTCATCATCACCATTTTCATTTTCTTTTTCTTCTTTAATAATAGTATTTTTCTTTTTCATTCTAATTTCATTTTTTGAAAAAGAATGACTATCATTCCCAGTATAAATAATTTTTAATTTAGTAGTATTAATTTCTTCTTCATTAATATTTTTTTCTTCATCTTTTCTTTTAATAAAAATTGCAGTTGATATAATATCTTCACTTGAAGATTTATGAGACAATTTTTCTTTATTACCATATAATTTAGAAAAAAATGTTTCATTATTATAAATATTATTTACATTATTTAAATTAATTGTATTTTGTTCTATATTATTTACACCACTATTATTCATTTTACTATGACTATTAATAGATTGATTATCATTTGAATTGTCTATTTTACTATGTTGAATTGAAGGTAAATTATCAATTAAAATTTCTTCATAATTTATATCTTTTTTATTATTTATATTCTCTATATTTATATTGTTAAAATCTATATCTTCTTTTTCTAATAATGAAAAAAAATCAAATTTACAAAGAGGACAATGTGTATCAAATGTTGATAAAATGTAATTTTTTAAACAATCCAAATGATAAAAATGTTTACATGTTGTATAACATATTATTTCTTTATCTTTTATATGTTCTAAACATATTGGGCATTCATTATATAAAATTTCTGGAAGTTTCAATTTTATTATTTTTGGTTTTAAAATATTTTCAAATAAATATTCTATTTTTATTTTTGTTAATTGATTATTTATGTTATTTCTATTTCTTCTATTTTGAGATAATTTTTTTGCTACAAAATAAATTGTTATTAAAGATAAAAGAATTAATATAAGTACTAAAGAAATAATTATTACTTTAGTTTTGGAATTTTTTTTATTTTGTGTATTTAATTTTCTAATATTTTCATTAATTTCAAATGAAATTATTATTAAATGAAAAAAGAATAAAAACTGTATTTTCATTTATATAATTTTAACATATATTATTTTTTAAACTAATTATGTTAATTAAATAATTTATATATCAATTATTTTCGTATAAAATATTATACGCGATTTATTGATAAATATTAATATTTAATAATAAATTAAATAAATTTTATTTGAATAAAAGAATATAAAAAATATTTACAAATTATCATCTTTTTTTCTCTCTTGATTAATAATTTGATATAAAATTTCTCTTGGAATTATCAATATCATTTTTTTAATTTTTTTTAAATCTTTTTTAATAAAAAGTAATATAGGATATATATAACAGGAAAATAAAATAAGTATAATTAATACACAAATTATACAAATAATAATGATAATATTCTTATTTTTATTAAATAATTTAACAATATCATAATTTAATCTATTAATTAAGAGTTCATATGAAGGCATAACAATTTCTTCATTTAAAATATTTAAATTTTTCATTACATCATCATTAAAAATTAAAAATGGATTAATTTTTTGATATTCTTCAATTTTATTTTCATCATCTGGAAGAAATTGATTATATTTTTCAGTACCATAAAATAATTCATTATATTTATAACCTTTACTTATAGCATAATTATTTAATTGATCAAATTTAATAACTAAATTTGAAATAGAATGAACATAATAAATATAAACTGTGTTTAATCCATAATCTGCAACATTATAACCTAAATCTTTACATGAATAATTATAAATTGAAGAGAACTTTTCAAATAAAAAACATAAACTTTGACCAAAAATATATTGAAATGTATCTGAAGAATTTTTTGGAATTCCATATTTTGAAATTTTACCATAAATTTTATTTGTATAATAATCATTTAATTTAAAGACATAATTTAATGTTGAATGAATATTTGAATCTATTTCATTTAAATAAGCAAAATTTGTTTCTCCTGATGAATATCCTATATATAATCTTAAATAGTTTATATATTGAATTAAAATGTTTTTTTTTTGAATTACATAAAATATCAATTCATTTAACAAATGAATTTTAAAATTGTTTTTTTTTAATGTTAGTAATAATAATGATAATAAAACTAATATTATTAGAAATACAATAAATATTATAAAAATAAAAAATTTTAGTCTTTTTCTGTCTCTTATTATAATCTTTTCTTTAAAATTTTTTTTTTTTTTTTCAGTTTTTTTTTTTTTTTTAAAATTTACATTTTTTTTTTATTATTTTTTTTCTGATTCATTATCATCATCATTACTAAAATTAATTAAAGGTGTTGATATTAAATACTTTATATTATTTTTAATTTGATAATTTAAAGTAGAATATTTTTTACATTTATAAATTGAATATCTAATATAATTATTATCAATTTTAAAAAAATATTTTAAATAATCTTCTTTTTCATTATGAATTTTCTTAATTATAATTGAGCCTAAAATAAAAATAACAATTGAAACAAATGAATAAAGATATAATAATATCATTAATCTTATAAATGTTTTATTTCTTTCATTTTTATATTGTTTTTCAAAAATCTTAATTAATTCATTTAAATTACTACTATTATATAAATATGAATTATAAGTAATAAAACGATAATCAATATCAATTCCATTTATTTTACTTTCGTTTTTATTTGTAAATTGATAAATTGAATATGAATATTCATATAATGAATTTAATAAAAATGAAGTATAATTATAATTATTCCCCTTATCATCAAATTGAGAATAAGTTAATTTTATATTTGATATTTTTTTTAATGTTTTTTTATTTAAATTTAAGTTAATTGATAATAAAGTATTTGATAATGATATTATATTATCATATACTTTATATAAATAGTTTTTTGATAATTCAATTTTTTTTTCTCTTGTTTCTAAAAAATTTGTATATTTATCATTTCTTAATAATATCATTTCAAAAGAATAATAAACTGCGTAAAATGAACCTTCAATAATATTATAAATATAATTAAACATTTTTATTGTTTCTTTTAAATGAATTCTCGTTTTCAAATTTTTAGTAATAAAAAAAAAGGGTAATAAAATTGATATTACTATAAATAAAAGCAATAAAATATCTAATAAATATATATTCATATTTTTTGATATTTTTAAATATGATTTTATATCTTTTATTGTTTGATTTATTTTCTTTTCTTTTAGTTTGTAAAATTCATTATTATATAATTCACTATTGGTAGTCCTTAATTTAATTATTGCATTGTTTTTATTCATTTTTTTTTCTTTTTTAATTTATTTTTTATTTTTTATTTCAAATGTAATTCTTTTTTCATTTTCAAAAATTTCATCAACTTTCCCTTTTTTAACATAATCTAAACTTTGAATAAAATTTTTATTAAAATCATAAAATAAAAAATGAATATTTTTAAAATTAACTTGATATACATTTTCTTTTAATCTTATATTTTTTAATGTAACTGTAGTTTTTATTAAATTGTTTTTATCAATAGTATCAACATTAATATTCTTATTTGAATCAGTTGATGATGATATAGATGAAAAACTTTTACTTTTATTTTGTTCAACTTCACTTTCTTCTTCTTCAGTTTCTTCTGTACTATTATTTTTTTTATTTTTATTATTATTTTTTTCTTGATTGAATATTTCATTTTTTAAAAATTCATTTAATTTTTCAAAACCTTCATTTTTATTAAAAAAAAAATATTCTTTTTTTTTCTCATTAAATTCAATAGATTTTATTGAATCAGGAATATAATTATTATCAATATTAAATTCTTCTGTTTTATTATCACTTTGAATACTATAACTTTTAAAATTAAAAAAATTATTACTAAATGAATTTTTTTTTTTTTTAATAATAATTGGCGTTTTTGCTTTTTCATGTTGAATTGGTGTTATTAATTTATCATCATAATTACTTTTTTTAAAAGTAAAAACATAACCTAATAATTTTTTATTTATTTTTAATTCTTTACATTTCATAAAATATTGTTTATTATTTAATTTCCATGTTACAATTTCTTTATAAACATCTGATAAATATAATTCTTTTAATATATAATATTTTATTTTATCTCTTTTTTCTCTTTTATTTACTCCAAAAACTTTTTTTAAATAAATTTGATTAAATTCAATTATATTTTTTAATATATCCAAATTATTATTTATCATTCTATTTTGAAATGAAAATTCATTATAGCAATTTGTACTATAATATTGAATAATATAATTTGTATTTGTTATAAAATGGAAATTTGTAAAATTATTTTTTATTTCAAAACTATCATTTAAAAATGTTATTTTACAAAGAAAAAAAGGATTTAAATCTTCATCATAACCATTTCTAATTTCAATTCCCATATTTACAATATTTTTTGATTTATTTGTAAAATAAACACTTTTGTGAAGAAGATTAGTATTATTTTCATTATAATCAAAATTTTTTATTTTATTATTAATTAATTTATCATGTTCATCTTTTAAAAGATCAGGTAATAAAATATTAAAATTTTGATCAATTAAATTTTGATATGTATAACCTAAATTTTTACAAACTTCAGTAGAAATTTTTTTAATAACACAAGCTTGATCTTTTTTTGCAGAAATTATAATATAATTAATTGAAGTAGAAGGAATTGAGTCAATTCCATATTCTAAAGTTAAAGTTTCTTCAATATTATTATCATTATTAACTTCTGATATGAAATCATCTGTTAAAATTTTATTTGCTTTTTCTATATCGTTAATTATATCTCTTAAGTAATAACCATATAATAATATTATTTTATTATTTTTTATTTTCATTTTTAATATACAATTGTATTTATATTCTATTTCTTCTAATATTTTATTTATTTCATTTCCAAATTCATTTAAACGAAAAATATTATCATCTGATTTATTTGTTAATAATAAATTCCAAAAATCTAAATAAACTAAAGATACTTTTGATATTAAATTAATTAAACAATTACATTGATATTTATATGATATCTCTGAATTATCAATTCCTGTTTCTATAAATCTATCTTCTATTTTTCTTTTTAAACGATAACAATAAAAATCTTGTTCAAAATTTAAATCATTTTCATTATCAATTATTTGATTTAATATAATATATGCTTTTGTATTTTTTTTTAATTTTTGTCTTAAAAAATTTGAATAAGAAACTTTTAATAATAAACTAAAAGGATTATAATGTAATGCAATTTTATAAAATTTATCAATAGATTTATAAAGTTCTAAATCTATATTTTCTTCAGTTTTTATCCATTTTAAATAATTTATATCAAAATGAAAATCTTCATTATTTAACTCAAGTTGTGAAAAATAAGATAATAAATTATATAATACATCTCTAGATATTTTTCTCTTCTCTACAGCATGAGTTAAATATCTTGCTTGTAAAAATAAAATTAAATCATTTCTTATATTTTCTACTAAATATTTATAACTTAAAATTATATTTTCATTATTATTATAAATTAACACATAAATAATATATAAAAAAATAATAATAAATAATACATAAAATAATCCTTTATAAGAAGAACTATTTAATAAAAATCCAATACAACATAAAAAAGTTGTAAAAAAATAAATAAAATGATAATAATATAAAAATTGAAAAGAATTTTTATCTTGATCTAAATATTTTAATTCAATTAATGAATTATATGAATTATAAAAAGACATAAGAAAAAGAATAAAAATACTATAATTATTAAATGAATAAATAGTATCAATTCCTCCTAAAATAACAGAAACTGCTTTAACATAAAAAAAAGATTTTTGTGTATTAACTACTAAAAATTTAACTATTTCAAAATTTGTATTTTCAACTTTTTTAAAATAAAAAGAAGTAAAAATAAAACCTTGATAAAATAAACTAAACATACTTATAATACTTGCATATGAATAAAATATATAAATTCCTTTATAACAAGTTATATTTTCATTAAAAAAAACTCTTTGTTTTTCACTACAAAAGATCATAAACATATTAATTTCTAATTTTAAATTATAAAAATAAAATTTTACCTGAAAAGGGATAAAAAAATATTTTTTGACATACTCTTATTAATTCTCTTAAAAAAAAAAGGATATTTTTATTCTTTTGAATTTTAATTTTTTTATAAGCTTTATTTAAAAGAAATAAATATAAAATCATTGTTAACAAAATTAAAGAATATGATATAATTAAAAATACTTTTAAAACTAAAATCCTACTTTGCATAAAATAAAAAGGTGACATGTATTTTATTAAATTATAAATTTTTTGATATAATTCATTATTATTCCAAGCTTTTTGAAACTATAATTAATTATTTATAATATTTACTTGAACACTTAAAATAAAATTTAAAGATTGAAGTAATTCAATTAAGTTATAAATTAATTCTGTATACCAACTAGGTGAATGGTCATAAAAAAGATAATAGAATAAATCATAATTTGCATGAAATATTTTTATCATAAAACCCTCATTTTTATTTTTCATCTTTTAATGATTTTTATTTATAAAATGAAATTTCTTATAATTTTTTTTTATGAATAGAAGTTTGAAAAAATGATTGCTTCTATAATTAAATCTTTTATTTCTTATTTTTTTTTAAGTTTATAAAACAGTATTATCAATAATATATTAATATTAATTTTAGTATTTAAATAAAATGGTTAAATTAAAACTGAATTAATCTGATTAAAGAATTTTTATTGTAATTTATTCACATAATTTCATTTAATTTCATTTAGTTTTTATTTATATATAATAATTTTTTATTTATTCACATTTTATAATCTTTTTCTCTAAATTTAAATTAAAAATAAAATGGAATATAATTATTTAAAGCAATTTATTAATTTTATAATAAATTATCATCCAGATAATTTAACAAATGAACAAAAGGAAGAAGTTAATAATTTAGAAAAAATAGATTATTTAAAAAATCCAACAAGATTAAGAAATAGAATAATAGGAATAATAAAATTTGAAGAAAATCAAAATCTGAAATCGTATTTTAGAACAATAATAGTTTTTCTTTTTAAACAAAAAGAAGATAAAACATATGAATTTTATAATGAAGATACTGAATCTTTTAAATATTTACATGAAAATTTATTAAATTTATTTAAAGAATCAATTGAAAATAAAATAGAAAAAAATGAAATTTATATAAAATTCGGTTTAATAATTCTTAATTCTAAAGTAAATACATTAAATAAAGAAATGTTACAAACTTGTATTTATTTAAATAATTTAATGAATCAAAGTAATTATCATATTATTGAAAATTTTGTATGTTTTATTAATAAGACTAAAATATGGAAAATTGAAGAATCTTTTAAAATAATAATTTTTAATAGAATTGATATAAAAATTAAAATGGATATGTTTTTAAATGAAAATTCAATTAAGAATATAAATTTATTTTTAGAGCATTTAGTTGAATATAAAAAAAAACAAAAAAATAAAGAATATGAACAAGAAGCTCAAAAATTATTTGAATATATAATAGATATACCAAAAGAAAAATTAATAGAAATTGAAAAATTAAACAATAAAAAAGAAGAAAATAAAAAAGAGCAAAACTCATAAAAAAAACATTAAAAAAAATGTTTAAAAAAATGTCAAAAAAAAAATTTAAAAATTATTAACAAAATTCTCAACATCCTTAATTTTTTTTTTATAAACTTCAACAGTTTCATTATCATTATTCTTAATCCATTTCTTAACTTCTTTAATTTTTTCCATAATTTTATTTTTTTTTTCCATATCAAAATTTTTTTTCCCTAAATCAATTAAAAATTTTTCCAATTCCAATTTATCATCAACTCTCCTAACTCTTTCTAAATCATCCATTTTCATTTTTTCAGCTTCTTCAACAAGTCTCTTAATTTCATTTTCAGTTAATCTATCATTATCACATTTAATAGTCAATTCTTTTTTATTATCCCTTCCAATTTCTTTAGCAGTAACTTTCAAAATATTATTAATATCCAATTCGAAAGTTTCTTCAAATGAAACTTCACCAGCTGGAGCTTTCCTAATACCATCAATTGTAAATTTTCCTAGGAAATGATTATCTTTTGTTAATTCTCTTTCTCCTTGAAAGACTTTAATACAAACACTTTCTTGATAGTCACATACAGTATGATATGTTCCACTATTCCTACATGGAACTGTTGTATTTCTTTTTATTATTGTTGACATTTTCCCACCTACAATTTCAACTCCTAAACTTAATGGTGTTACATCGAGGAGAACTAAACGTTCTAATCCATCATCTTCTACATTGTTTATTATTGCTGCTTGAATTGCTGCACCATATGCTACTGCTTCATCTGGGTTTATTGTTTTATTTAGTTCTTTTCCATTAAAATAATTTTGTACCATTTCTTGGATTTTTGGTATACGAGTAGAACCACCAACTAAGACAATATCTGATATATCTGTTTTTTTCAAACCTGAATCTTTTAATGCTTCTTCAATTGGTGGTATACATTTATTAAATCCTTCCATACATAAATTCTCAAATTCAGGTCTTGTTATTGTTATTTGAAAATCTTCTCCATCTGATAAAGCATCAATATCCATATGAGTTTGTTGAGCACTTGATAATTCTCTTTTACATTTTTCACAAGCAACTTTTAATCTCCTTAAAGCTTTTTGATTACCATTAATATCAATACCATGTTCATTATTAAATTGTTCAATACAATAATTAACTAAATAATTATCAAAATCTTCTCCTCCTAAATGAGTATCACCTCTAGTTGCTCTTACTTCAAATAATGAATCATCAATATTTAAAATACTAACATCAAAAGTTCCTCCTCCTAAATCGAAAATTAAAACATTTTTACTATCACTAGTTTTATTTCTATTATCTAATCCATAAGCAACAGCAGCAGCAGTTGGTTCATTTATAATTCTTGATACATTCAATCCTGCTATTCTACCAGCATCTTTAGTAGCTTGTCTTTGAGAATCATTAAAATATGCAGGGACTGTTATTACAGCATCATTTACTTCTTTACCTAAAAAATCACTTGCATATTTTTTTAATTTTCCTAATATCATTGCTGAAATTTCCTCAGCTAAAAATTTTTTTTTCTCATTTTTATAATCTACTACTATAACAGGACGATCACTTTTAGAATCTTTTTCTACTTTAAATGGCCATAATTTTATATCTTTTTTTACTATTGGATCATTAAAACTACGTCCTATTAATCTTTTAGCATCATAAATTGTATTTTTGTAATTTTTTGTTATTTGATTTTTTGCACTTTGTCCTATTAATCTTTCATTTTCTGTAAAGGCTACTACTGATGGTGTTGTATATTGACCCAAATCGTTTGGGATTATATCTACTTTGTTTGAACGGTATATTGCTACGCAGGAATATGTAGTTCCTAAATCTATTCCTACTGCTGGTTCTTCTTCGGACATTTTTTTTTTATAAATTTTTTATCTTTTTTTTTTGGTTTAAATTGTTTTATATTTTATCTTTTTTTTAGTTATTGTTTTTTTTAGGAATATGTTTTTAATTGGAATTGTTTATTATTAGATTAATATATAAATAATAAGGTATTAGTATTAGATTTTTTTTTTATATATTTAAATTGATTGCTAAATC
>Ga0256407_10013610_pt1 | contig 10858 bp, 9 predicted proteins | sample RumenRJG_04DNA_FD_193489 | JGI IMG/M metagenome (GOLD analysis project Ga0256407, IMG submission 193489) | Bovine rumen microbial communities from Lethbridge, Alberta, Canada - RJG_04 | ecosystem: Host-associated > Mammals > Digestive system > Stomach > Rumen | place: Canada: Alberta | collected... | reverse complement strand
CTTTCGGTTGGTTAGACAAATGCCGTAGGCTTTGGAAAAACGCTGAAAGACTTCTTCATAATTCTTTTCAAATGTTCTCTATCGCTTTTATTCGTATTATTTTAAGAAGATACTGAACAGGCTCTAACGCTCGGCTTGAAGAAATTGATGCAAGAATAAGCGAAGTGCAGGAGAAGATTGATATTATAAGCACTGAAAATGACAGTTCTTTAGATTCAATCATAGCTGATTTTCAAGAGCAAATCAAGGAGCTGGAAGAAGAAAAAGCTGAACTTATGAAAACAATGGAAGGCAGAAATGCAAATAAAGAAAACTTTGATTTCTTTATAAAGCAGGTGCTTTCCCTCCCCTCCACGGCTCCTGACGGAACAAAAATGAATATCAATACGGTTGACATGTATTACGAAAATAAATCAGAAAATGCTGACCTTGATACCTTCGGTCACAGAATAGAAACTGCTCCGGACTACCTTCCCTTTGATAAATACTTCTACCACACCTTCATAAAGAAAGGTGTAGTCTATGGTGACGAGATCGAATATACCACTTGTTTTGGATTAAAGTTGAAAAGCAGAGGGAACAGCAGGACAATGAAGTCCTTTCTCGGTTTTCGCAGATTTGACGATGGTCAATATCAACTTTTGAAATACACCTGGCAGGTGATAAATAATTCGATTCAGTATAGGAGAAAGAAGAAATAATAAGCAAGAAAATATATTACATCAGAAAATCATTGTTGCGGCTGCCTCTTTTCCGGGGCAGCCTTTTTCTGTTTTATGGAGGAAATAAATGGCTTGGAGATACACGCTGTGGAGCAAAAAGGAGCATAAAAGAGAGCTGTGACAATTCGTGAAAATCCGTGAAGAACCGTGGTTTTATCGGAGGTTTTTGCCCAGTCACACCGTCTCGCCTGACACTCATTTTTCATTCACCATTTTCTCTTTACCTTTGGTATATGGGGTTGAGGTTTAAGCGTTTTATCTCTAAAATACCACCTTTGGTATATGAAAATAATGTTTCCGCAATATGTTGTGGTTACAAGCCAAAAAGTGTAGTTTTTGACGCTCTATGTAGTGCTTTGGTTTCTAAAGGAACCTTTGGAATATTTAGGGTGAGTTTTTGTTATGATGCTAAAAAAGGAATTAAAATGTTGTTTTTGCAGCAAATTATACAGAATGTTTGTGATTGACAGGACACAGAAATTTTTCAGAACGAAATGAGGTTTGATAGCAAACCTCATTTTATTGATATACAGAAAAGAGGTTAAGCTATGTGCGGAATCGTAGGATTCATAGGAAAAAAACAAGCAGCACCTGTGCTTTTGGCTGGTTTGGCAAAGCTGGAATATCGTGGCTATGATTCTGCTGGACTTGCTATCCGAAATGGTGAAGAGCCTGCTGAAGTTGTTAAGTCAAAGGGACGTTTGAAGGTATTAGCTGAGAAAACTGATAACGGAAATGCACTTATAGGCACTTGCGGTATAGGTCACACTCGCTGGGCTACACATGGAGAGCCGAGCAAAACCAATGCTCATCCTCATGTCAGTGGAAATTGCACAGGTTCAGGCTCAGGTCAGGTTGAATCTGAAGTCGTTGGTGTCCATAACGGCATCATAGAAAATTTTGTTGAACTCAAAGAAAAGCTGCTTAAACATGGCTATACCTTTTATTCGCAGACAGACACAGAAGTTCTTATTAAGCTTGTTGATTACTATTACAACAAATATACACACGATCCGCAGGAAGCTATTGCCAAAACGATGGTCAGAGTGAGAGGTTCGTATGCGCTTTGCCTTATGTTCAAGAGCCATCCGGGTGAGATCTGGGTTGCACGAAAAGACAGCCCCATGATAATCGGGATTGCCGATGGTGAAACTTATGTTGCGTCGGATGTTCCGGCAATACTAAAATATAGCCGGAATGTTTTTTATATAGGCAATCTTGAAATGGCGAAGCTGACAGAGGGAAATGCTGCGTTCTACAACCTTGACGGCGATCAGATAGAAAAAGAGCTTACAGAGATTAAATGGGATGCAGAATCAGCTGAAAAAGGCGGTTATGAGCATTTCATGATAAAGGAAATACACGAGCAGCCGAGAGCAATATCTGATACGCTTAATTCCGTTATCAAGGATGGTAAAATCGACCTCAGCTCCATCGGTTTGGAAGAAGAGCAGATAAAGAATATCTCACAGATATATATAGTAGCTTGCGGGTCTGCTTATCACACGGGAGTTGTTACCCAGTATGTAATGGAAGATCTGGCCAAGATACCGGTTCGTGTTGAGCTTGCATCTGAGTTCAGATACAGAAAGCCGCTTCTTGATAAAAACGGTTTAGTAATTGTTGTAAGCCAGTCAGGAGAAACAGCCGATACACTTGCAGCACTCAGACTTGCAAAGGAAAAGGGTATCAAGACGCTTGCTATTGTCAATGTAGTCGGAAGCTCAATTGCAAGAGAGGCTGACAATGTGTTCTACACTTTAGCAGGTCCCGAAATTGCTGTTGCGACAACAAAGGCTTATTCAACACAGCTTATTGCCGGATACATACTTGCAATGCAGTTTGCACTTGTCAGAAATGAGATAGATGAAAATACAGTTTCGGAGTTAATAGATGAGCTTGAAATGATTCCGAAGAAGATAGAGAAGATTCTTGAAGATAAAGAACGTATTCAGTGGTTTGTTGCTAAACAGGCAAATGCACAGGATGTATTCTTCATTGGTCGTGGAATTGATTATGCAGTGTGTCTTGAAGGCAGCCTGAAAATGAAAGAAATCTCTTATGTTCATTCAGAAGCTTATGCTGCCGGAGAACTAAAGCATGGCACAATTAGTTTGATTGAGGATGGAACACTTGTTATAGGTGTTCTGACACAAAGTGAGCTGTATGAGAAGACAGTCAGCAATATGGTCGAATGCAAAAGTCGTGGGGCTTACTTGATGGGACTGACCTCTTATGGACATTATGAAATAGAAGATACAGCTGATTTTACGGTTTACATTCCTAAAACTGATGAGCATTTTTCTGCAAGCCTTTCAGTTATTCCTTTGCAGTTAATGGGATATTATCTGTCTGTATCAAGAGGATTGGATGTGGATAAACCAAGAAATCTGGCCAAGAGCGTGACAGTGGAATGAAGAGGGAAAATGTATGAACAGTAACTGGTTTAAGCTTATTATGAAAGCTACAAAAGTTAAATATGGAAGGAAACTGCTGCTTAAAGGTACACCTGTTATTTTTAATAAAAAAGGTGCAAAGCTTCAAATTGGCAGTGACTGTATCATAAAAAGTTCTTTTCTTTCTAATCTGGTCGGTCTTTATTCCAGAACGATTATTGTGACCAGAACACCTGAAGCGGAAATTATTATTGGAGATCATGTGGGAATATCCGGAGCAACAATATATGCCAGAAAAAGTATTCATATAGGTGATAATACTAATATTGGCGGAAATGTGAAAATTCTGGATAATGATTTTCATCCGATAGAAATAGAGGCACGTATACAGGATGATAAAAGCAAAATTGGTACGAAGCCGATAATAATAGGTAGAAATTGTTTTATAGGTTGCAACAGTATTATTCTCAAAGGAACTGTTCTTGGAGATGGCTGTGTTGTGGGAGCCGGATCTGTCGTTTGTGGAAAGTTTGAAGCAAACAGTGTGATTGCAGGCAATCCTGCAAGGATAATTAAGAAACTTGAACAATAGGGGATGAGTAGATGTCGGAGAAAAAGAAAATACTGATATTTGCCCATTACTATTATCCGGATGTGGCTTCAACTGGTCAGATATTACAAGATCAGGCGGAAGGAATGCTGAAAGAATTTGATGTTACGGTTGTATGTACCGTTCCTTCTTATGGTGGAGTAATTGAAGATAAATATAAAACTCAAAAGTTTTATGAAGAAGAAATCAATGGCGTTAAGGTCATTCGTGTTAGAGTGCCTGAGTTTACGAAAGCCAGTAAGAAGAGCAGAATCAGAAACATCATTTCTTACTATTTTGGGGCATTGAAGGCATGTCGCAGATCGGGCAAACAGGATTACATATTTACCATTTCACAACCTCCCATTCTTGGAGGATTGCTGGGAGTCAGGGCCAAAAAGAAAAAACACGCTAAGCTGATTTATTGTATTCAGGATTTCAATCCGGAACAAACCATGGCTGTCGGGTATTTTAATAATAAATTAGTCTTAAATACTATGATGAAGCTGGACAAGTATTCCTGCAAGCACAGTGATTTGGTGATTACCGTTGGGCGTGATCTCGTTCAAACATTAGAAAATCGATTTAAGGGTAAGAAAATTCCGAAGCACGTCATGATAAATAACTGGATAGATGAGAAGAAAATATATCCTTTACCATCGGATAATGAGAGAGTTGTTCAATTCAGGAAACAATATGGTCTTGAAAACAAGTTTGTCATTATGTATTCAGGAAATATCGGTTTGTATTACGATCTTGAAAACCTTTTTAAAGTTATTGAAAAATTTCCGTCCGGAACAAAGACAAGCGATGGAAGAGAAGTGGCCTTTGCTTTTGTCGGAGCCGGTTCGGTTTTGAACAAATTGGTTGAATATAGAGATAATCATAAAATGAATAATGTCGTTTTTATTCCTTATCAGGACAAAAGTGACCTGATTTACAGCCTTAATGCCGGAGATGTTCATTGGTGTGTTAATGCTAAGGGAATAAAAGGCGTGAGTTGCCCGTCAAAAGCTTATGGTATCATGGCTGCCGGAAAGCCGGTTCTCGGAGTGCTTGAAAATGAAACTGAAGTTAGAGGTTTGGTTGAAGACAGCTACTGCGGCAAGTGTTGTGAACCGGAAGATTATGCAGGGGTAGAGGAGCTTATCGGTTGGTATATTGATCATGCCGGAACGGATGAAGTTAAGCAAATGGGGCAGAACGGCAGAAAGTATCTGGAAGAGAATCTGACCAAGGATATTAGTATCGGTAAGTATATTGATGAGATTACTAAATTGTAAGTAGGGAAATGACTATGGTTGATTTGACAGTTGTAATTCTAACCAAAAACGAGGAAAAAAATATAAGAAAGTGCATTGAGTCTTTCAGGGGAATAGCCAAGCGTTTTGTTATTGTGGACAGTTTTAGTACTGATGGTACGGAAAAACTCTGCCAAGAACTTAATGAAGAACTGAAAAAGAATGGTTCTCAATTGGATTTTTATCAGAATAAATGGGTTGATTATGCAACACAGCTTAACTGGGGACTGACACAGACGAATATTACCACCGAATGGTCTATGCGTATGGATGCTGATGAAGAACTTATGGAAGACCTTGCAATGGAAATTGATGAGAAACTTGATGGGGTGGCACCACCGGTTAATGGCGTGATTGTGCGCAGAAGACTTATTTTTATGGGTAAATGGATCAAACATGGCGGCAGATATCCGGAATTGCTTCTCAGAATATTCCGAACAGGTAAAGCTTTGTGTGAACAAAAAGTGATGGATGAGCATATTATCTTACACGAAGGAAAAACTGTTGAATTTAAACATGATTTGATAGACAATAATCAAAAGAACTTGGAATGGTGGACGGCAAAACATAACTGGTATAGTAACCGTGAAGTGTTGGATCATCAGCTGACACTTGAAAACCAGATGGATGCTTCGTTGGAAAAGGGCGGAGAATCAACAGGGCAGGCTGCTATGAAACGAAAAGTAAAAAATGGCGGGTATTATAAGCTGCCAAAGTTCTGGAGAGCACATATATACTTTATCTATCGTTATTATTTTAAATTGGGTTTTCTGGACGGCAAAGAGGGAAAGATTTTTCATTTTCTTCAGGCATATTGGTACAGATTTTTAGTTGATGCGAAGTTATATGAATGCGAAAAAAAAGGAATAAAGATGGAACAACAGGAAGATCTGAAAGCGTAGGGAACTGATATGAGTGATAACAAAAGAAAGATACTGATTATCATGGGACGTTATCTTCCGGGTTATAAAGACGGCGGTCCTTTGAGATCTATTAAAAACATGACTGATTATCTGGGTGATGAATATGATTTCAGAATATTGACCTGCGACCGTGACCACGGTGATATGGAGGCATATCCTGACATCAGGGTGAATGACTGGAATCAGGTAGGAAAGGCAAAGGTCTTTTATGTTCCCCCAAAAGGATTTACTTATAAAATAATAAAAAAATTATCGTCAGAGGCAGATCTGATTTATGTTTGCGGCTGCTTCAATGATTATGCAAGAAACACTTTGCTTTTGAAACGTTTTGGAAAAATCAAAAAGCCTGTTGTAGTTGCAGCAATGGGACTGTTTTCTCCGTTGGAGTTCAGACTGAAATACTGGAAGAAGAAACCATTTATTACCATTTATAATATTCTTGGTATGTTCAGAAAAATTTACTGGTCAGCCACTTCAGAAACAGAAATATCTGAAATCAGGCAGCAGGTCTGGGCAAAGGATGATCAGTTTTTTATTGCAGAGGATTTGCCAAGATTAGTCGATACTGCACCTATACATAAAGAAAAAAAAGAAGGTTGTCTGGAAGTTGTTTGGATTTCCCGTATTGCTCCCAAAAAAAACCTGCTTGGTGCAATAGAAGTATTAAGTCGTGTTAAAAGTAAAGTTCATTTTGTGATTTATGGACCTGTACATACAGAGGACTATTGGAACAAATGTAATGAAGCTTTGAAAAAGCTTCCTCCGAATATTTCATGGGAGTATAAAGGTCTGGTAGATTCAGAAAAGGTAGTTCAAACACTCAGACCATATCATGTTTTTTTGTTTCCTACATTAGGGGAAAATTATGGTCATGTGATTCAGGAAGCATTATCTGCCGGCTGTGCATGTATATTGAGTGATCAGACTCCATGGAACGATCTGGAAGAAAACGATGTAGGATTTGTATATCCTTTGAAGCAAATTGATGATTATGTTAAAGCTGTTGATCATTACGCTGAAATGCCGGAATTTGACACTATCGCTGAAAAAGCAATTCATTACATTGCCGGAAAAAGCAATCAAAAAGTAAAGAATACAGGATATACAAAAATATTTGAGGTGGGTAAATGAGTATTTTAAGAATTATAAAAAAAGCCCATAAGGTATTTGAAATTATTTTGCGTATGATTCCGATAAGATTAAACGCTGTATTCTTTGAAAGCTTTGGGGGAAAGTATAATGATAACCCAAAATATATCTCTGAAGAATTGAATCAAACAAATCCGAAAATGAAGATTGTATGGGGATATATTGGCAGTGCAAATAAAGAAATCCCTCCTGAAATGATAAAGGTAAGACCTGGTACCTTACGGTATTACATCTATAAGAACTGGTCAAAGGTTTCTGTTGATAACTATTTCGGAACAGTTTTTCATTATGGTAAAAAGGGAGGAAAAACCATATCAAAACTGATTAATAACAAGCACAGACTGAATATTTCTACATGGCATGGTACTCCATTGAAAAAAATCGGAGCAGATATTTTAGATGAAGCCAAAAAAGAAGGCTTTTACAGTACCAGTTCTTTTATCATTGCCGGATGCAGCTATACACAGAAGTGTATCGAGAGGTCTGTGTATCACATGATTCCTGTAGAAATACTTGGTACCCCACGAAATGATATCCTGTTTCGTACCGGAAAAACCGAAGAACTCCGGCAAAAGCTGCATCTGCCGGAAAATAAAAAAATATGCCTGTTTGCTCCTACTTATCGGGATAGTGTGGAATTAAGCGGTGTTACTCAATTAAAGGAATTGAATACAGAGCGGCTGTTAATGGCTTTGCATCAGCGGTTCGGCGGAGAATGGGTGTTTGTTTTCAGAGTACATCATACTGTTGAACAAGCGATTCTTAATGAAAGTATTTTGAAGGATAAGGTGAATGTCATTAATGGAAATGATTTTGAAGATATGGCGGAATATTTGTATATAACGGATTTTCTGATAACCGATTATTCAGGATCGTTATTCGACTATGCTCTTACCAGAAAACCATGTGTATTATGGACTCCGGATAAAGAGGAATATGAGAAAAAACCAGGCTTATATATGGATATGTCAGAACTTCCGTTTGATCTTTGCTATTCGAGTGATGAATTAATTGAAAGAGTTGAGTGTTTTGACTCTGAAAAAAACATATCCCGAATTGATTCTTTTTTGAAGAAAACAGGTAATTCAGAAGATGGGAATGCAAGCAAAAGAATTTCAGAACGCATTGTACAGTTCATGAAATCTAAATAAATTGATTACAGAAGGATTATTATGGTAATAAAGAATAAAGACATAAACTTATTTTTGTTTTTGTTTATGATATTTACTGCCTGCATACCGTACATAGGTTATGGTATTGCTTTGATCAGAAGCGGCTATATTATGGTAGGTGCTTTCTCCCGGAATACAGACTTTGTTGTCACTTATTCAGGCGGATTTGGACAGTTGATTGCTTATCTGAAAGATATTTCCTGCGCTTTATTGTTATTTAATCTGATTATGCACATTGATCTTAAAAAAACGAGTGGAAAAATGTTCATGATTTTTTTCATAATTATTATTACTGGTATTGTTGTAATTGTTATTAATCAAAGAATTGCCTTGAATTATCTTATTGCAGGTGTAAGGTGCCTAATGTTTGTTGTAACAACAATTGTTTTTTGTCAGGAATACAGAAAAAGCATTATAGAGTCAAAATTTGTAAAAAAAGTGTTAATGGCTATGGATATTACATTATTGATTCAACTAATTATAACGGTTCTACAAATACAATCAAGCTCAAGTTGGTCAAAATTCGGCTCCGGTGCCTATCGCTTTTGTGGTGCATTTCCGGGAAGTGGCAATTTAGGCTGTTACTGTATTGCGCTGCAATTATTATATTATACAATAAACAAAAAATATGGTTTAATTAAAAGCAATGGCATGATTTTAAGAAGTATAGTCTGCATTTTTTTATCAGTTGCCAGTGGAACAAGAACAACAATGTTTCTTTGTTTTATTGTTTTCCTGTTTTTTATCACGGAAAGCTTATTAAAAAGGTTCAGATTTGATTTTTTGAGTATATTAGTAATTGTTTTCATTCTTTTGCTAATTATCGGTATTCCAGTGGCCGATTGGTTTATTAACAGAACAGACAGAGGTGAATTAGGTCTTTCAGGCAGTGGCAGAGTAACACTCTTTTTTAATATGTTTGATTCAGCCAACGCATTTCAATTACTATTTGGAAGAGGATTGGGTATTGGCACAAATATTGCTGTTACATTGGGTATGGGAAAAAATGAACTTGCGGATTCTACCATTAATTTAATTTTCATCCAATATGGTTTAATAGGATTAGGTATTTTTCTTGCTGCATTATTGAGAATAGGCTATCAGATGTGGATTAAGACTGTGCCTTCAATTAAAGGAATCGTCATATTATTTATATTGGTTATTGCAGTTATGCTTTTTATAGGAAATCTTTTTGAACATATTGCTATGTCAATTATTTTGATCTTTACATATTATTTGATAATGACACCTGTGGAGGAAGTTGCAAATGCAGGAAACTGAAATAATCGTAGCACATCCGGGAAAACAACATTCATTTCAAACAGCCATTATTTTAAATAACAATCACCTTCTTAAAAGGTACTGTACATCTGTATACCATAAGAAAGGTACAATAGAATATACTTTAAATAATCTGTTATCCAAAAAAGATAAAAATAAGGCTATATCAAGAAGAATGCGGGACTTTCCGGATGAAAAGATAGCAGTTCTGGCAGAATTGTCCGGCTTAATTTCATTACTGGTCAATCGGATACATGTTTCGTCTGACTTTAAACGGAAAGTAAGACGGTTTGCATCCGGACGGTTTAATAAAAAACTGTGTAAAATATGTAAAAAAGACAGCGTTTCTTCGGTGATTATGTATGACACAAATGCTTTTGAGTGTTTCAGTTATTTAAAAACCAAAAAACCATCTGTAATCAGAATTCTGGATATGTCTGCAGTGGCCAGACCATATGCGGCGCAGATCCTTCTGGAAGAATCTGCCAGAGTGAACGATCCGGTTTTTACGGATGGATGTAAATATCTGACCGATAAAAAATATATTATGAAATCAACAGAAGAAATTGAAATGGCAGATTATCTGTTGGTTGCTTCCTCTTTTACCAAACAGAGTTTGATTAGTTGTGGTGTTTCTGAGGAAAAAATCAAGCTTATTCCTTATGGAATTGATATAAATTCTACAAATCCACATGATTATCACAGTAAGGAAAAACTAAAAATAATTTATGTTGGATATGTTGATTATACAAAAGGAATACATTATTTGCTGGATGCAATTATGGAAATGCAGGATGTAGAATTGGATATTTATGGAGTGGTTAATCAAAAATCAAAAATATTCAATACTGGAAAGAATATGAATAATGTTCATTTTCATGGTTTTGTTTCAAAAGAAGAATTAAATCGTGCGTATGGCGAAGCTGATGTTTTTGTATTTCCATCGTTGATTGATGGATTTGGAATGGTTATTTTAGAAGCAATGAGTCAGGGTTTACCTGTTATTGTAACAGAAAACTGTGCCGGACATGATGTTGTAGAGGATCAGAAAGACGGATTCGTTATACAAGCATTCAGCAGTGATATTATCCAAGAAAAAATCAGGTATTTCTTGAACAATAGAAATGCTGTTCAGGAAATGGGCTGCCACGCATATAGGTCTTCTCTTAAGTTTTCAAAGGATAGTTATGAAAAGAAGTTAGAGCCTGTTGACACTATTTAGACCATTTTAATATGCAAGCAAATTGAATAAATGATAAATACATGGAATCAAGTTTATCATATCGTGTAAAGACCTTACGAAACTCTTTTAGCCATCGGAATAA
>Ga0256407_10013609_pt1 | contig 10859 bp, 7 predicted proteins | sample RumenRJG_04DNA_FD_193489 | JGI IMG/M metagenome (GOLD analysis project Ga0256407, IMG submission 193489) | Bovine rumen microbial communities from Lethbridge, Alberta, Canada - RJG_04 | ecosystem: Host-associated > Mammals > Digestive system > Stomach > Rumen | place: Canada: Alberta | collected... | reverse complement strand
TGAATTTTAAAGAAATAATCAGAAAACAAAAGATTTATTGAGCTTTCTGCTCATTTTCGGCAGAAAGTATTTCTTTTTGACCTTTTATGTCTTTGACTATCTTTGACTTTTGATTATACTATAATCAGCGCTTGAGAGAGAGCGGGGTGGCCAAAGACCACGGAAAGTGATTCCCCGGAACCGCAACAAGAACGGAACCGGATCAAAAGAATGGAGGGTTTTATATGAGTACTTTCCTGCCTGCTGTTTTCGGTGAAAATATGATGGATCTGTTTGATGACTTCGACCGTGATTTCTTCCGCGGCTTCGGCCGTCCGGAACACGTACTGTATGGCAAGAACGCCGCCCGGATGATGAAGACCGACGTGAAGGAAACAGATGAAGGCTACGAACTGGCCGTTGATCTGCCCGGCCTGAAGAAGGACGAAATCCATCTGGATCTGCAGAATGGTTATCTGACCATCTCCACGCAGAAAAACCTGGAGAACAAGGAAGAGAAACACGGCAAGCTGCTCCGTCAGGAACGGTACACCGGCACCATGCAGCGCAGCTTCTACGTAGGCGACAACCTCACGGAAGAGGATGTGCAGGCCAAATACGAGGATGGTGTCCTGATGGTCAAACTGCCCAAGAAGGAAGCCCAGAAAGTTCCTGAAAAGAAACAAATCCTCATCGGATAATCTCCAGCCAGCAAAGGAGCGGCTCTTCGAGCCGCTCCTTTATTTTTCAGTTTTCAGTCTTAAGTTTTCAGTTTTCAGTTGGACAGCCTGTTTACAGGCTGTCAATATACCTGCACGCCGCCAGCGCCGCCGTTGCACCGTCTGCTGCCGCCGTGGTCAGCTGACGTACCGTCTTGCTGCGGCAGTCTCCCGCCACAAAGACGCCGGGGGTCCGGGTCTCGCAGCGCTCATCGCTGTCAAAGTATCCCCATTTGTTCAGGTCTGCCAGATGGGCGAAGGCGTCGTTTTCCGGAATCAGGCCGATGGCGACAAACAGTCCGTCACAGGCGACCTGCTTTTCATCTCCGCCGTCCTGCGGCTTTACCGACACGCTGCGAAGGATTCCTTCCTCCGTGTTCAGGCCCGTGATTTTCACACCGGTATATTTCTCCACATTGGGACGGCTGAAAAGGATATCCTGCAGTTTCTTCTCCCCGGTAAATTCCGGCAGGTCCTGCAGCATGATGACTTTTTCGCACTTTCCGGACAGCAGGATCGCTTCCTGCAGGGCGGAATTCCCGCCGCCGGCCACGCAGACGGTTTTTCCGGTATAGAAATCACCGTCGCACACAGCGCAGAAGCTGATGCCTTCCCCGACCAGCTCATTTTCTCCCGGCAGGCCCAGCATCCGGTGCTTCACACCGGCGGCCACGATCACAGCTTTTGCGTCCCGCTCCAGGCCATCATCCGTGAACACCCGTTTGAAGTCCCCGTGATCCTCAATCCGGACCACTTCCGCCAGGTCCACTTCCGCGCCCTGGTTCATGATCTGGTCCAGCAGGGCTTCCGCGTATTCATTTCCGCTCATCTGCGCCGTACCCGGCCAGTTTTCCACCTTGGGACTGTAGGTAATCTGTCCGCCGAAGCCGTGCTTCTCCAGCACCAGCGCGTTTTTTCCGTTCCGCTGCGCGTACAGCGCGGCCGTCATCCCCGCGGGGCCTCCGCCGATCACGATAATATCCGTCATTTTACACCCATCCTTTGAAAAAGGGACGCGCAGCGTCCCTTTTTCCTCTTTTGATAATCCTTTCGGAGTGGCAGGAGGTTTTTTATTTCCTGCCTCTTATTATCCGACCTGTTTTGCCGTCAGCATACCCTTGATTTCAGAAACGCCCTTATACTTGGTGAACTCGCCGTCCTGTCCAAGCACCACCAGCGTGGGCGCCTGCTTGACGCCGTACTGGTTGGTCAGTTCGGGATTGTCTGTGGCCAGGACTTTCTTGAACAGGAAGCCAGCCTTTTCCAGCATGCTGATCGCCAGTTTACAGTTGGGGCAGGTGGCGCTGACAAACAGGATCGCGCGGGCGCAGCTGCAACCCTTGTTTTCCTTCTCAGCCTGGGCGGCAGGTTCTTCCTTCGCCGCTTCGGGAGCAGCGGCCGGGGCGGACGCCATCACGGGACCGGAATGGGTCAGCCGGCTGTGGCCGATGTCATAGACCTTCCGGTCTTTGAATTCCTGCGCCTTACCGTCGTTCCAGTTCTGAACGGGACGGTAGTAACCGGTGATCCGGCTGTAGACCTCTGTCTTCTGTCCGCAGTGGGGGCAGGTATACTGCTCACCGCTCAGATAGCCGTGATCCTTGCAGACAGAGTAGGTGGGGCTCATGGTGTAGTAGGGCAGCTTGTAGTTTTCCGCGATCTTGCGGACCAGGTTCGCCGCGGCTTTCCAGTCCGGCAGCTTCTCGCCCAGGAAGGCGTGGAAGACCGTACCGGAGGTATACAGCGTCTGCAATTCATCCTGCACATCCAGTGCGGAGAAGATATCCTCGCTGTAACCCACGGGCAGGTGGCTGGAGTTGGTGTAGTAGGGCGTACCGTTCATGTTCGCGGTGATGATGTCCGGATACTGTTCCTTGTCATGCTTCGCGAAACGGTAGGTGGTGGATTCAGCCGGGGTCGCTTCCAGGTTGTACAGATCGCCGTACTCTTCCTGGTAGTCGCTCAGGCGTTCACGCATATGATTCAGCACATCCTGGGCAAACTTCTGCGCTTCCGGATGGGTCAGATCCTTCCTCAGCCACTTGGCGTTCAGGGCCGCTTCGTTCATGCCCACCAGGCCGATGGTGCTGAAGTGGTTGCTGAAGGTGCCCAGGTAACGCTTGGTGTAGGGATACAGTCCGCCGTCCAGCAGCTTTGTGATGACCGTACGCTTGGTCTTCAGGCTGCGGGCCGCAACATCCATCAGATGGTCCAGCTTGGCGTAGAATTCCTTTTCGTCGGCGGCTTCATAGGCCAGCCGGGGCATATTGATCGTCACAACGCCGATGGAGCCGGTGGATTCGCCGCTGCCGAAGAAACCGCCGCTCTTCTTGCGCAGTTCCCGCAGGTCCAGACGCAGGCGGCAGCACATGCTGCGCACGTCGCTGGGCTCCATATCGGAGTTGATGTAATTGCTGAAGTAGGGAGTACCGTATTTGGCGGTCATCTCAAACAGCAGCCGGTTATTCTCGGTTTCGGACCAGTCGAAGTCCCGGGTAATGGAATAGGTGGGAATCGGATACTGGAAACCGCGGCCGTTGGCGTCGCCTTCAATCATGATCTCAATGAAGGCCTTGTTGACCATATCCATTTCTTTCTGGCACTCACCGTAGGTGAAGTCCATTTCCTTGCCGCCGATGATAGCCGGCAGGTTTTCCAGGTCCTTCGGGCAGGTCCAGTCCAGCGTGATGTTGGAGAAGGGAGCCTGGGTGCCCCAGCGGCTGGGTGTGTTCACGCCGTAAATAAAGCTCTGGATGCACTGCTTGACTTCCTTCTGGGACAGGTTGTCAATCCGGACAAACGGCGCCAGGTAGGTATCAAAGCTGGAGAAAGCCTGAGCGCCGGCCCACTCGTTCTGCATGATGCCCAGGAAGTTGACCATCTGGTTGCACAGCGTGGACAGGTGGCTGGCAGGAGAGCTGGTGATCTTTCCGGGAACGCCGCCGAGGCCTTCCTGAATCAGCTGCTTCAGGCTCCAGCCGGCGCAGTAGCCGGTGAGCATGCTCAGGTCGTGAATGTGGATGGCAGCGCTGCGATGGGCGTCAGCGATCTCGCTGTCATAGATTTCACTGAGCCAGTAATTGGCCGTAATGGCGCCGGAGTTGGACAGGATCAGGCCGCCGACAGAATAGGTGACGGTGGAGTTTTCCTTCACACGCCAGTCGTTGATGCGCAGATAGTTATCCACCAGGTCCTTATAGTTCAGAAGAGCGGAATTGACATTACGGACTTTTTCACGCTGCTTGCGGTACAGAATGTAGGCCTTGGCAACATCGGCATAACCCGCCTCGGACAGCACCTTTTCGACGCAGTCCTGGATGGTTTCCACCGCAATCTTGTTATCGCGGATGAGGGGTTCATATTCCGCGGTAACACGCAGAGCCAGCATATCGATCACGCTGGGATGATACTGTTTGCCCAGGGCTTCGAAAGCCTTTGTGATCGCTGTTGAGATTTTGCTGATCTCAAATTCCGTAACTTTACCGTCTCTTTTGACAACCTGATACATGACAAACACTCCTGTTTCTTACTATTCCATGTTTTTATTAGTGCAGTAACACTCGGTAAATTGTGCTCACTAAATATAGCATGCCCCTCCCCGAAAAGTCAATATGTTGTGAAGCAATTTAATAAATTATTCTATATGTTGTGCATCCCATGATTTTCAAGGGCTTCAGGGTTTCCTCTCTGTACGTACAAAAATTCCGATGTTATAATGCTTGATGTGAGGTGAATGGCCATGATCAGTTTCTCCGTAACGTTCAGCAACGTGCTGCTGATGCTCCTGTATCTGCTGCCCGGTTTTTTCATGTGCAAGGTTAAAAAAATCAAACCGGATCACCTGAGCAGCGTCAGCGTCATTCTGCTGTACATCTGCGGATTCGGTCTGTATGTGAACGCCCTGTCCTACCTGGATCCCTCTCCGGAGCTTTTTACGAAGATGGGACTTTTCCTGCTCTTCGCCCTGGCCGGGGAAACAGCGCTCATGCTCCTGATCCTGCTCCTGCTGGGTAAAAAGAGAAGGCAGGAGTTCAGCAAGCGGATGCTGTCCATTGCGGCTGTCATGGGCAATGTGGGTTTCTTCGGCATGCCGGTAGTCCGCGCCCTGTTCCCGGACGCACCTGAAGCTGCGGTATATTCCTCCATGTTCAACGCCGCCCTCAACATCCTGGCCTGGACCGTCGGCGTTTTCACCCTCACCGGCGAAAAGAAGCACATTTCCCTGAAAGCCGCCCTGGTTAATCCCTCCATGCTGGCGGTATTCACCGGCATCATCCTCTGCCTGCTGCGGGCAAAGAACTGGATCCCGGATATTCTGCGCACCGGTTTCAGTTCCGTCGGCGCCATGTCCACGCCCCTGTGCATGATCATCCTGGGCGTCCGTCTGGCCACCATGGACCTGAAAACCCTTTTCACCACGCCGCTGGCCTGGCTGATCTCCTTCGGTAAACTGCTGATCTTCCCCCTCTTCTGTTACCTGCTGGTGCTTCCCTTCCCGCTGGATCCGGTGTTCAAGGGCAGCATCCTGATTCTGGCCGGCACCCCCTGTGCCAGCATCCTGCTGAATCTCGCCGAGATCCACCACAACGGCCAGGAGCTGGCCGCCAACTGCGCCCTGCTCTCCACCCTGCTGAGCATCCTCACCATCCCGCTGCTCAGCCTGCTGGTATAATATATGTACAAACAGCAAAACCAGCCGGGCAGTAGTCGGACTGGTTTTATGTATCAATTCTTCATTTTTCATTCTTCATTCTTCATTAAAGAAGGGGCATTCAGTTTTCTGAATGCCCCTTCATTTAGTACGTTCCGTATATCGCCCGGTACTGGGTAGGCGTACAGCCTTTCTTTTCCCGGAATACCCGGTTAAAGGTCGCCACCGAGCCGAATCCGCTTTCAATCGCCACATCCCGCATGGAGCGGTTCGTCCGGATCAGCAGATCCATTGCCACCTGCAGCCGCTTCTGGCACAGGTAATCCTTGAAGGAATAGCCTGTCTGCCGCTTAAAGGAGCGGGAGAAATAGTACCGGCTGAATCCGGCGAATCTCGCCACATCCTCCAGGGACAGCTCCTCCCGGTAATGGTTGTTGATATAGGTCATCACCGCGTTGATGACTTCGGAATCCATGTTCCGCATGTTATCCCCGGTCCTGGGCTTGATCCCGCTCAGGTATCGTTGCCCCAGGGTGGCATATACCCGCAGAATGCAGCTGTAGCACATGGTGTTCCACATCATTTCCCGTTTTTCATAAGCCTCCCTGGCCCGCAGCAGCAGTTCCCGGATCCGCACATGGGCGTCCGATCCGTCCCGCAGATGGAAAGGCTTATGGAAGTACGAGGCCATGGCCTTGAGATCCCGCATAGCCATGATCGCGTCAGATTCAAACAGGAACAGATACCGGCTGCTTCCCTCTCCCATGGACAGGGAATGGAGCGTATCCGGGGGAACGATCAGGATTTCCCCCTTGCGGACCTGGTAGATCTTGTCCTCAATGGTATAGGTCACCATTCCCTCCAGCGTCAGGAGAATCTCCACTGCTGAATGATCATGGGTCTCATACCGCCACGGAATATCCGAATACCAGATGCGGATCGATGAATCATCCAGGTAGGTCACATATTCCCGCCGTCCCTGAAGCACCCGGAAGCCGTCTTCGTAGCGTGCGGCACGGGCGGAGCCCTCCGCGCTCCTCATCTGTGACACCGATCCACACCCCCTTTAAATCCGATTTCTGTCGGAAAATCTTATCTCAGGTATACAGCTGTCTCTCTGTTTATTAACCCTTCACAGAACCCAGCGCCATACCGGTCACGAAATACTTCTGCAGGAAGGGATAGACCACCAGGATCGGCAGGGCTGTCACAACCGTTGTGGCGCACTGTACGGTACGCTGTGTGACCGAGAACGCGGCGTTCGCCGTGGCGGCGTCAACTGTGGAGTTGGCCAGGTTGGAAGTCTGTCCGGCGGTGGCGAGCTTGCCCTTCAGGTAATACTGCAGGGTATCCAGCTTTCTCTCCGTCGGGATATACAGCATGGTATCAAACCAGCTGTTCCACGCGCCGACCGCGACGAACAGGGCCACGGTTGCCAGCACGGGCATACACAGCGGGAAGATGATCTGCCAGTAGATCCGGAAGTCACCCGCACCGTCGATACGGGCGGATTCCACCAGTGCGTCCGGCAGGCCCATAATATAGGTACGGATGATGATCATGTTGAAGCAGGAGAACATCGTCGGTATGATGTAAACCCAGAATGTGTTCCGCAGATGCAGCGTCTGGCTGATCAGCAGGTAGCTGGGGATCAGACCGGCGTTGACATACATGGTCAGGACCATGATCAGGGTAATGAACTTCCTCAGCACATATTCACGCCGTGACAGGGCGAAGGAAAGCATGCCGGTCCAGAACAGGTTCAGGACGGTGGTAATGATCGTCTTGGACACGGAAATCAGCGCGGCCTGCCAGATATCCGGGTCGTTCAGGATCCGTTCATAGCTCTTGGTGCTGAACTTCCGGGGCAGGAGGCCGATTCCGCCGCGTGCCGCATCCGTACCGTCATTGAAGGAATAGGCTACCGTGTTCAGTACCGGATACAGGGTAATGAACATCAGCAGGATCAGGAGAACCGTGTTGAAAACCGGGAAGCCCAGATCCCGTTCGTACCGGAAGAAATAGAGCAGGGCGAACACGAGCAGGGCCAGGAGGGCCACCGCCACGTACAGGACAGTACGGTACGCCGTTTTCCCGGTTGCCGTTTCCGGAACGGAAACGGTGACAGTCCTGAGCGTTTTCCCACTGCCGGCAGTGTACACATATTTCCCGGAGTTATCCGCTTCCGGATTGCTTTCGATTCCCCGTGCAACGTCCGAATCGATGGTCAGTTCGCCGGTGCGGATCTGTTTGTCGCCAAGTGCGCTGACCTGTACGGTGGTGTACACCAGGCCTACCGTCAGGATCAGCGCGAGAACCGCCGCCACCAGAGTCACCGTACGCCGTACGGATTCACCTTTCTGCGCCAGCTTTGTGGATTTCAGGCCGTAGGCAAACAGGGCAGCCGCGGCAGCCAGCAGTACAATCACGATGATCCGGTTCAGCCGCATCGCGTTTCTCTGATCGGCGGCCGTCTGGATTTCCGCGTTAGAGCCGCGGGTCAGGCGGACTGCTTTGTCATCATTGTATCCGAAATTGACGAACTCCAGTTCGTTCATCATTTCGCTCATCGTCTCGCGGTATTCCGCGGGAATGCCTTCCAGGTTGGCGGCGCCGTTTTTGTTGCTCAGCTGGAAGAAGAAGGCTTTGTCATAGGCCTTCAGGCATTTTTCAACTTCAGTATCCTTTGCCAGGGTAATATAGAGGCCCAGATCTCCGCGGGAATCCAGCTGAATCAGCTTTTTATCCTTTCCCAGTCCGGTCTCATACTCGGCTGCCTCTGCTTCCGTGCAGGCTGTCAGCCAGTAGGTCTTGGCGTTCCCTGCTTTCTGCTGGCCGATCTTCTGAAGCATGACAACGCGCTTGCCGTCAATATATTTCGTGCCGTGTTCCTGGGTCATCTCGATGGTCTTCTTGCCCATCTCGATCCGTTCCGCGCCGATCACTTCCTGAAGGATCTGTGCCTTTTCGTTGGCCACCACGGTATTGTTTGCCTGGCCGGACGCGAAAAGAATGATAAAGATCAGCGCCAGTACCAGCACCGTGGAAATCGTCAGGGCGAAACGCCGCTGGGTATTGTTCATACGAAGCCCGCGGCGGAGCGTCGCAGGAATATCCTTCACGCCGTTTGTACTTCTTTTGGATAAGAACTTATCCGCTTTCTGTTCTTTAATGCTCATCTCAGTCTTCCTCCTTTCAGCTTCAGCGGTTACAGCAGCGAATCTTCGCCGAGCCGCTTGCTGATGAAGTTGGCTCCGGTGAGCAGAACAATCGCGATCACGCTCTTGAAGATACCGGCGGCCGTGGCCAGGCCGATATCCAGTGTCTGCGTGCCGTATTCCATAACATATAGGTCAACGGTATATGCAACATGCATTGTACCGGATGATTTCAGAAGGTATTGAATTTCGAAGCCGGTATCCAGAAGATGGCCGATGTTCATGATCAGCAGGATCATGAAAGTGGACTTGATTCCGGGCAGCGTCACATGCAGGATCCGCTGGAAGCGTCCCGCACCGTCAATGGCTGCGGCTTCATACAGGCAGGGGTCGATTCCTGTCATGGCGGAAATATAGATGATGGTTCCCCAGCCGACTTCCTTCCAGACATTGATCACACCGACCAGCCACCAGAAGTATTTGGCTTCGCCCAGCCAGTTGGGCGCTTTGTCAACCATACCGGTGGAAAGAAGCAGCTGGTTGATAGGTCCGGGAGTAATGTCGCTGCTGTCAAAGATGATCTGGGCCATACCGACCACGATGATCATACTGAGGAAGTGAGGCAGATAGGTGACGGTCTGCACCGTCCGCTTGAAAGATTTCTGACGTACTTCATTGAGCAGCACCGCCAGTACGATGGCTGACACTGTGCCGAACACCAGATTGATCAGGCTCATGGCGAGCGTATTCCGGAGTGTTTCCTGGAATGTGATCGCATTTGCGCTGAACAGGTTGGTAAAGTTTTTAATGCCGTACCAGGCCGGATTTTCTCCGGACAGGAAAGGGATCAATGTACCGCGTTCATTGCTGATATCCCGGAACGCGTTGATCCAGCCCCACAGCGGCGCGTAGTTGAACAGCAGGACATACAGCAGCATAGGCACAGACATGATTACAAGCTGCCACTGTTTGCTGAGCCGCCCGAAAAAGGTTGCCTTTGGATGTCCCGGGAATGCGTTATCGCGAGGTATACTGGTCATTTCCCTTGCCCCTTTCGAAAAACCAGAGGGGAGAGAACAAGACTCTCCCCTCTGTGTGAGATCTTATGGATTACTTGTTGCCAACGACCTTCTGAGCTTCAGCGTAAACCGCTTCCTGCATGAAGGCGCCGAATTCATCAGCGAAGGGCTTGATTTCTTCGACGAAAGCATCCCACTTGGCGTCGAATTCAGATTCGTCGCACTGGATCAGTTCGGGCAGGCGGTTGTCCTGAACCTTCAGGAAGTTGTCGTGAGCGGTGTTCACAGGCGTATAGTCGATCTGCCAGGCTTCTCCGTAGGGAGCGAGCTCGATCGGCGGATTGACGAAGTCAGCGAACTTCTTGAAGCCGTAAGCGCTCAGGAATTCCTTGTCGTAATCGTTCATCTGACCGAAGACGATTTCATCCTGGTTGCCGGGTTCCCAGCAGTTGCCAGCCTTGACGACCTTGTCGCCAACCTGGATGTCGTTCAGGATCCAGCCCTGCTTCTTGGGGCTGCTCTGGGTGAAGGCTTCAGCCTTGTTGGCCAGCTTCCACTCAGCATTCTGGGTGTTCGCATACTGTTCAGCAGTCATGTTCAGACGGCCGTCGTCGGTGATGAAGTAATCTTCACCTTCGATACCCCAGTTGAAGATCAGCTGCCACTCGTCGGACATCATTTCTTCCCACATAGCGATGATGCGCTCGGGGCAGGTGCAGTTCACGGAGATACCGAAACCGCGGTTGACGTTCGGCAGGGAGCCGTTCAGGTAATGTTCTTCAACCTTCCAGGTGTCGGTGGGCAGCGCGATGCCTTCCAGGTCTTCTTCACTGTAGATCAGGCCCAGGGCAACGTAGGTACGGTCATACATCTTGGCGTCCTGCAGAGCCGCGGTGGCGGTGCCGAAGTCCCAAGCCTGGTCGAACATACCCAGCACGGTGCCGCCGGAAATCAGGGCGATGTACTGGTCATAGCTCATAGAGAAGGTGCTGCGGTCGATCAGGCCGGCCTTGTAAGCAGCATTCAGCTTCTTGTAGTAAGCTTTGGCATAGGGCTTGTCGATGAAGGCTTCGGTGTGGAAATCTTCGGTAGCGGGGTCGATCACGACTTCACCGTCGTTGGGACGGCCCATCAGGTGCTGCACGGGGTTGATCAGGCAGAAGTGACGCCAGTCTTCGCACAGGATGGCGAATCCGGTGTAGGGGGTGCCGTTTTCATCGGTGGGGTTGGCATCGATGAACCGCTCGAGCAGATCAAAGTACTCATCGCAAGTCTTGATGGTGGGATAATTGTCCCAGGCCAGAACCTGCTTCTGGATGAAGAAGGCGGGGCC
>Ga0256407_10013608_pt1 | contig 10859 bp, 4 predicted proteins | sample RumenRJG_04DNA_FD_193489 | JGI IMG/M metagenome (GOLD analysis project Ga0256407, IMG submission 193489) | Bovine rumen microbial communities from Lethbridge, Alberta, Canada - RJG_04 | ecosystem: Host-associated > Mammals > Digestive system > Stomach > Rumen | place: Canada: Alberta | collected... | reverse complement strand
AAACAAAATAATGTATTGTTCAAATGGAAATTTAATTTCATGTTCTAGTGATAAAAATATTAAAATATGGAAAGAAAATTATTATAATAATTATAAAAATATTAAAATAATTTCACATTCAAAATTTGTATGTTCATTATTATTATTTGAAGATAAAAATATTTTAATATCTTCTGGAGGAGATGGAACTAAATTTTGGAATTTAAATAATTATAAAAATATTAAATGTATAAAAGATTTTAAAGAAACTGGTTGTGGATGGCATGGAGGATTATGTAAATTAGATGATGATAGAATTATTGTTCATAATAATAGATCTAAATCATTAAAAGTAATTTCAATATCCAAAAAAGAAATAATTAAAGTAATTAATCATCCTTTTGGATGTTATTCAATATATTTAATTAAAGGTGAAGGTATATTTTTAGTTGGAGGTATTAGTAAAGATATAATGATATATAGAAATGATAATTATGAATGTATTCAAACTATTAAAGATGCTCATAATGATTATATTATGGATTTTATTGAATTAAAAGAAGGTTCAATTATTTTATGTTCTAATAAAATTATGAAAGAGTGGAATATTATGATTTGAATGCAAGAATATTTTAATATATTTAATTTTTTGAAAATTTAATTATTAATTTATATATTAATTTATTATGGATGAAAATCCTAATACAAATTCAAATAATAAAAAAATATTAAATACAAAATTAAATAATGAAATATATTTTAATGAATTAACAAATTTTATAAATGATCAATATATAATCCCTCCAGATAATATAGGATTTAATAATGACTTATATGAAAATTCAAGTTTTTTTTCCAAAATATTTTTTTTGTGGGGTTATAAAATTTTAAAAATAGCTAAAAAATATAAATTAGAAATTAAACATTTGGGTAAAGTAAATGATAATAATAATTGTAAAAATTATTTTAAAGAAATTAAATATTTTTGGGAAGAAAAAAATTATAAAAATATAAAAAAAAATGCATTATTATTAACATTTCTAAGAGTAAATTTATTAAAAATTTTTCTAATTTTTATTTTAAGTTCATTCAATGCAATTTCAGAATATTTTCAAATATTATTAATTAAAGGTTATATTGATTATTTTGATTCAAAAAAACCATTTTTAGGAATTTCAAATTTAAAATATTTAGGAATTATTTTTATAATTTTACAATTAACTTCAATTTATATAAATTTACATAATATGATGATTCAAGAAATAATTGGATTAAAATCAAATTATCAATTAAATATTTTAATATATCAAAAAATTTTAAGAAATTCTCCTTCAGGATTTATAAAAAGAGCAAAACAAGGTCAAATAATAAATTTTATTGATAATGATTCTTGTAAATTAAGTGATTTAATTAAAAATTGTCCTGGAATTTTTATTAATCCTATTAAAATAATTGCATATATTTATTTATTATTTGATTTTTTTGGTTTATCTTTTTTATTTGGATTAATTGTTCTTTTTATAATGATTGGAATTAATGTTATAATATTTAAACAATATAATATTTTAGAAAAAGAATTTATGAAAAGAAAAGATGAAAGAATGAAATTAACAACAGAAACATTTGAAAATATAAAAATTATAAAATTATATAATTGGGAAAGTAAATTTGAAGAAAAAATATTAAAAAAAAGAGATAAAGAAATAGAAGTTGGGAAAAAAGGATTAAAAGTTGCAATAACAAATATAACTTTATTTTGGTTTACGCCAGTTATAGTATCAATTACAACAATAGGATTTTATCAATTTTTTAATGAGAAAATTTCAATTTCAACTATATTAGTTGGATTAGCAATTTTTAATAGATTACAAATTCCAGTTATTAATTTACCTGAAATAATTACTAATTTTATTGATACTGTTATTTCTATGAGAAGAATTGAAAAATATATTAGAGAAAATGATATTGATAATAATATAATTAAAAAATGTAAAAATAATGATAATGCTATTGAAATTGAAAATGCTTATTTTACATGGGGAATTGAACAAAAGAAAAAAAAAAATAAAAATAAAAATAATAAAAATAATGAAATTATAAATGATAATAATAATAAAAATAATAATAATGAAAATAATAATGATTTTAGTAGTGATGAAAGTAATGATGAAAGTGATAATGAAAGTGAAGAAAGTAATGAAGAAAATTCATCAAATTCTTCTTTTAATCAATTGGATAATGAAAATAATAAAAAAATTAAAATTAAAGATTCAGATAAATTAATAGAAGAAAAAGAAATATCAACAAATAATAATTTTTTATCAATAAATAATTCATCATTAAATAATTCATTATTATTAGAAGATAATAAAGAAGATAATAAAATAGAAATAAATATACCTTCAAAAGTAAAATTTAAATGTGTATTAAAAAATATTAATTTAAATATTAAAAAAGGAGAATTAATAGGAATAATAGGAGAAGTAGGTTCAGGAAAATCTTCATTACTTCAATCAATATTAAATTCATTAATTTTATTAAATCCAATAAGTTGTTCTGGAATTCATATAAATGGAAAATTAGGATATGTTTCTCAAATAAATTGGATTGAAAATGATACAATTAAAAATAATATTTTATTTTTTGAAAAATATGAAAAAGAAAAATATGAAAAAATATTAAAATTAACAGAATTAATATATGATTTAAATAATTTAGAAGGAGGAGATAATACTGAAATAGGAGAAAAAGGAATTAATTTATCAGGAGGACAAAAAGTAAGAATTAGTTTAGCAAGAAGTTTATATTCTGAATCTGATATTTATCTTTTTGATGATCCATTTTCTTCTTTAGATATTGATGTTGGGAAAAAAATTATGAATAATTGTATTATTGATTATTTAAATGGAAAAACTAGAATTATTGTTACTAATTCTTTACATTTTTTAAATTTATTTGATAGAATTTATTATTTAAAAAAAGGAAAAATTGAATTTGTTGGTACATATGAAGAAATTAAAAATAAAGATTTTTTTATTTCTTTAAATAAATTAAATGATGAAAATAATGAAAATAATAATTTATTAAATAATAAAGAAAATAAACATTTTAATAAAAAATTAAAAAAAATTTTAAAAGATGAAGATGAAGAAATTGGAAATGTTAAATTAAATATTTATTTTGAATATTTTAAATATATGGGTGGATTTAAATTAATATTATTAGTAATTATAATAATGATAATATGGCAAATAATTCAAAGAGCAAGTGATTATTGGTTAGCATATTGGTCAGAAGAAAAAAATCAAAAAAAAGAAAAAAAATTAAAATTTTTTATAATTTATTCACTTTTAGGAGTTTTTGGAACAATATTTATTTTTTTAAGAATAATAATATTATCTTTAATGGATTTAAAATTAGCTAAAAATTTACATAAAGATATGTTAAATAGTTTAATAAAAGCTCCAATAAATAAATTTCATGAGATAATTCCAAAAGGTCAAATTTATAATAGATTAGGAAATGATTTAGAAGAAGTTCTTTTTACAATGTTTGGAGTAGGAAATTTCTTAGTTGCAATATTAAGTGTTTTTGGTTCAATTATTCTTTGTTCAATTTATGATAAATATTCATTAATTTTAATTCCATTTCTTTCAATTTTAGGATTTTTATTAACAAAATTATATTTAAATGGTTCAAGAACATTAAATAGAATAAATAAAATATCACATTCTCCTATTTTAAGTTTAGTTTCTCAAACAATTCCAGGTTCAATTACAATTAGATCTTTTTCAAAAGTAAATCAATATTTAGATAAATTTTATGAAAAATTAAATAATTGTTATATTATTAATATTTCTTTACAAGGAGTATATAATTGGTATCATGAACAATTTGATTTAATTGGTTTAATTTATATTATTTATTTAATTATTATTACTGTTTATTTTAAAAATAATTTTACTACACAAAGTGTTGGTATAATGTTTACTTATAGTGTAATGTTACTTGAAAATTTAGCTTATACTTTTTCAATGTTTGCTGATATGGAAACTAGTATGATTTCAATGGAAAGATGTTATAATTATACTAAATTAGAATCTGAAAAATATTTTAATTTAGAAAGTGATAAAAATTTAATTAATTGGCCTTCTGAAGGAAAAATTAAATTTGAAAATTATAGTGTTAAATATAGAAATAATACTGAAATTGTTTTAAAAAATTTAAATTTTGAAATTTTTCCAAAAGAAAAAATTGGAATTTGTGGGAGAACAGGTTCTGGGAAAAGTACAATTTGTTTATGTTTATTTAGAATAATTGAATCATTAATAGGAAAAATTTATATTGATGATATTGATATAAGTAAAATTGGATTGAATTTATTAAGAAAAAATTTAACTTTAATTCCACAAGATCCAGTTATAATAGAAGGAAGTCTTAAATTTAATATAGATCCTTTTAATAATTATGATAATAATAAAATAATTGAAATATTAAAAGATATTGGATTTAATTATAATGAAAATGATGATAATATATTAAATAAAAGGATAAATGACAATAATTTATCAGTTGGAGAAAAACAATTAATTTGTATTACAAGAGCAATTTTAAGAAAAACTAAAATTATAATTATGGATGAAGCTACTTCTAATATTGATATTAAAACTGAAGAAAAAATACAACAAATTTTTAATAAATATTTTATTGATTGTACTGTTATTACTATTGCTCATAGAATTAAAACTATTATTAATTATAATAAAATTTTAGTTTTAGATAATGGTCAAATTAAAGAATTTGATAAACCAAATATTTTATTACAAAATCAAAAATCTTTATTTTATCAATTATATAATAAATCATCTATTTAATTAATAATATTATTATTAATATTTATTTATTTTATTTTATTTCTATTATTATTATTATTTTTAATATTCCTAGAAAATTTATTTATTTTTTTATTATTTATAATTGTTATCTTTTGAAGTTTATTGCTTTAAGGAAATAGTTCATTATTGTTTAGAAAATTTATCATATTAAAAGTATTTTTATAATTAAAATAAGAATTAACACTTAGCTCATTATACAATAAAATTTGATGTTCTACTAAAATTTTTTTAATTAATTATGCTGAAGTAATAATATCTTTTTGATTGAATTGAAATATTCAAATTATTATTATCATTCTTTTTATTACCTGAATTTTTTTTTTGAATTACTAATTTCCTTTTATAATATAAATTTATTTATTATATTATTTTTATTACATAAATATTCTAATTTATAAAATCTAATCTTTTAAATAATCAGGAATTATAGATGAGCCTCCTTCAAGTATGGAAAATCCATAAGATTTAACCCAACCATAAATTTTTACTTCATCAAAATTAAAAGATAGACTTATCATCATTTTATATTGATCATTTTTTAGTTCATAAAATATAAATTTTTTTTTATCCATATTTAGAAGAAATGCATATGGCTTTGTAAAATCATTATCATTATTCGAATTATTATAATAAACTTGATCTGAATCAAAAGCAATAACATTTGGAGTATCCCAATGAAGTTTTAAACCATCATATTGTAAATTACATACACCTAGTGCTTGATAAACATCTTCTCTAATATTTAATTTACAAAATAATTTTCCAGTTTTATATATTGTAGTACTCACGACAGGAGTCCATCCTGCACTCTGATATTTCTCCCCCAAAACATATCCATCATTTGATACTTTAGCTTTTCCATCATAATTAGAAATAGTATTATCCCATTTAAATCCTGGTAATAGAGAATTATTTGGTTTTATTTGAGATATATCTTGATTATATTCTGGCTCAATATATAAATATACTTTTAATCCATTTGGAATTATTTTTGGAATCAATAAAAAATTTCCTTCTTCGTCTTGGAAAAAAATTTGAGAATTTTTCACGTTTAAATGAAATATTTTTTTTACAAAATTTATTAAATCTTCTTCTGAAGTGTTATCATATACTTTTATTGTTTGTTTAATACCTTTATGGTATATATCAATTTTCTTGCCTTCCATAATTTTTATTTATAATCAATAATTGGAAGTATATATTTTTTGAAATAAAATTTATTTTTTAATATAAATATCTATTTATCATTTCAAAAATATAAAATAAAAAAAGAATTATTTATATATTATAGTTTTAATTATATTTTTATTTTTTCAAAAAATATATTTCATAATAATTTATATAATTAACATTGAAAATTTTTTCAATAAATAAAAAATTTTTTGAATTTAATTTTCAATTAAAAATAAATAAATAAAAAAATATGAAAATTTATTTAAACTAAACTTTGAATAATTTTACTTAATTCTTTAGAATGTTTAGCCTTATCTCTAATTTCATTAAACATATTACTATTAATTTTAACCATTTCTTGTTTATTAATAACAAAAATAGCACTTTTTTTTTTATTTTCTCTAACAGAACTAGCACCATAAACAAGAACCATATCATAATTAATAGGAAAAATTCTACATAAACAAGTTTTAAAATCCATTTCAGTTTTATTATTATAATTAACTTTTCCCCATCCTAAAGCCATTTTTTTTAATTCAAGACATTCAATAATATCAGTATAATTATTATTTTTTTCACTTATAGAACCAACAATACCAAAAAGTGAATATAAATTATTATTAAATCTATCTAAATAAATACAAGAATGTGCTCTTGGAAAATTTAATTCTGGTAAATTTCTCCATTTTGAATTATACATATCATATAATTCACAAGTTTTATTATTTTCTCCTCCAATTACAATTATTGATTTAAAATAATCTATAAATTCAATTGAATGATATGCTCTTGAATTAATCATTTCTGGCATTGGTTTTAATTCATTAGTTTTAATATAATATACATAACATGTTTTTATTTGTTTATTTTCTTTATCTACTCCACCTGTTATATATAATCTATCTTTCATTAATACACTTCTACATCCATTATAAAAATATAAAAATTTTAATTTTGATTTATCGAAATTTACTCTTTTTTTTATTAATGAATGAGTTTTTTTATCATATATTTGAATTTCATTTGTTCCTGGAACTGGTTTTGCTATATCATTTTCTTCATCAAATTCAGTTTCTTTTATTTCTGTTATTTGATATTTATTTTTTTTATTTTTAAAATTTTTATTTATTAAATCCATTGTTTGAAAAGCATAATATTTTTGTAATATATTATAATTTAATGATATATCTTCAATTGAATTAAATTTTATTTCAGGATGTTCTATTGTATTATTTTCTTTATTAATTGTTATTGTTCTTGCTTTTGAATTATATGTTCCTTTTCTATCATAACTTCTTACAAATTTTGATTTTTTTGTTAAATTACTTGTTACTGTTAATAAATCACCATTTTCTGATATTTGATTTTTTATTATATTATCAAAATTTTGTTTTGTTTTAGCTAACATAATTTTATTTAATTTTTCAATTTCTTCTAATTGACCTGTTTTATTTACTGAATCAAAAACTAAATCTTTAATATTTTTAATTTGTTCATTATATTTTTTTATTTTAATATTTATTTCATTATAATAATTATTAGTTAAAATATGATAATTTATCATTGCATCAAAAACTTCATTTAATTTATCAATATCATTTTTAATAATTTGAACTCTTTGATTAAATATTTCACTATATTTTGCGCAATTATCTTTAATTGACATAATTGCATTTTTTATTTCTTTATTTTGTTTATTTGATAAATTAATTAAATCATATATTTGTAAAAAACAAGTATTACAAAAATCAATATTATTTTCTTTTGTTAATTCATTTTTATTTGAATTTTCTGGATTTAAATTCTGTGCAACTTCATTCATTTCTGCATTAATTAATCCAGAATCTAATTTAATATTAGAAAAACTTTGTTGAAGTTTTAAATAATTTATTAAATCATTTTTAACTTTTGTTTCATTATTTTTTAAAATTTTAACATCATTTTCACTTCCATTAAATAAAGTATCAATTTCATTTAATTTAGTTTCTTTAACTTTATTCAATGAATCAACTAAAAGTTTCATTTTAGAATCAATTAAAATTTTCAATTCACCTCTCATTGAATTAGGATTTAAATATTCAGGATTCATATTAAAAATATCTTCTAAATCTTTAAAATTTTCCCTAACTAAACTTTCACCATTTTTATAATAATTATATCTACTAATTAAAATATGATCTTTATGTTCATTAAAATTAGGACAAAGATTACAAGTTGATATTTTACAATTTAAACAATATAAAGAATCTTCAGTCAAAGGATCTTTACATAATAAATCTTTATTTTTTATATTTTCTTTTAAATGTTTATATAAATCAAAATTTGAAATTGGATCTTGATTTTCATTTTTTGGAATTTCTGGTAAATTTGATTGACTTTTACTTGATTTATGAGTTTGTTTTTGTTTTACTGTTTTATTTAATTCATTTTCTATTTTTATTTTTTCTCTTGTTGGTGTTATTGAACGTGGCTTTTCTTTTATGTCTTTTAATATTAATTGAGTCGTTTTTATTTCTGATTTTTTCTTATTTGTTGATGTCTTTCCTGTTGTTGGTCTTTTTTTTCCTGGTGTTGTTGTTACTTTCATTTCTTTAAATTTAGAAATAAATAAGAGAAATAAAATTTTTTATTTATTTATTTTTTTTTGTTTTTATCTTTTTAAAATAAATATTATTTTAATTTTAATTTATTTAGATTTTATTTTATTTAATAATAAATAAATATTTAAATTAGAATTTTTTTTTCTATTTTTTTTTTTATTCTAAAGGTAAAACAGAAAAATCATTTTTTTCTGTATCATCATTTGTTATTGAGTTATCTTTTGGTGAAATATTAACTTCATTTTCAGGTTCTTCATAATAATGTGAAAATTTTTTATTTTTATAATTACAATAAGTTTTATAAATATAAAAAATAATTAATCCTATAAAAGTTAAATTTATAAGAATATGAAAAATAACAAAAAATTTCCTATTTGAAGAAATTGCTAATAAACAAACAAAACAAAAAATAACTTTAATAAAAATATAAAAAATCAAAAAACCTAAAAATTTAAAATATGAATCAATATTTCTTCTTCCAATACAATTATTAATCCAATTATTATGAAATTCTTTATAATTAATACATTTATTACAAATATAACAATGTTTAGTATAAGGATTTGAATAAATAAGACACCAAGGACAAATAAATTTTAAATTTTCTCCTTTTTCACATAATTGAATTAATGTTTTATTTAATTTATTTTCAATTTCTCCTGAATTTGAAAGCATAATATAATGTAAAAAATATAATAATCCAATATAAAAAATAAGAAAAAAAAAACTACATTTAAAAACTTTAAAAATATTAATAAAAACATATTGATTAATAACTTCAATAAAAGTTAAACAAATAACAAAAAGAATAAAAGCTAAATTAAAATGAAATTTACTTTTTAATAAAAGTAACTTAATATCATTTAATTGATATTCATCTGATAAAATAAAAGCATTTCTGCCATCAATAGTCTCAATATTAATATTACATTTTAAATTAATTAATTTTTTAACCATTTTATAATTTTTATTAATAATACTAAAATGTAAAGGTGTATAACCATCTTTTTCTTGAATATTAATATCAATACCATAATAAATTAAATAATCAATAACTTGATATGAATTCATATAAACTGCCCAATGTAAAGCAGAATTTCCATTTAAATCTAATGAATTAATATCAAAATTATATTTTTCTATTAAAAATACTATTATATTAGGATGATTTGCTTGAGATGCTAAATGAAGTATATTTAATCCATTATTATTAATTGATTCTATTGATGCTCCATATATTAATAATTTATCTAATATTTCACAATTTCCACGAAATGATGAATAAAGTAATGCATTATATCCTTTCTCATTTTTTTTATCTAAAAATTTTATATATTTTTCATTTTCTTTTTCTAGATAATATTTTAATTGTGTTATTATGAATATTGATAATTTTGTTATGTTTAAATTTACTGATTTTGTTAAAAGTGTATCTTTGTTATTATCTAATAATTCTGTAAAGTCTGTATTAGAATATTTACTTGAGGAAAATTGTTCTATAAATGTGGATATTTCATTTTTTTCTATTAAATCAAATAATTCCATTTTTATTATTATTATTTTTAAAAAATATTTATTTTTTTTTTCTTTTAAAAAATTTGATAATTAAAAAAATTACAATTTATATAAATAATTATTATAAAAAATAAATTAAATTTCTTTTTGATTAAACATTAATTCAGAAACTTTATAAAAATTACTAACTGAATATTTTTTAATAGTAGATTTTAAATGCAATTTCCAAACTTCATTTACAAAAGCACAAATATCTTTTGCACATTCCTTAATAACATAAACATTATAATGACTACTATTAGAAAACTTTTCAACAAATTCTTTATATTCTTTAATAAAATATAAATCACTACTATAACATTTTTGATAATTTTCCATTTTAAAAAATTTAAAAACAATATAACAAATTGCAGAAGCAATTGTACTTGAAGAATACTTTAAACAATTTTTATCTAACATAAAAGTTTCCATTAAAAATTGTCCAAAAAAAAATTTTTGTTTATCATCTTCAAAATGTAATTTATAAGATAATATTTCATAAAATCTTAAAGGAGAAGGTGTTAAAATATTAAAATGAAGAATTTGAAGAATTAAATTTTCCATATTTAATAAATCATCTTTTGTATAAGCATTATCAGTAACATAAACAAATTCTTTTAATCTTCTTAAAATAATTTCATTTTGTTTACAAGCAATT
>Ga0256407_10013607_pt1 | contig 10859 bp, 5 predicted proteins | sample RumenRJG_04DNA_FD_193489 | JGI IMG/M metagenome (GOLD analysis project Ga0256407, IMG submission 193489) | Bovine rumen microbial communities from Lethbridge, Alberta, Canada - RJG_04 | ecosystem: Host-associated > Mammals > Digestive system > Stomach > Rumen | place: Canada: Alberta | collected... | reverse complement strand
TTCGGTATGTTTACTAGTGGAGTTTGTTTCGAAACTAAGTAAATTATACCTAGTTTTTTAAACAATCAATATAGCAAACTTGTTTTCATTGTGCCTTCTTCAAAGAAAAAGTCACCAAAAAGAAAAAACGTTAAATCTACTTGACTTAACTTATTTAATTTTCTTTCATTTTTACCCATTTTTAATGTTTTTCGATGGTTTCCAAAGCTAGTGGTAGATAAGCGATAACTGAAGAATATGTATCAAAACCCTCAATTGCTACACCCTTGACGCAAATTTATAGATTGTTGACAGGACTTGAACTACCTATGATGCACGCTTATTGATACAATTTTTCGCTTTTTTGCTGACGACAATAATAAAGCGCGGCAGTATAAGAAATTACTTGGTAAATGAATATGTTTCAATTGCGTTTAAGATATTTCGAAAGGCAATAGGCATGCTTGCTTATGATTGCAACTTAGTTTTCCTTTGTGGCGGATACGATAATCTTAGCCCAGAAACGGCTAAGTTTTTTAATATCTTCTTTAACTTTTTCCTTATCTTTTCTATTTTTTAGTTGTTCAGCGTAATATAAACACGAACCATATAATCCTTCAAAGAAGAATATCGATAAATAATCACTAGGAACATCATAACCAACAGATTTAATCGTCTCAGTTAAAAATTTACCATAGTTATTAGATAACGCGTTTTTAAATATCTCCATCGGAAAAGTATCACCCTCATGGATGAGATTTTGGATTTGCTTATAATGCTTTGCAACCCAATCATAGGTAGCTAGTATCGATTGGTATTCGATTTCTTCCTGATCGGTTTCTTTCTTTAATATTTTTTTATATGCATCATCATATTCTTCATTAATTAAATTGATGGAAGCTAACGCTAATAAATTATCTTTATCCTTATAATAATGATAAAAAGTCATCTTTGTCTTATTAGCTAAAGAACATATCTCATTAACAGTGATATCATGATAGTTCTTTTTCGATAATAGTTTGAATAATGATTTCTCAAATTCTTTTTTAGTTTTATCTGGGTTTCCCATATTTATAGATTACGATTATTTTTACTTATTGTACATCAATAACTTTACTTTGGATATATGAAAGTATAGTTAGACCCTTTTTATCTTGATTATATTTCGTTCAAATGATTAATTAAATTTGTGAATGAATTATATTCACGTCATTAAAGGAAAGGAAATTTATATGAAAAAGAAATTAGTCTTAATGACGTCTGTTCTTATGGCTATTGGTCTTTTAGCGGGTTGTGGACAAAAAGTACAACACTCTCATGAATACAAATTAGTTGATGAAGTTGCTGCTACTTGCACTGAAAGTGGTGTCCACGCTCATTATACCTGCGAAGGATGTGACAAGTTATTTGATGAAGACAAAAAAGAAACAACATTAGAAGCTTTAACAATTGCCGCTTTAGGCCATAATTTAACCGCTCATGATTCTCATGCCGAAACATGCACCGAGGCCGGTAATTGTGCTTATTGGAGCTGCGAAAGATGTGGCAAATTCTTCTCCGATGAGGAAGGAAAAGACGAACTCAAAAAAGATGGTTGGATCATTCCAGCTCACGCTCATACTTTAATTCATAACGATGCAAAGGCCGCAACTTGTTATGTACCTGGTAACATCGAATATTGGGTATGCAAAGAATGCTTCCAATATTTCTCAGATGAAGCTTGCGAACATCCTATTGATCAAAAAGACGTTCGCACTCCAGCTCACCACACTTTAACTCATCACGAAGCAAAAAACGCAACTCGCCTTGAAGATGGTAACATCGAATATTGGAGCTGCGATGTCTGCGGTAAATATTTTTCTGATGAAGAAGGCAAAAATGAAATAGATGAAGAATCCATAATCATTCCAGCATTAGGAACTGATAAGAGCTATTTTAATGGAACGTTCTGGCGTGATTCTAGCTTTAACTATACTCTTAGCTTTGGCGCTAATAATTTTTCTAATTATGATATTGATTGCGAATATTATTTTAGTAGCTTTTCTTATGATGATGAAACAAAAGAACTTTCATTTATTGTAACTGGAGTTGAAAGCTTTGGTGAATATCCTTCTCCATATGAAGTTGGTGACAAAATCTCCTTTACATACAATGCAGAAAAAGATGTTTTGATGTTTGGAACAATCGAACTTTCTAAGCAATAAAGCTAATAAAGGCAATCGCGCTGAATTGCCAACATTATATTAGTTCACTCTAATAAAAAAATGTCAAAAACTAAGACCGATTAGGCTAACCACCTAGTCGGTTTATTTTACCTATGATTTCAATGAGAAATAATTCTTGTTATGTTTCTTTAAAAGGACTTATACAAAGTATTAAGGCAAAATCGAATAAGGCTCACTTAGTGGTTGGGTCAAAAAATAAAAAAGTGTAAAAAACATGCAAATAATCATTATTATTCCACACTCTGATTTCTCTTAATCTTTTAATCCACGATTAATGCACTGAAAGTAGAAGTTTATCACCAACAATCAAGTCAGTATCTGGGACAGTAAGATTTGCTATTTAATATCTATATTGATACAATTAGAAGCCGATAAAATGATTCAAGTCCTGTCACCTCAGTGATTTTGTATCAAAGGACTTCTTCAACCTATCGGAAAAACCTTGATTTGTATCAGCAATATTCTTCAAGGGCAAATGAAAATAATTGACCCATTGGGTCTTTTTTCTTAGTTTTTAAATGTGGTTTGTTTAATGGTCATTTTTAATTTATAATAAAAATGAATTAGTCGGAGGAATTATCATGAAAAAAGTATTCATTCCAGTTATGTCGATTGGACTTTTATCTTTAACTAGCTTTTCTTTAACTCTTAATTTTAATAAGACTAACAAGGTAGATGCCTATAGTATCGCTAATTTACCAACCACAATTAATTTGAATGATAATTCTAAAGAAGAAATTAGAAATTATTACTCTGCTCTTAATTCATTAAGTGATAGTGAAAGACAAGGCACTAATTTACTTAAAAACTTAAAGACGATTTTATCTAACGGACAAAAATATTATAGCTACGATAACAATACTAAAATTTGGCAAATGTATGAGATTACTGATAGAGATTGGGACAAATCTCCTGCTAGTAGTACAACATATGGCACTTATAATCCAAACACAAACACCATTACCGGATATCAATATGGTAGTTCCGCTTCCGATTCTAAAAATAATCCATATATCCACGCTTTATATAACAATAGAAATATCCCTAACGAGGCTAGAGCCTGGGGCAATCATAATCAAGATGCCTGGGGAATTAACCAAGAACATATTTGGGCTAAATCACATGGCTTTGACACTAAAGGAAGCGATTCTAGTGGTGGAGCTAGAGGTGATCCAATGCATTTAGTGGCAGGAAATGGATGGGCTAATCACGAACATAGTAACTATTTCTTTGCGTTTGTTGATAAAACAAAATCCTATAGTGACGCTGGAAGTAAATATCAAACTGCTTACGGAAATTTAACTGGTAAATCTAAAAACGCTGGAGGTAATGAAACTGTATTTGAACCTCAGGATAGTGATAAAGGCGATATTGCTAGAGCTATTTTCTATATGGCTGCTAGATATAATTATTTTTCTGGCAGTGATACCGCTCCTATAGACGGCAATAACCCTAATTTAGTTTTACTAAACAATTTATCGGAAAATAGTAAAACAGGTACTAGCAGCGCTAGTGAAGCGTATGGCATGGGTTTATTAAGCGATTTATTAGCGTGGAATAAGCTTGATCCCGTTGATGAATATGAAACCCATAGAAATAACCTATTATTCAATAACTACACTAATAACAGAAATCCGTTTATCGATTTCCCTGAATGGGCAGATTATATTTGGGGAACTGCTGATAGCGACGGCACTAACTATAATCCTGCTGTTACTGGCTTTGCTAAACCTCTAACTGACCCAATAGGTAGTGGCTTTACTCTATCAGCAAGTAGAATTTATTTCTCTAAAGGCGACACTTTTAAAGTATTTGGCAGCAACGCTGATGGAGAGATTTCTTGGAGTGTAGATGACTCTTCTATTGTCAGTTTAAGTAAATCAACTTCTATTAATGATGAAGAAATTATTGTTACTGCATTAGCCAATGGGACAACCACAATCCACGCTAAAGCATATTATGAAGGTAAATTAGTTGAAAGAACTATTTCTATTACTGTTAGTACTAAAAAAGGAATTGTTCTATATCTTGCTATTGGTGGTGGGGCTGTAGTTTTATTAGTTTTAATTATTATCTTTGTAAAAAGCAGTAAAAAGACCAAAAAGAAGATGATTTCTGCTGCTAAAAAGGGTGTTAAAACCTATAAAAAGAGTTCTACAAAAAGAAAAAGATAAAATCTAAATATTTGTGATACATTTGTGACAAATAGTGATATATAATAACACTATAAATTGTTATTTTTTGGAGGTAATTATATGAAAAAAATATTAGCAACTTTATTGTTAGCTAGCTCTTTATGCTTAGTTGGCTGTTCACAAAGTGAATCCTCTGGTTCTGCTAAAGGCAAATTAGAGGGTAGTGGATATACAGCTACTATTTACAACGCTGAAGAATCAAAAACAAGATACAGTAATTACTTTAATTTTGCTGGTACTTCATTAGTGGATTCTATTGTTGCTCTTAAAGGTGAAGATGCAAATCGTGACTATTTCTTATGTTTTTATTTCTCAGATACATCAAGTGCATCAACATTCTTAGATGCTAATATTGCCGAATTAAATAGAGCAGCAGAAAATAATATTGGTTCTAACTTAACAGCAACTGCAGGATTAAAGAATAACGCTGTTTATAGTGCTTCTACCGTTTCTTTCTCGGTAGTGTTCTAATTAACTAAAAAATCTTAACTAAAAACCAAATATTAGAGATTTTATCTCAATTTTGGTTTTTTTTATTTATAAACTCGTTATAATAATTACGTGCGTACTTTAACCTTGCTATTTGTAGATACAAATACAAAATCACTCGAAAGTCTTTTGCTTTCTTCATTTTTAAGTGATAAAAATATCAATGAATTATCTAGATATAAACTAGAGGAAACCAAAAAAGAAAAGGCGGCCTCCATGATTTTAAAAAACAAATATATTGGTGAATATTATCTTAATGAATTTGGTAAGCCTTTAAGTAAAAGTTGTTTTTTTAATATTTCTCACTCTAAAGGATACGTGGCCTTTGTTAAAGATGATATCCCTATAGGAGTGGATATAGAAAAGCTTAGGCCAGTCGAAGACGATTTAATTAATTACATCTCTTCAAGCGAAGAAAAGAAATATATCACAAGTGATCTAAAATTCTACGAGATCTGGACTAATAAAGAGTCGCTTACAAAATGTCTGGGAACAGGAATAAAAGAGAAAATAAAAGATATTCCTTCTCTTCCATTAAACGATACGAAGATTTATAAAGAAAAAACTTACCGAAGCATAACAATTAAATATTTAGATTCGGTGATCACAGTCACAAGAGAATCAATAGAACCATTTGAAATCAAAATTCAGGAGGAAAATTTATGAATAAGAATTATCCATTATCTAAAAGCGAACAAGGATTATATATCTCCTCACTTAATTCAGGAGATGCTTATAACCTCGCTAATACGATTAATTTAGGAAAAGATGTTTCTTTAGAAAGTGTTAACAAAGCCCTTAACGCGGTTTTTGAAGCACATCCATATTTATTCACTGTCTTATCAATTGATGAAGAAGGTAATATTACAAAACACATCGAAAAAGAAGACGTCAAAGTTAAGCTAGAAGAAGTTAAAGAAATTAAAATTGATTCTAAGCCTTATGAATTAAGCAATAAACATTTATACCGCTTTAAATTATTTAAAGTTGATGGAGAATTTATTTTCTATTTTGATTTCCATCACATCATCATGGACGGCACTTCCATTCATATCTTTGTAAGAGACTTCTTAAAAGCTCTTGAAGGAAAGAAATTAGAAACTGAAAAATCTGATGCGAATGAATTTTCCCTTAAAGAAGTAGAAGACTTAAAGTCTAAAAAATACGCTGAGGCAAAAGACTATTATGAAAAACTAGTAGGAGGAGTAGAAACTGACTCTACCCCAGTAGAAGATAAACAAGATAAAGAAGTCTCTTGGGGTAATATCCGTATTCCTTTAAAAGTTACAGATAAAGAAGTTAAAGAATTAACTAAAAAACTCAAAATTAAAACATCTAGCTTCTTTTTAGGAACCTTCTCTTACTTGTTAAGTAAGATTAATATGGAAAATGAATCCTTATTCTTAAGTGTCCATAATGGAAGAGATGAGACAGTGCTTAATAGTGTGGGTTCTTACGTTAAAACTTATCCGCTTTATTTAAGTTACACTGATGAAGATAAGGTATCTGAATATTTACTTAAAACTAACGAAGAACAAATTGAAAATGTTAAACATAATATTTATCCTTTCGCCGATTTAGCTAAAGATCTTGGAGTAAGCGCTGATGTCTTATTTGCTTACCAAGGTGATTATTTCTATTCTGGTGAATATAAAGGTAAATTAGTTGAAGTCACACCTTTACTGAGAAAAGACGGCAAAGAAAAACTTAGCATCGAACTTCATAGATTAAACGGAAAATATATTATCTGGGTTGAATATCGAGCGGATTTATATAATGAATCTACAATTAGACACATCATCAAAATGTATGATGTTGTTAATGTAGAATTCTTAAAGAAAGAAAAATTAATCGATATCGATTTAGTCGATGAAGAAGAAAGAATACTTCTTGATTCATTTAATAAGACTAACTTCCCTTATATCGAAGATAATAAGACCATTTTAGATGACTTCTTAGAAGTAGTGAAAAAACACCCAAATGAAGTCGCAGTGGTCTTTAAAGACAAAAAATATACATATAAAGAAGTTGATGAAATTTCGACTAGGATCGCTAATGAATTAATTAGATTAGGGGCCAAAAAAGAGAAAGTTGTTTCTATTTTAGTAAAGAAATCTGAATATATCGCTTTAGCTTCTTTAGGCGTTATTAAGTCTGGAGCAGCATATCAGCCGTTAGACCCAACTTATCCTAAAGATCGATTAACTTTCATGGTTAAAGACTCTAGTGCGATTATCTTAATTAGAGATAGAGAATTAAATGATTTAGTCGATGACTTTAAAGGTAAAGAATTATTTACTGATGAACTTTTATCTTTAAAAGATAATACTGAGATTAAATCTAGACCATCACCAAAAGATTTATTCATTATGCTTTATACTTCTGGCTCTACTGGAGTGCCAAAAGGAGTTATGTTAGAACACGGCAATATCTTCTCTTTCTGTAGATATTATCGACAAGAATTTAACTTTGGAGTGGGCTGTAAAAATGCTGCTTACGCAAGTTATGGTTTTGATGCCGATATGATGGATTTATATCCAGCTTTAACTAGTGGGGCGACTGTCTATATCATTCCTGATGAGATGAGACTTAACCTAGTGGAGTTAGGCGAATACTATAATAAAAACCAAATTACTCACGCTTTTATGACTACTCAGGTTGGTAGACAATTTGCTAGTGAGATTGAAGTCAAATCATTAAAATACTTCGCTGTTGGAGGAGAAAAGTTAGTCCCTATGGACCCTCCTAAAGGCTATAAATTCTATAACTTATATGGACCTACCGAAGGTACAGTCTTCTGCACCCTCCAATTAGTGGACAAATTCTATCACCGTATCCCGATTGGAAAATGCTTAAGTGATTATAAGATTTATGTTTTAGACAAAAACAAAAAGAGATTACCAGTTTTAACTAGTGGCGAACTCTATATCTCTGGACCACAAGTCGCTAGAGGCTACTTAAATCGAGAAAAAGAAAATTCTGAAGCTTTCTTAACTAACTGGTTCACTAAAGAAGCAAAATTTGAAAAATTATATAAAACCGGCGACATTGTACGTTTATTAGAAGACGGGACAATTGATTTTATCGGTAGAAAAGACGGACAAGTTAAAATCCGTGGCTTTAGAGTGGAACTTTCTGAAGTCGAAAAAGTGATTAGAGACTTTAAAGATATTAAAGACGCGACTGTTAAAGATTTCACTGACCCTAGTGGAGTGAAATATATCGTCGCTTATGTGGTGAGCGATAAAAAGATTAACGTTGAAGAACTTAATAACTTTATCTTAGAAAGTAAGCCACCTTATATGGTCCCTGCTTACACAATGCAAATTGATAAGATTCCTCTTAATCAAAACCAAAAAGTTAATAAAAGAGCCTTACCAGTACCTGAACTTAAAGTTGAAGAAATGGTGGCACCAAGAAACTCTGATGAACAAGATATCTTTGATATCTTAAAAGGTGTATTAGGGCACGACCAATTTGGTGTTACTAATGATATTTTTGAAGTGGGCTTAACTTCTGTTAGCTCCATCAGATTTACAATTCTATTATCAAAGAAATATAACAAGTCTGTGGATAATGGTGATTTAAAAGCCCATTCCACAATCGCTTCTTTAGCGGAGTATCTCGCAAATAAAGAAGAAGACAAGACTTTTGAAGTTTTAGATGAATATCCTCTTACTAAAACTCAAGAAGGTATTTTTGTTGAATGTGTTTCTAAACCTAATAGCACGAACTACAACATCCCTTATCTATTCAAATTAGATAAGAAGATGGATTTAGTTAAACTAAAAGAAGCAGTTAGCAATGCAATTGATAACCATCCATATTTAAAATCTATTCTTCATATGAATGATAGTGGGGATATTGTCGCTAAAAGAAATAATAGCCCTGCTAAAGTTGATATTCTTAAAAAAGAAATTGATATTAAATCTTTAGTGAGACCGTTTGCTATATTAGACGATGAGTTATACCGTGTAGAAATCTATGAAGGAAAAGATAACTATCTCTTCTTAGATTTCCATCACATTTTATGTGACGGTACTTCTGAAGCGATTATTTTAGGTGATATTGATAAAGCGTATTTAGGAGAAAAATTAACTCCAGAAACCTATAGTGGTTATGAAGTAGCGCTTCAAGAAAAAGAAGATTTAGCCTCACCTAAGCTAGATCAGGCTAAAGCTTTCTATAACGAAGTTCTTAAAGATGTAGATGGAGAATACACTTTAAAGAAAGATTTGAAAATCGAAGAAACTTCTAAACTTCAATCTGTTGACTATGAATTAGAATTAGATAACGAGTTAGTTAGTAAATACGTTAGTTCAAATAAACTCACAAATAACGCATTATTTAACTTTGCGTTTGCTTTCACATTATCTAAATTCATTTATAAAAATGATTCATTATATGAGACTATCTATAACGGTAGAAAGTCTTCGAAAGTGATGAATAGTGTTTCGATGTTTGTTAAAACCTTACCGGTTTATATCAAATATCAAGAAGAAGACTTAACTCTAGCAAAAATTAAAGAGATGCAAGAACTCTTATCTGGCTTAGAAGAAAATGATTTATATTCCTTTGGTGATGTCGCTAACGACTATAACTTAAAAGCGGATGTCATCTTCGCTTATCAAGGCGATAACTTTAATTTTGAAACTTTAGGCGGCTTTAAGGTCACTCCAATTTTAATGGAAAGCGAAACTCCTAAGAGTGATTTTGGTTTAGATGTTTTCTTAGAAAACGGTCAGTACCGCGCTCATTTTGAATGGGACCAAGCCGTGTATAACAAAGATACTATTGATTCATTTAAACGCTTATATGAATTAGTCCTAAATGAGTTATTAACTAAAAAGAATATCAAAGATATTAACTGCTTATCAGAGTTTGACAAAGCTCAATATGAGAAGTTTAATCAAACTGAAGTTGAAATACCTAAAGACATTACTGTTAATAAGCTAGTTGAAAAACAAGCTAAAGAAAAACCAAATAAAATGGCAGTAGTGGCCAAAAACGGCAAATTAACTTATCAAGAACTCAATGAATCCGCGAATAAAGTCGCTAATTCTTTAATTAAAGAAGGGGTTAAACTTGCGGACTGCGTAGTGATGTTTATGCCTCGAATTAAAGAAGCATATGTTGTTAGACAAGGTATTGTGAAATCTGGTGGAGCCTTTGTTCCAGTTGATCCAAAATATCCAGATGAAAGAGTGAGTTATATTATTACTGACTCAGGCTCAAAATTATTAATTTCCACCCGTGAAATTATTAAACAAAAACAAGATTTAATTAAATCCACAAAAGTGAAGGCTTTAGCGATTGAAGATCTTTTAGAAAATAAAGAGAATAAAAATCCTGATGTTAAGATTCCTCAATCTTCTTTGGCCTATGTTATCTATACTTCTGGCTCAACCGGAAAACCAAAAGGCGTGATGATTGCCCATAAGAATTTACTTAACTATGTTTTAGATGGTTCTAACTTAGCAACAACATATTATCGAGATATTGGAGAAGACTGCGTAAGTTGTTCCTTTGCTTCATTATCATTTGATGCTTCTTTACAAGAAGAATTTGTTCCATTAACTCATGGTTATACTGCAGTAATAGCGAGCGAAGAAGAAATTGAAAATCCAATGCTACTTGCTAAAACTTTAAAAGAAAACCACGTGAAATATATGTTCATGACTCCATCATTCGTTTCTAACTTATTAGATATTGATGTCTTCGTGGACGCTTTAAAAGAATTTAAATATTTAGATATGGGTGCCGAAGCTGTACCTATGGAATTATGTAACCGACTTAGAAATTTAGGAGTTAACGCGAATATTTTAAATGGATATGGCCCAACTGAAACTACAATTACCGCGACTTACGCTTTAGTTAAAGATAAATATATGACTATTGGTAAGCCAGTTGCGAACTCTAAAGTATATACTTTAGATAAACACGGACATATCTTACCAATTAACGCCATTGG
>Ga0256407_10013603_pt1 | contig 10861 bp, 9 predicted proteins | sample RumenRJG_04DNA_FD_193489 | JGI IMG/M metagenome (GOLD analysis project Ga0256407, IMG submission 193489) | Bovine rumen microbial communities from Lethbridge, Alberta, Canada - RJG_04 | ecosystem: Host-associated > Mammals > Digestive system > Stomach > Rumen | place: Canada: Alberta | collected... | reverse complement strand
GAACTATGGCTTTCAATTATATACGTTCAAAAATCGCAAGAAACAGATAACATATTATGAAATTAAAAAGATATATCAAAAATCTAATTAAGTATATTAAGAGTGGCGGTGTCGTTTATATTAGTGTTAACACAGTCGGCCCTTCTGATAGGTTTAAGAATAAACGTGTGCTAGTTACTGGTGGTACTAGTGGTATAGGCCTTGAAATCGCCAGAGAATTTCTTGCTGAAGGGGCAGAGGTCACGATAACAGGTAGGCGTCAGGATGTCTTGGATAATACTCAGGCCGAGCTAGGAGTTTTATATGATGGTAAGATTCATACAATAGTATGGAATGTTGCCAATGTGGCTGATGCCAAGATGAAACTGGATGAAGTTTCTAAAATGATGAATGGGGTCGATATTGTCGTTAATAATGCAGGTGTCTATGAGTCTGCAGCATGGAACCAAGTAACAGAGGATTCGTATGATCGTGTTAACGACATTAATGCTAAAGGTCTTTTCTTTATGTGTCAGGCTGAGGGCGAATATTTCATTAACAATCGCATCAAAGGAAGAATTGTAAATATCAATTCTATCGCAGGTCTCAAAAGCGGATTTGATCCATATTCTGTTTCAAAATGGAGTTCGGTATGCATTACTAAGAGTATAGCAAAGGTTCTAGTTAAGCATGGGATTGTGGTTAATGGTATTGCGCCAGGTAATGTAGTTACTAATATTCATGATGGTGTGCGTGGTAAGAGTGTTAACGATAATGCATATATGCCAAGTCATCTAACAGAACGATATACGCTAGTTGAGGAGATTGCTTCAATGGCGCTTTATCTTTCAAGCGATATGGCAACTAATATCATTGGCCAAGTTATTGCTATTGACGGTGGGTGGACTTTAAACTAATGACGCATAGATGATATATTTGATTTTAATAATTGTATTTCTATTGGTTGTTTTGGGGCTTAATTGCCTATATAAGCATACAAATCACTTCAATAATCAGTTTGTTGATGTTAGAAAGTATTGGCAGAAAGATGGTATTCCAGATAATCTTGAGATTGTAAATCTTGGTAGCAATCATCCTAAGTTTGGTTTCGACTATGCCGACACAGGTGTTCGTGGAGCGAACTTTGCTATTGGCCCCCAAACATTTGAATATGATTTTGCCATACTTCGCAAAAATATATCTCATTTGGCCAAGAATGCCGTCGTAGCCTTTCCAGTTTGTCTCCAAAAATTTTTTTTATATCGACAAACAAATCGAAGCATACATTTAAAATACTATACTTTCTTGGAACCGAACGATATTGTCGATTACAGTAAGAAAGAGAAGGTCTTTGAGATTGATTTTCCTCTTTTCCGCCATCCAAAGCGTCTACGCTATCTTATTAAAGATGTCAAAAAAGATAATCGCTTGGAATGGACAGAAAATCCAATGAAGACAGAGGAAGAACTAGAGAAAGATGCCGACTTTTGGATTAGATGTTGGGACAGGGAATTTAACATTCATATCCCTTCCTTAAAAATCTCAACTAAAAATCAAGAGGATATCCAACAAAACATTCGATTGATGAAAGAGATGATAGAGTATTGTAAAAAGCATGAGTTTAAACCTGTGATTGTGATATTACCTGTAACGAGAAATCTTTCTTCACGTTTCTCTGAAGAATATTTGCAGACGCATGTATTACGTTATGTTAATGAGTCGGCTACGGCTGGTGCACCTGTTTTTAACTATCTAAAAGATTACCGTTTTACGGATTCTTCTCTATATATCAACAGTTTCTTCTTTAATAAAACCGGCCGCAAGGCTTTTACAAAGGCTTTTGTTGAAGACTTAAAACAAAAAGACTATTTATGATAGATATAAAAAATAAGATAGACTGCTGCGGCTGTAATGCTTGCGGTGATATTTGTGGAAAACATGCCATATCATTCGAAACCGACAACGAAGGGTTCTGGTATCCGATAGTAGATAAAGACCTTTGTGTTGATTGTGGACTATGCGATAAGGTTTGTCCAATCCAAAATAAAGCAAACCATGTTGGGCGCTATCCAGAACCTATAGTATTTGCGGCATACACAAAAGATGAGGCAATTCGATTGGATTCTACATCTGGCGGTATTCATTCAATGCTTGCCACAAAAATGTATGAAAAGAATGCATATGTTGGTGGCGCTGTATACAATCCAGATCATACAGTATCACAGATAGTAGATGACAATCCCAAAAGATTACCTGAGATTAGAAGCAGCAAATATCTCCAAAGCAATGCTGAGGGCGTATATAAAGAGATTCGTTCTTTGCTTATAAAAGGTAAGAATGTATTCTTTTGTGGCTGCCCATGCCAGATTCATGCTCTCTATAATTTCTTAGGTAAGAAGTATGAGAATCTTGTTACATGCGATTTTATATGTCGCGGTGTTAATTCTCCAAAGGTATTTTTGAAATACATGGAGATGCTGGAGCGCCAGTATGGTGCCAAAGCTACAGGAATTAAGTTTAAGAACAAGAAATGGGGATGGCATAATTTTTCTATGCGCGTAAACTTTGAGAATGGCAAAGAGTATTGTAAAGACCGCTGGCACGACTTATTTTTTATAGGTTATTTGCAGGCAGGCAACTTTACTCGTCCTTCTTGCTATGAATGCCACTTTAAAGGGTTCCCACAAAAATCAGATATAACGCTTGCTGATTTCTGGGGTATTGAAAAGATAGATTCCTCAATGGATCAGGATAAAGGCACATCTTTGGTGATGGTAAATAGCGATAAGGGCCAAAAACTTTTCGATGCAATTAAGGACAAAATATTCTGGCGACAGTTTACTATGGATGAAGCCCGTAAAGGCAATCCTGCAATGGATGGCTCGCTAAAATCTGTAAAACAGAATCGGGAAGAGTTTTTCTCTGATCTGGATATTCTTCCTTTTGAGAAAGTCGCAAATAGACATTTCCCTCTGCCTACATGGAAAGAAAAAATTAAAAATTTACTTCGTTCACTAAAGAAAATTTATCGAGTTATAGATACTCTAGGACTGTCATTTCAGTCATGGATTACTTTTTTTTGTATAAATTTTCTAACCAAGCATACTGAGAGGAAAGGACGGGGTATTATTTTGAACGGGAAAAAGACTATTCTTCAAGTAGAAAAAGGGTCTAAACTGCTGCTATGTGCCACATTGAGAACTGGCATTAAGCAAGTTCGAAAATCCAAAATGGAAACAAGAATACTCTTAGAAAAAGATAGCCAATTAGTCGTTGATGGCAAATTCTCTATCTATGCAGGTTGTTATGTTAGGGTAACTCCAATGGGAAAGTTAATTTTGCATGGAGGCTTTATCAATGAAAACGTTCAGATCACAGCTGGTGATGTTATCGAAATAGGATCGGATTTTACATGTGGTCGTGATGTGGTGATCCGTTCCTATGATGGTCATAAGATAATCCGTGATGGATATCAGATATCAGAGCCTATTAAGATTGGCAATCATGTATGGGTTGGCCAAGGGGCAACCATATTAAAAGGTGTAACCATCGGTGATGGCGCCATTGTTGCAGCTGGTGCATTGGTTACAAAGGATGTACCACCCCATTGTATAGTTGGTGGTGTTCCGGCTAAGATTATCGAGAATGGCATCAAATGGGAAATATGATAGTAACAGAGTGCTATGAATGATAGCTTCTTGAATAAGGAATAATATATCTAGTCGTTTATTTTGTTCTTTATGTATTTTGTTTTATAATTATGAAGATAGCGTTGTTAAATCTTGTAATTGATAATAATTATGGTGGGAATCTGCAACGATACGCATTGTGCAGAATCCTCCAGAAAGAAGGGCATGAGGTTGAATTTGTTAAGAGATTTGCTGTTCAATATTATCCTAGGTTCCCTAAGAATATCATCAAATATGTGTTTCGATTTGCAAGGAAATTGTTTGTAGACAGAAATAACGTTGTTTTTCAGGAGAGGCTTAGGGAATGGGACAATATGTTGCAGATTTCTCAAACCCTTTCGTTCATTAATAAAAACGTTCCATGCTACAATAAGGAGTTTTATCCCAAAGATTCCCTGAAAGAATTAAATAATGCCGGATTCGATGCAATCGTTGTAGGCTCGGACCAGGTTTTTCGAGCACCTTATAATAGATGCCAAGAAAATTTTTTTCTTGGCTTTGTGACAAATCCATTGATTCGTAAAATAGCATATGGAGCCTCATTTGGAAATGCAGGTGATGAATACACTACTGATCTTATTAAAAAATGTGGACAGGATATAAAACAGTTTCATGGCGTTTCATTAAGAGAAAAGTCAGGAATTGATGTTTTTAAGACTTTTGGCTGGGAGACGAAAAAAAATCCACGTTTAGTTTTGGATCCAACTTTATTATTAGAAGCCTGCGAGTATGAAAGTCTTATTGAAAACAACGATGACAATAATGGGGTCTTTTGTTATATTCTTGACATGACTGAAGAAAAGCAGAGTTTCATTGATGAAATTGCACAAAAGTTGAGGAAACCATATAAAATTATAGACGGTTTGTTTCCTAATTTACAAAGAGGAACATTTAAACATCCAATCCTTTTACCAACAATTGGGCAATGGCTGTCATACATTAAAAATGCAGATTTTGTCATTACTGATTCCTATCATGGTACGATCTTTAGCATTTTATTTAATAAACCATTTTGTTCTATAGTTAATAGTAATCGTGGCAGAGAGCGTTTTTCATATCTTGAAGAAGAATTTGGCTTATCTGGACTATTTATCTATGAATTGCCTGTAAAATTTGACATAGAATCGCCTTTTCGAATTGATTGGAAAAATGTTAACGATAAAATATCTGTAATTAAGTCAGAATCGATTTCTTTTTTGAAAGAAAGTTTATGTTAATATATTTTGCATTGTTTTTGGGGATTTTATTCACTGCTATAATAGATCTTATAATCCCACTAACTAAAGACACACGACGGTCTTTATTTATTTTTTGGTTTTTACTGTTTTTTGTATTTAAGGCATTTAGATGGGATACTGGAACAGATTGGTCACAATATTTATTATGTTTTAATGATAGTGACTGGTCAAACATTTTTTCATACAATAGGAATGTGGTTGGAGATGTTATAATGGAACCGGGCTACGTTTTCTTAAATGTGTCAATAAAATCTTTTTTACCTTTTTATACTGCGTTTCTATTTATAACAAATCTATTCATTTTGGTTTCTTATACTAAATTTTATAATAGAATTCTACCTCGATACAGCCTGCAATCTCTAACTCTAATATTATTTGTTACAGAATTATTTCCTGTAAGACAAACCATTGCTGTAGCAATATTCTGTTTCGGCTATCATCAAATTAAAAATAAAAGTTTTTTAAAATATTTGGGTGTTGTTCTTGTATGCTCTTTGATACATTTTTCAGCGCTTATGTTAATTCCTTTTTATTTTTTACTGAAACTTGAATTACGGTTTATTATTTATGTTATTACTTATTTAACGGTTGGAGTAATTGCGGATAAGTTATTTGATATATTAGGAGTGTTATCACAATTGAACATTTTACCATCAGTTATTCAACAACTTCTTATTGTATATGGTGATCAAGATATGCGTGTTAGCCAATTAGGTGATGATGCCGGTTCATTTTTCCCTTCATATATTTTTCATTTTTCTTTATTCCTTATTATCTATTATTGCTATCTGAAACAACCTCAAAATGTAAATAATAAATATAAAGAATGGAAGACTATTGGTCTTAATTCATATTTTATCACAATCTGTTTCTTTGGCTTCCATAGCATACCAGGGGCTGCAGATATATTGAGGGCCCAATCGTTTTTTTGGATTGGATATATACTAATGACAGTTTATTCGATAGATATTCTTCTAAAATATAAAAAACAACTGATAGCTGTGGCTCTGTTATTTGTAGTTTGCTCATGGAAAATGATAAATATGGCAGCCTTCAAACCTAATTCTATGTATCATGAGTTATTTGTACCATACAAATCCATTTTGGACATTAATGAAAAGCAAAGAAGCGAGGATTTTTATCATTAAATTCTTATCTTATAGTTATAATAGATATTGGTCTATATCAACAAAAATATGAATATGGAATTCAATAAGGTAATATTTGTCAATGCAACATTTGGCGGCAGTATCCATGAGATGATTGATTCTTCTTTAATTGTAGAATTTGCAGAGTTTTCACATGACGTAGATGTGTTTTTTCTTTCCTCTAGAGCGAATGTGATAGAGGATACCGTTCGTAGTTTAAGACCAAAACGTAGTGTAAAATTCTTTAAGATTTATAACACAAGAAAAGAAAGCGCCTACAGAGATTTGATTGGGGCTATTATTGAAGCATGGTTGCTGGTTTTTAAGAGTAATAAAAAATCTTTATTTGTATGCAGTTTTGCAAATAGGTTTTCCAAATACACATTAAACTTTTTGAGCAAATTGCTAAAAAGAAAAGTTGTTTTGTGCGCTCATGTTGACCTCGAAACCGTCACTTATAAGAGAAAAGGGAATTATTGGTATTTGGTAAATAGATTTTACACACATCAAAGTTTGTCTCCTTATTTGCGAATCTTAGTTTTGGGAGATAATATTCTGCAGAATTTGAAAGAGTATATTTTGGAAGACAGACTTCGTTTTTTTATATCAACCGATCATCCTTATTATTCGGCCCATACAGACACAAATCATATGTTTAATAGTAAAACAATGCATATAGGTGTTGTTGGTTCTATAACACAAGGTAAGCAAAGGGGCGGTGATAACCTTCTGAATTTTGTAAAAGCAATGAGAAAGTTCCAGCAAATCGAAATTCATATTATTAGTAGAGTACACAAGGATTTGATGGACAAAATAACTCCTTTCGTTCATATAGAAAACGCAAAAGGCGCATATCTTTCCAAGGAGGAATACGAGCGTTTTATTAGTAATATGGATTATTTGTATTATCCTTATCCCTCAGATTGTTTTAAACTAACAGCAAGTGGCGCTATTTTCGAGTCAATTGTCAATAAGAAGCCTGCCTTAATGTATTCTAATAGTTATTTTAAATATCTTAATCAGAAATATGGGAGATTTGGATATTTCATAGATGAATTTGAGTCTTTAGATGAACTGGTGACTAAGCTTGGAGATTTGAAAGAATATACCAAATTATGCAACTCAACAGAACAAATCACAAACCGAATACATCCTAAAGAATTATATAAAACATTAGAGTCAGAGTTAGTTCAAACATACAATGTTTGTACATTTTAGCCAAAGACTATAAGTGCTATGATGTTCGAGAACGAAGCTTCCTATTAATGCTATCGAATTCTAGAATCTTTCATGCCGTGAATTTTATTAAATTAGCCGCTATTTATTTATAAAAGTTGATTTCATTCTTTTTTATAAGCATGGTGTAAATTAATCGAATGCGCAATGAAAAAAATTTCTTGGATTACTCCCGAGTGCTTTATTGATGTAGATTTACCTGTCATAAAGTATCTCAGAAAGAGTTTTGATATACGCCTTATATTGGTTTTGCCTGCTAAAGGTATAGACAACGAGAAATATGTCCAATCCTTTCTCGGTGATTATAGTGGAGTAGATATTTACTATGTTTATCTACAAGGAAGAGCGAGGTCCTTAAGCAGTATTTTAAGCTATAACAAGATTATTAACCTAGCTAAAGATTTTCTGCCTGATTTATATTACATAAGTTTAATGGGTATGCCTTATGCACTACCACTTTATAAGTTAAGGTTGCCAATAAAAAAATGCATAGTACCTTGTCATAATGTCTCGACTCCCAAGGGGGCTACAAATGAGAAGTTGGCTGAGGTATACAAGAATTGGTGGCTGAAAACTTTTAAGAATATTCAAGTGTTTTCGCAAAGTCAATATAAAATACTCACAAACCTACATAGGAATAAGAATGTTTTGATGGCACACTTAATGATAAAGGATTATGGAAATCCTACCATAGCATGCCCTCAAGACGGTATCGTTAGATTTTTATTCTTTGGCAACGTTGTAAGATATAAACGTTTAGACCTATTGCTTGAAGCTGTAAACATCCTGCACGACAGGGGATTTTCCAACTTTAAACTGATAATTGCAGGCAACTGCAAAACATGGGAGTTGTATTCTGGATTGATTAAGCATAAGAATCTTGTGGAAACACGAATAGAAAGAATACCTAATGAGGACGTTGCCAACCTGTTTGCACAAAGCCACTATTTTGTGATGCCTTATCAGGATGTAGCACAGAGTGGTGCAATAACAGTTGCATTTAGATATAATGTCCCAACAATCGTATCTGATATTGCACAATTCAAAGAATTTGTAATTGATGGAAAAACATCATTATGTTTTAAGAGCCAAAATGCAAAATCGCTTGCCGATACAATGCAATATGCGATTGAGCACCATGAAGGAATACACGATTTTTTGTGTAAAAATCAAAGAGAGTTGGTTGCCGAGAAATTTGCTAATGATGCAATAGTAAATATGTATATAGCATATTTTGAGCAAGTTATCCATGGAAAGTAACTAGGAGCTTTTCAATTAATATGAAAAATAATACACCCCAATTAGCTAGTCATAGAGAATGCACAGGTTGCATGGCATGTGTTGATAGTTGCAATCATTGTGCACTATCAAGTTATATAGGTGAAGATGGTCATTATTATGTTCAAACAGACGAAAAAGCTTGTATTGGATGTCTATTGTGCGAAAAAGTTTGTCCAGTTGTATCAGATATGAAGTATGGGCAAAGCAATCTGTCTGAATTCTACGCCGTATGGAATAAGAATAATGATGAACGACTAAAAAGCGCATCCGGTGGTGCATTCTCGGCCATGGCACATTATGTTATAGAACGAGGTGGCGTTGTTATTGGTGCGGCAATTGATAATATTTGTGATGTTAATCATGTGGTTGTTGATAGCTTAAACGAACTTTACAAATTGCAGGGTTCAAAGTATACCCAAAGTAACACAAAAGGCATTTTTGATAAAACCTATAAACATTTAAGAGAAGGAAAGTTTGTTCTTTTTTCTGGTACAGGGTGCCAAGTGGCAGGTCTTTTGTCTTACCTTAAAAATAGAAAATATACAGGAAGGTTAATAACCGTGGATTTAATATGTGGAGGTGTATCCTCTAAATTGCTTTTACAGAAGTTTGTTGAGAACGAGCCATACAAGATAAAACGCATAAAATCTTTTCGTACTAAAGATCATGGATGGAAGCCTAAGGGCTTTGTATATAATATGAAAGTGGAAGACACTAATGGAATGATCCATGATTATACGGGAATAAAGAACCTTATTACAACTGGTTTCAGTACAGAACTGACGAATAGATATTCTTGCTACGATTGTAAATTTATTGGCAGTAATCGTTTGTCTGATTTTACTATTGGTGATTTATGGGGGGATAAAGAATTCCCTCAAGAACATTATAGGGGATTGTCTATGTTAGTTGTTCATAATGGCAAGGCTTTAAGACTGTTAAATGAGATGAAGGGTTGTCTTTCTTTGTTCCATAGTGACGAGGTACAGGCAAAGAAGCATAATTATCGACTAATTGATGGTAAAAACTCAAAAGGAAAGTCATTGGAAAGAAAATTTATGCCATGGATCTTTGCTCATTGTAGTTACAATGTGTTAAAGAAGATATATGCAAATGATTACTCAAATTATAGTCCATGGCTGATTCTTAAAATTTGTAGGAAACTATTCTCTTGATAATAAAAAAAAGAATAAAATGAAGATAGGATTATTAACATACCACAATTCAACAAATTATGGAGCTGTCCTACAATGTTATGCAACATGCCGTGCGTTGAAAGAAATGGGACATGAAGTCGAGATTATTAATTTTTGCCAAGACGAAAAGAAATCGAGCAGAAGTTTTATTTTTTATTTCAAGGTGAAGAATTTTTTTAGGTTTATGGCAGAAATGTATCCGAAACAAACAGAATACATTGCCAGTCTTGAAATCTTAAAGAAAAAGATTATGGACTACAACTGTCTGATGGTCGGAAGTGATCAGGTATGGAACCCTCAAATTGCTCGTGAAAAGCTGGAAGCATACTTTCTGAATTTTGGAAATGAGAATATAAGGAGAATTTCATACGCTTCCAGTTTCGGCATAGGAGAATGGCCGCAAGACAAGAACAATCTTGTGCCCATCATCAAACAGAGTCTATCTCGATTCAAGGCGATATCTGTGCGTGAGGAAACAGGAAGGCAGATTATTGCAGATAAGTTTGGGCTAAGTTCTGAGGTTGTATTAGATCCCACGCTACTGCATCGGGAATACGCAGAATTAACAGGTGTGGTCGCTCCAAATCATTCCATAATCTGTTATTTGCTCAATCGATCTATGAAACAGTTAGAGAAAGTCAAACATTTGGCTAGTTTTATGGGGATGAAGCCGAGGATGATATCTACTATTCATTATGTAAAGGGCTTTTCTTACACATATCCTCCTTCAATAGAGAACTGGCTACGATATATCGCTGGAGCCGAATTCGTTGTGACCGACTCCTTCCACGGTCTTGCATTCAGTTTGATTTACAATAAACAGTTTGTGGTAATATCGCCAAATAATGGTAAAAATAGTCGGTTGTTGGATTTACTGAAGTTAGTAGGGCTCGAAGAAAGACATTTTTTTGATGAAGAGGATGTGCCTTATAACGAACTGATAAGTAAGAAAATTGACTATACTGAGGTTAACAAGCGTTTGGACAAGATGCGCGAAAAATCTTGGAAATTTATAAATGATGCATTAAAAGAAGCTTAAGAACGATGAAAAAAATCAAAGTATGCTACGCTATTTCCTCGCTATGCGAAGGTCA
>Ga0256407_10013599_pt1 | contig 10862 bp, 8 predicted proteins | sample RumenRJG_04DNA_FD_193489 | JGI IMG/M metagenome (GOLD analysis project Ga0256407, IMG submission 193489) | Bovine rumen microbial communities from Lethbridge, Alberta, Canada - RJG_04 | ecosystem: Host-associated > Mammals > Digestive system > Stomach > Rumen | place: Canada: Alberta | collected... | reverse complement strand
ATCATCATCATCTTTATTAGATGAAGAGTCTTTTTGAGATTTTTTATTTTTTTTAGAATTTTTATCATCATCATCTTTATTAGATGAAGAATCTTTTTCAGGCCCTTTATCATCAATTTTGGCAATTGAATCATCATCATCTATATTAGATGAAGGTTGTATTTTAGACCCTTTCTCATCAATTTTGGAAATTGAATCTTCATCATCATTTAAATTTGTCATCTCTTAAATATCTAAATTATTAACTAAATAATATTTATATATATGTTAATAAAAATAGTTAAGGAAAAAAAATAAATTTTCAGAAAAGTTTAAAAGTCTTTTTATTTTGAAAATTAAAATAATAATTACTTTAAAAAATTTATTTGAAAAATATTATTAATTTGTAAGATGTATAAAAAATATAAATATAAAACAAAGAACAAATCATAATATCAATTTTTTTTATTTTAATAAAAACATAAAATTAATGATATATTATTTTATAAATAAAATTTAAACTAAAAAAAATTATTTTTTTCTTCTTTTTCTAAAAGCAATTCTTTTTTTATGAGGAATATTTTTTAAATAATCAGGAACACTTTCTTCTTCATATTTCAAATTATATTTAGAACAAAAAATTGGACTTTCTTCCAATTGCCAAATAAATAATTCACCTTTACTTCCTCCAACTGCAATAGTATAATTACAATCATCAGCAAATTTACAAGTAAATAATTCACCAGTACTTTTTTTAATATATTTTTCTAAAATTAAATTTGGTATTAAATTACCATTATTATCACTTTTAATATTTTGATCATCCCAAATTTTAACTCTTCCATCTCTTCCAACTGAACAAAATAAACTTTTTTGTTGTGAAGAAAAAGAAACTGAAGTTGCTTCTTTTTTATGACCTTCAAAATTTATAATTGGATTAAACATTTTTAAATCAAATAATTGAATTCTACCATCTTCAAAACTAAATAACATTTTATAATTATCAATAGATGACCAATCAATACATTCAATATCATTATGAATATTATATGTAAAAACAGATTTTCCAGTTCTTATATCAAATATTTTTATTGTTTTATCAAATGAACCAGAAACTAATAAATTATCTTCTATTTTATTCCATTTTACATTTTGAACTTTTCCTTTATGCTCATTATAACATACTTTAGAAGAATTAGGAGGAGAATTTAAATCCCAAATTAAAATTTTTGAATCAGCTCCACTTGAAGCTATTAAATTTGGATTATTTTGATTAAGTGATAATGACATTACTGCATCAGTATGAATTAAATTAGTATCAATATTATTTTTATTTTTCTCATTATAATTACCTAAAATAATTTCTGGTTCTAATACATCTAATAAATCCAAATTCCAAATTTCAATTCCAGGAGTGAATGAACCAACTAAAGCATAATTACATTTATTATTATTTTTATAAGGAAGCCATTCTAAACATAAAGGAAAAGATGATAATACTATATCATGATGAACAAATAAATTTAAATTATTTTCATCATATAAATATATTTCTAAATTTGAAAAATCATCTTGTGCTGTTCCACAAACTAAAAGAGAATCAGTTGGATGAATTGTAAAATCATCTAATTCTTCATCACTTATATCATCAAAGTATTCTGGTAAATTATCTTGAAAATTATTATTTTCTTCTTTAGTATAAAAATTTTTTAAATCTTCACAAAAAATTGGCATTTGAATATCTTCTTCATTTTCTTCATTATCTATATCCATGTTTTCTTCTATTATTTTTGTACTTTGTTTTATTGTTTCATTCCCTGTTAATTTTCCTTCTTCTTTTAATTTTTTTGATATTTTTGATATTTTTTTTATTTGCTTGTTTTCTTGAATGTTGTTTATTGTTTCATAATCTAATGGAATTGATCTTGCCCAATTTTTTTTTACCCAAAATAAACTTGTAATTATGCTATTTGACATATATCAAATAATGGAAAAAAAATAAAAGAATTTAATATATTTTTTGTCTTAATTAATAATATTATAAATATAAAATTGAATAAATTGTAAAAAAAATTTCTATATATTAATTTGAAAATGATGGTATATTTAAATATTATTTCTTTATTAAAATATATGATAAAAAACAAGATTTAATTGAAAAAAAGATAGATTTAAGAAATTAAAATTATAAATTCAAAGAAAAAATGTAAAAATGAAAGTAAAAAATAATTATTACAAATTATATTTTAAAGATTAGAATCTGTTAATTTGAGATTATTGTGAATAAATATATTAATTTAATGTCAACAAAAAAAAAAATTGTATTTTAATAATTAAAAATTATTTTTCATGAATAAAAAATATTTAACATTATAAATTAGTAAAAAATAATTTCCTATGAAAAATAATTTTTGAAATAATGAGAATTTATATCTCACAAAATTCTTTAACTTTTATAATTTAATATTATACAATTATGAATAATAATCTTTAAATTTTTTTTAATAAAAAAGTAATTATACTTTTACATAATAGATATTTAATAATTTTATAATAAAATTAAAATGGGATGTTCAAATTCTGATGTTCAAGATCAAGAAAAAATAAAAAGAAAAGTTAGTATATATTCAGGAGCTGATGTGAAAAAGAATTTTGAATTAATATATGTTTTAGGAACAGGAGCATTTGGTAAAGTTCGTTTATATAGAGATAGAACAAATAAAGAATTACTATATGCAATAAAAACTTTAAAAAAAGAAGGTATATCTAAAACACAATATGAATTAATTCAATCAGAAATTAATATTTTAAGTAAATTAGATCATCCAAATGTTGTTAAATATTTTGGAACTTTTGAAGATGATTTTTATCTTCATATTATGATGGAATATTTACAAGGACATGATTTATTTAAAATAATAACATTAAAAGATTATACGAAAATAGAAGAAAAAGATATGTCTGAAATAATATATCAATTATTCAAAACTTTAATTTTTTTACATACAAAAAATATTGTACATAGAGATATAAAACCAGAAAATATATTATTTAGTAATAAAAAAGATTATTCAACTTTAAGAATAATAGATTTTGGTTTAGCAACTCAAACAGTAAAAGATACAAAAAGTGTAGGAACACCATATTATATGTCACCAGAATTAATAGATGGTATTTCTGTACCTAAAAGTGACGTTTGGTCAGTTGGTGTTATTATGTATCAAATGCTAACTGGGAAATTTCCTTTTAATTCTTCTGGTGATAAAAATAATTTATTAGATAATATTAAAAAAAATCCTTATAATACTAAATATTTAGAAGAAGTTGAATATTCTGATGAAGTTAAAGATTTAATTGGGAAAATATTAGTTAAAGATTATAATAAAAGACTTTCTTCTGAAGAATGCATTCAACATCCTTGGTTTAAGAAATTTTATGTTCCGAAAGAAAGTTCTCTATTAAATAAAAAAACATATAATACATTATTAAATTTTGCAAATAAACCAATTTTACAAAAAGAAATATATTTTTTTATTGCAAAATTAAGTACAGAAAAACAAATTAAAGAATTTATTAATTTATTTGATGTTTTAGATACTGAAAATACAGGAGTTTTAACAAAAGAAGAAATTGAAAATAATTTTAAAAAAGTTGGAATAAATATTAATCAAAAAGAAATAAATATCATTTGGAATGGATTAGATTTTCATAAAGATAATGAGGTAAGTTATACTGAATTTTTAGCTGCTATGGTTTCTGGAATGTCATTTCATCAATTAAAAGATAGTTTATGGACTGTTTTTAATTATTTAAAAGAAGATGATGATGTTGTTACTTTTAACACTGTTTTAGAAACTGGAAAAGCTTTAAATTTAACTATGAATGAAAATGCTATTAAAAATGGTTTTAAAATTTTTAAAAAGGAAAAGGTAACTTTTGAGGAGTTTCAAAATGTGATTCCTCATTAAAACATAGTAAATATATTTTTATTATTTGTGTTTTAAAGAATTATTAAAATAGTAATTATAAATATATATATAAATAATCCATAAAAATGAACTATTCTTTTATAAAAAATAAAAAATATAATTAAATATTAAAGAAAATTAAATAATGAATTCTATTTCATTTTAACTTATTTCTTTTATAATTTTTTATTATAAAATATAAGTTCTTTTCTTTCTAATAAGTAACCTTCAGCTTTATTAGTTTGTCTTTATTTTGAAGTAATATAAGCATATAATCTTCTTTTATTCATTAATTCAAAAAGAGAATTATATTTTTTTAATTATTTCTGGTTCGTTATCATTTTCATTATTATCATTTATGTTATTTAAAATAATTAATTGCTTTTAATAAATTTCAAAATTATTACAAATAAAATGTTGTTTTGTTTTATTATTATAATTTATAACAATCAAATTTTTTGTCATATCATTAAATTATTAAGAATTTTTTTAAAAACCAATTATAGTATAATAAAATTTTATAAGTTAAATATTGTAAATAAATGAAAACGTTTAAACTGGTTTTATTATGTTTAATCAATATAATTTATAATAATTCATTAAGAATAAATTCAAATCAAAACCCTCAAAATAATAAAGATAAAGGAAATAATAATAGAAATCAAAATGAAGATATGAATAAAAAAGGAGAATTTTGTGATAAAGGAAGAGAAGAAATGATAAATGAAAGAAGAAATGATATAATATCAAATTCCAAAGATAATAAATTATATAATGGTGAAGATTATATAATTCAAATATTTAATACAACACCAATAGGAATAAATGAAGCAGTAAATCAGCAATCAAATATTTCAATATTAAATTTAGGAGAATGTAGAATTTATTTAGAATCTTTATATGGAAGTCCCTTAATAATATATAAAATGGATTTAGAAAGAAAAAATGGAATAACAAATCAAATTGAATATTCAGTCTATACTATTGATGGGAATGAAATATCATTAAGTCAATGTTCAAATTTCTCATTAACAACTGCAAATCCAATTAATATAAGAAATTCTAAATTAAATACTATTAGAATTAATACAACTTTTAAAGAAGGTTATGATATGTTTAATGCTGATGATAAATTTTATACTGATTTATGTACTCCTTATACTAATGAAGATGGAATTGATGTTCCTATGTCAAAAAGAAAAAGTGATTATTATGAAAATATTGATTTTTGTGAAGAAGGATGTAATTATGTAAGTTTTAATTCAGATTATTATAGAGTTAATTGTTCTTGTCCTATAAAGACTAGTATGAGTAGTACTAATAATTCTAGTTTTAGTGTTAATATTATTAATGTTGATTCTGATTTTTATAAAGTTTTTGATAATACAAATATACAAGTTATTAAATGTTTTAAATTAGTTTTTTCATATAATGGTTTTAGTTTTAATTGGGGAAGTTATTTTGCTATTTTTATTATTATAATTCAAATTAGTTTGATTATTTCATATTTTATAATTCAATTAAAACCTCTTGAGAAAAAAATAGAAAAATTAACAAGAAATACTATGAGTAATATTCAAAATCAAAGTTTAAAAAGTATAAATTTAGAAAATAATGATAATAGTCCTAGAAGTAATAAAAATTTAAAAGAAAATATTAATGATAAATCAAGTAATCAAATTAAATCTATTGAGGATATAATGAGTGAAAAATCGAAAAAAATTCCATTATCAAATCCAATGAAAATATTAAATAATAGAATAAATAAAACTAATGAGTTAATAGAATCAAAAGAGAAATCAAATAAACAAAATTATAAAAATAATAAAGAAACATTCATAAGTAATGCTTCAACAAATTATCAAAATAATAATTTAAATTATGGAAAAAATACTATAAATAGATATACAAATGAAGAATTAAATATTTTAAATTTTTATGAAGCATATAAAAATGATAATAGAAAATTTTGGGAATATTATTGTAGTATTTTGAGATATAAACAACTTATTATTTTTACTTTTTTTAATTATAGTGACTATAATCATGAAATAATTAAATTTTCTTTATTTTTTTGGAGTATATTATTGTATACAACTTTTAATGCACTTTTTTTTGTTGATAGTTCAATGAATAAAATTTATGAAGAAAAAGGTAGTTTACAATTTATTTCTGCACTTCCAAAAACTATTTTTTCAACTTTATGTTGTTGCTTAATAAATTTTCTTCTTAAATTATTGACTTTATCTCAAAGAGATATACAAAAAATAAAAGATGAAAAAGAAATATTTAAACAAAAAGAAAAAGCAGATTTATTTGAAAAATGTTTTAAAATTAAAGTTATTATTTTCTTTATAATAATATTTCTTTTATTAATTATATTTTGGTATTATTTATCAGCATTTTGTGCAGTATATAAAAATACTCAAAAACATTTATTTAAAGATACTGCAATGAGTTTTGCAATCAATATGATATATCCTTTTTTTATATGTTTTTTTGCTTCTGTTTTTAGATTTTGGAGTTTTAAAAAAAAAAATAAATGTTTATATGAAATAAGTAGATTTATTCAAATTTTTTAATTAGAAAAATAATTGTATAAAGTAATTCTATTTGAAGTATTTAATGTATAAATTATTTAATAACTTTTATAAAAAATGTAAATAATATATAAAGAAAAATTTTAAATAAATAAATCTTAATTTATTGCAAAAAAAGTAAAATTAAATGATGTTAAAAAAATAAATGAATATTTATCAAATTAAATTTATTCTTCATCCTCTTTTGATAAATCTTTATAAACAATATGTGGAACTTTAATAGATTGATCTACTAATTTATTATTACTTTTATTGATATCATCATTTAAGTTTTTTATTCTTTTAAATTTATTTTTTTGAATTTTATAACCTTTATTTTTTTCATTATAATTTTTATTATCTAATTCATTTAAAACCTCTTGAAGTGTATTTTCAATTCTATCAACTTGATTTTGTAATTTTTTAATTTTTTCACCTTGTTCAAATATTAAAGAAGCATAAGGATGAGATATTATATCATTTGTAATATTATTAATATTTGAATTTTTACTTGATAAAAGTGAAGGTTTAATAGATTGAATTGAAGTTGATGCATAACTAATTTCACTTATTTTTTTTTGTATTCTTTTTTTATTATCTTCATTTACATTATTTCCTTCAGTTTTAATATTTGAATTAATTGGCATTGGTAAATTATATAAATTATAAAAATCATCTGAGTCATCTAAAGATAAATTTGCACTATTTTCAAATATTTCATTTATATTTCTTCTATAAGAATTTGAATTATGTTTTATTATATATTCTTTGTTTTCTTTTTTTTGAATAAAATGATTTGTATTTGAACTTTTTGAAAAAAAACTTTTTTGATTTGCTCCTACTTTTTTTGATAAAAATTCAGTAACTGTATTAATTTTATCTACTGATTCAATTTCATTTTTTAAATTATATTCAAAATTTCGATTATTTAGTTCGTTAATATTTATTTCTATTTTTTTTTTTGTGATTAACCAATTATTATTAAAATTACTTAAAATTGAATTATCTGAATTTTTTTCTTCTTCATTAGGAGTAACTTTAACTTCATAATGACATTGAATTCCATGATAAAAAATAACTAAAAGGAAAATACTTTCATCAGGTGAAGGAGAATAAATTGTTTCAATTTTATCACTTAAAATAATAAATTCTAAGCATTTTTGATATATTATCTTTTTATTTTTTTCTAATAAAGAATCTAAATCTATTTTTTTTGGAGTTGTTTTTTCTTCTTTAAAATTTAACCATATACCAAAAATTATTTGTTTTAAATTTTCACTATTTTTAATTCCTTCATATTCATTTATATCATCATGTAATGCAATTAATCTATGATTTTGACTCATTGTAAAAAATCCACTTTTAAAATTTGAATAATTATTTATTTCATTTAATGAATTATTTCTACTTACTAAATATTTATTTAAATTTGTGTTACTAAAAGATAAATTTTTTATTTGAGTTAATTCAAAATTTATATTAGGAAATATTGAATAAATTTTTGATATTAAATTATTACTTGTTTTCTTATTTTCATTTAAACTTTCTTCCCTGCTAAAATAATAAATTGAATGTAAAAAATTACTATTTTTTATTAAGGGAAAATCTTTTAACTTATCATAAACAACATCAATTAATTGTAAAAATTGTTCTTTTCTTTTTTCTCTATTTGTTATTAATTTTGGATTTAATAAAAGATTATATTCATTAATTTGTTCACATGAAAATTCAATCATATCATATATACTATTATTATTATTTTTTTTATTTAATTTCCCAATTAAAATATCTTGTGAATTATTAAAAATATAATTATGTATCAATTTAATTAAATCATATGATATTGAAATATTTTGAAAAATATCTTTAACTGAAATGATAAAAGGCTATATTTTATTATTATAATTATCTTACATTTACTTTGGAATCAGCTCTATTCCAATAAATCCTTTTAGAAACATTTCTTAATTTAAGATTTTTTCTAAAAAATTTTTGAATGTTATCATAGTTTGAAACATTTGATTTATTTGATATTACTAAATTATTTATATTTATGCTATCTTGGAATATATCATCTAAAGTAAACCCACTGTCAAATACTTCTTTCGTTCGATTCATTTTCTTGAAAAAATATATTTATATTAAAATTATAAAATTATGATTTATAATAATTAATTTTGGAAAATAATTAATTTTTTTAAAAATGTTTTATTATTTTTAACAATAATAAAAGAATCGATAAAATATTTCATTTTAATAATTAGAATAAATATAAATTTTTTAATATTAATACCTTATTTTTTTTAAAATTTATTTTTTATCATCTATTTTAAATTTTTCATCAAATTTATTATATTCATTATTACCCATAGGAATAAAAATATTACCTGGTACCATATCAAATTTATTATAATTTTTATTCATATTCATTAAAGGATTCATTTTTGGGATTTTAACACCACTTAAATCTTTCCCACTATTAATAACTTGTTGATTAATTTTAGGTTCATTCTTTTCAAATTCTTCAATTAATTTATTCAAAGCAACTAATTCTTTAGGTTTATCTCTTAATATTTCATTTGCATTATCAGATAAATATTTAGGTTTTTCTTTTAATAAATTTGAATTATCAATTTTATTAAAATATTGTTTCATATCTTGATATGAATATTTATATTTTACTAAAATTTAAATTATTATAATTAAAAATATTTTACTATTAATAGGATATTGCAAATTTGAAATATCAATTTCAATTTCTTGATTTTCTCTTTGAAATTGACGATTATTATTTTGAAATCTTGATGGTGCATTATCAGAATTAAATCTATTTCTTTTAAAATTCTTATAATTTTTCTTATAAATAGGTTTACTAAAATTTATAAAAATTATATTACTCATTATTATCAAAAGAAGAATACCCACTTCCTTTTCTCCAAGAAAAAGCATCTGAATCATTATTTGATATTTTATCATCTTGTTTTTTTTCTATTTTTTTAATCCCTAAATTTTTAGCATCTTTTTGATAATTAAATCTATCAATTTGATCTTTTATTATTTTAAGTAATTGATTTTTATTTTTCATATCATATTTAACTTTAATATCATCAAATCTAAGTTCTCTCAATGAATTCTGAGAACAAATTATAGTTTCTTTATCATTTGTTGCTAAAATCCAATAAAAACCTTTTTTATATAATCTACTAAATTGTAAATTATCTAATTCAATTTGTTTTTCAACTTCAGTTTTATTTAATTTTGAAGGTATGTTTAATATAGAAAAAACTGTTAATCCTTCTGGTAAATCATATGTTATTGTTTCAGAATCATTTGAAATTTTTAAAAAATCACATTTGTTTAATAAAGGAATAAGTTCTTCCTTTGTTTTAATATATTTTGATATTTCTTTCAATTCTAATAAATCTTTGATTTTTAATGATAATTGTTCATTTAATAAATTTACTATTTTGCTATTTTCTAATGCTTCTGGAGATATAATTGAATACAACTATTTATTTTTTTAAATAAAGTTTTATACATTATCAAGTATTTCATTTTCTGATTCTTTTTTATTAACTTCCATAATTTTTTTATTATTTTTATATTAATTTTAATTATTTATTTTTAAAACAATTAATTTTAATATTTTACTGTTAAAAAAATATTTTATATTCAAATATTATAATAAATATAATTTTTATAAATCTCTATATATAATAAGAATCTCTTTTATTATTAAATCAAGAATATCATTTATTATTGTTATTATGAATAAGGAAAAGATATATAGTATTATTGCTAAATAATCAAAAATTAGTTTAAATTGCTCATTTAATAATTATTTTAGAAATAAAAAAATACTCTTTTATATTTTTTATTTTTTTATTTATTATCATCTATATATAAATATTATTAATTTAAGAGTTTTTAAAACTTTTTATTATATTTATTATTATTATAGAATATAATTTTCCTTTATTTGAATCTTTTTAATATTTTTTTTATTTAAATTTATATTTTTCCTTAAATAAATTAAATTTTTAAATATTGGTTATATTAAAAAAATAAATTTAGGGATTAAGCATTTATTTTTAAAAAATTATGATTTAAATAATTTTCAAATTTATGATGAATTATATATATTTTCCAATTATTTGATTTTTTAATTTTATCTAGAAGATTTATTATGAGGTTTAATAACAAAAACAAATCTTTTATTCATCATATTTTAACTGGTTTTTTTCTTCAAAGAAATTTTTTGATTAAGAAAATAATATAATTTTTTCTTTTTCTTTATGATGTTGTAATTTTGAATAAAAAATAATTTTCCATTTAA
>Ga0256407_10013596_pt1 | contig 10863 bp, 6 predicted proteins | sample RumenRJG_04DNA_FD_193489 | JGI IMG/M metagenome (GOLD analysis project Ga0256407, IMG submission 193489) | Bovine rumen microbial communities from Lethbridge, Alberta, Canada - RJG_04 | ecosystem: Host-associated > Mammals > Digestive system > Stomach > Rumen | place: Canada: Alberta | collected... | reverse complement strand
ATCTTGTGCTCCTGGCAGTACTGATCAATCGCCAGGATTTCTTCTCGTGTCATCATATGCATCAACGTTTTTGCAAATGTAGCCAGGATCTCTCCTGGCCACAATATGCAGTTCATCGGATGCTTACAACCTATAATCCTGCAAATTAGGGTTGAAATAAACCTAAACTCTTAAGATTAATAGAGGAAATAATCGTATCTTTGATGTACGCAAAGAGCATTCTTTGCCACTAATTTGAAATAGCATCGATTTTTGCGACTGATATCAGGAGACTTCGATGGAAAACGGCCCTAGAAGCGCATGACAGCCCAGTTTTGGGTCGCGAGTTCGAGTCTCGTTTTCCGCTCTGAAAGCAGACAGGCAGCCATAAGGTTGCCTGTTCTGGTTTCATATAGTGCCGACGGCCCGGACGAGCGACCCCAATGCCCCCGAGGGGCAGCCTTCCGCCAGGAAGGCGGGGGCTTTGATAAATCTGAGTTCCTGCGGTTGCCCTGGTCAACTTTTTCAAATAGCTAACACGCTCTAAAAAGACAAGCACCTCATTATTAACATATTACAAAACGGCAGCGTGTGAAGGTATCCCTAAAGAACGGCACCCTAACACGCTAACAAAACTTAACGTATTGGTTAACAGCTATTTCTGACAATCAAGCGTGTGAGCCATTTGAAAATGTGGGGCTCGGCCAGGGACGGCTTCTCCATCGCCGTCTGCCTCCAGGCATTCGGGGACTCAGCCTATGCAGCACTTTCAAGGATGGCCCCGAAAAGCTTGGACATAGACTGTAAAGGAATATGTCAGAGTTAAAGGGTTTCATCCACAAAAACAGCCTCAAGCGCCGACTTTCAGCTCTTTGTGAACCATTGAGGTGAAGACATTCTCTGGCGACGGCGACACGCCCACCCGCACCGCCAGCATCGTCGGCCGCACCATGGAACGGGCCCATGGCTGGCAAACCTGCGTGACCCTCAACGAGTAAAAGCCTCCGGCTCAGCTCCTTCCGGGCTGGAGCCTTCCGGGGAGGGGCCTTCGTACAGATGGGCCGAAATGGTCTTTATCGAGGGTTCGGCGCGGGACTCAAGAATGCGGATCCTGATCCTTGAAGCCGTCTGGACGGGGAAGCGGAGTATCCTCTTGTAGCCGATGTTCGTCGCCGAGGCTATTTGTTTCCAGCCTCCGTCGGTGAATATGTCAACGGCGTGACGCGCCACCCTCTCGCCGGAGTGCATTACGTCTTCCTGGAGGACCAGCCGGTTGAAGGTCACCGCCTCCGGCAGCGAGATCTCTATGACCTGGTTCTTCCCGGCTCCCGCCTGCTTCCCTGCAGGAGCTCCGTCCGACGACGCCGTCGACGGAGCATCATCCCCTGCGGCCGCCTTCGCCCCGGGACCCTGCCCGGCGGCCTTCCCAGCAGGAGCTCCGTCCGACGGTGCAGCTGACAGGACATCTACTGCAGCAGTCTGCGCCCCAGGACCATCTACGGCGGCCTGGGCTGCAGGAGCTCCGCCCGACGGTGCCGCCGACGGGGCATCATTCCCTGCGGCCGCCTTCGCCCCAGGACCCTGCCCGGCGGCCTTCCCCGCAGGAACATGGGTGACGTCGACCTTCTTCCCAGGAACGTCGAGAAGGTCCGTCCCGTAGGTGGAGCGGATCCGCCTGCCGACTTCTTCGAGCACCGCCACGTCCCTGTCCGGGAAGCGGCCCTCGCGATTCGGGGGAATATTCAGGATCAAGGTGGAGTTGCCCCCCACCGACCTTTCGTAGATGTCGAATACATTGTCCGCGGAACGCACCTCCTGCTCATCGTCATTGCGGTAGAACCAGCCATTGCGGATCGAGACATCCGTCTCAGCCTGCTGGTAATGGAGGAACTTGGCTTCCAGGAGCCTTGAGTCGCTGCCAAGGTCGATGTCGGTCATGTCGTGGAAAGTCCCGAGCGTGTCAGGATTCTCCTGATAGGGAATCACGTTCCACTCGGTTTCCCTGGTCTCGCCGGCCTCGTTGCCGCACCACCTGACATCCTCGCGCCCGAAGACCACGGCCTCGGGGGCAAGGGTGTGGATCACCTCTTTCCAGGCATGGTAGTCGTACGTCTGGCCGCCCTTGCGCTTGGGATGAGCACCGTCGAGCCAGACCTCCTTTATGGGACCATATTCAGTAAGCAGTTCGAAAAGCTGGTTGAGATAGTACTCGTTGTAGTCGTCCACGCAGAAACGGAATGTGGTCGTGTCGGCGAAAGGGCGCCCTTCCACCGCCCTGGGGATGGTACGCCACGTGGGCTTGCTCAGGTTGCCGTACAGTCCGTCAGGGCTCTCGATCTGGTAGAGATCGGCTGGAGAGAGGTAGAATCCCAGGTCGAGGCCGTACTTGGCGCATGACTGGGAAAGGGACTTGAAGACGTCGCCCTTCCCGTCCTGGAACGGGCTCGACATCACTCCGTGGGTGGTGTAGCGGCTCTGCCACAGCACGAACCCGTCGTGGTGCTTCACGGTCAGGATGATCATCTTCATGCCTGCGGCCTTCAGGGCACGGCACCACTGGTCGGTGTCAAGCGTCTCGAGGTCGAACACGCCGGGGTCCTCCATGCCGGAGCCCCACTCTTTGGCGGTGAAGGTGTTCGGCCCGAAATGGGCGAAGGCGATGAACTCGCGCTCGAGCGCCCTCATCTGGTTCGCAGTCGGGACCACGTGCGCCGCCTTGGAGATTATCTCGACGGGGCTGTCATCGGGGTCAACGGCTATGGTGTTTGAATATTCACGGGCGGGCTGCGCGCAGGCAAGGGCCAGCAGCGCCGTCACTGTCAGGATGCAACTTTTCTTCATGGCTTGTAGAGACCGGCAGGAAGCCGTGTCCGTGTAAAGATAGTGATTTCGGAGATATTTCGTATATTTGGGAAGGCGAAGCCTCGCTGCAGGCACTGACGGTCCCGCTTGGCCGGGTGGCCGGCTGCAAGGAGAAGAGCCGAAACCATATTGCAAACCACACAAGAAACCAATACCCTCACAACTATGACCACCAGAAGAGATTTCCTCCGTATTTCAGCATCGGCCCTCGCGGCTTCCGTCATCATGCCGCACTCGCTCAAGTCACAGGCCTCCGCCTCCAAAGGAGCCCCGAGCGACCAGTTGAGGCTAGCCCTCGTCGGGTGCAGGAGCATGGGATGGTACGACCTGACGGACCTGATGAACCACCCCGGGATGTACTGCGCCGCGCTGTGCGATGTCGACAGCAAAGTGCTGGAGAGCAAGGCGGCGGAAGCGGCCAAGCTTTGGGGGAACCGTCCGGACACCTACACCGACTACAGGCGCATCCTTGAGCGAAAGGACATCGACGCAGTGGTGATAGGGACTCCGGACCACTGGCACTGCCTCATCATGACGGATGCATGCTCAGCATGGAAGGACGTCTACGTGGAGAAGCCGGCGGCGAACAGCATCGCCGAGTGTGACGCCATGGTGGCCGCCCAGAAGCGCTACGGCAGGGTTGTCCAGGTCGGGCAGCAGCAGCGCAGCTCCAAGCTGTGGCACGAGATGAAGAGGATCGTGGACAGCGGGGAGCTCGGACATGTGGGCCGGGTGAATGTCTGGGCCAATTTTGCATATGCGGCGATCCGCTCCCACGCCCAGGACGGACCAGTCCCCGAAGGCGTCGACTTCGACATGTGGCTCGGACCCGCACCCAAGAGGACTTTCAATGCCAGCCGGTTCCATGGCTCCTGGAGGATGTTCTGGGACTACGGCGGCGGCCTGGTGACCGACTGGGGTGTCCACCTGCTCGACATGGCCCTCTGGGGCATGAATGTCGACGGCATGCCCTCCAAGGTAATGGCCGTCGGGGACAACCTCGCCTACCCGGATAATTTCGCAGAGACCTTCGACACTCTCAGCGTCCTGTACGACTATCCCGGTTTCCTTATCCAGTGGAGCAACGTCGCCGTAGAGTCCGGTCCCTACGGGATGAATTACGGACTGGAATTCAAGGGCACTGACGGGACCCTGGTCGTCAACCGCGAGAAGATGGAGCTCTACCCCCAGGGAGGGGCCAAGCCAGTGCAGCAATGGAAGCCGACGAACAATGAGCATCTGGACCACACCACAGACTTCATAGACTGCGTACGGGCACGCCGATTCGACACTGCCTGCACCATCCAGAACGGCGCCCTGTGTGCCAAGACGGCCCACCTTGGGAATATCGCCGCAAAGACCGGCGTGGCCCTCACCTATGACGATGCCCGCCGCACGTTCCACAACAAGGCCGCCAACCGCCTCATCACCCCCGCCTACCGCGCCCCCTGGAGGCTGCCCCTCTGACAAAGTCCACACCTACCGCGCCCCCTGGCGGCTGCCACTCTGACAAGGAATATAATTACCTAATGGGCTACTAAGAAGGCCCGGCTCATCCACAAAAAGGCGGGGTTTTCGTGGATGGATCCCGCCGAAGGCCTACAATGCTGGCTGGGCAGAGGACGCTCTTCCTCAATTCCTCATTTCCTTTCTTCCAGATACTCGATTACTGTCTTCCAATCCGGGAACCGCTTGCTTCCGAATTGAATCCACTCGCCTTCAAAGTTGTCGGCACCATGCTTCGGCCGGTCGTCAATCAAGTAATCTCCTTTCAGGAAGTCCTTGTGGTGGGATAGGATCAGGCGCTTATGCAGGACATCATCCAGGTATTCTGTGACCCATGTTACTTTATCTGCCCAGGCAGAAGGATTCTTCCATGGAGCAGTGGAAAGGATGTAGACGTCAAAATCCTTGGCAAGCTGATGCACTGCGGCAATAGCCCCCGGCATCGGATCCATCCGGGAAAAGATACCGGGAACTTCATCCAGCCGGCCGGAATAAGCGGTTCGGGTGGCTTCATCCAACCGGGCTATCCCGGATTCAAAATCGACAAGGACGTTATCCATGTCAAAGTAAAGGCGCTTTTTGAGTGGCATCTGCATATGGTATTGTTCTCTTATGCGTGGCAAAGAGAAGGGTTTAAGAATTGACACCTCCTGTTATGGAAGAACTCTCCTAAACGTCTCGTTTGAATGAACAGAGATAGTTTTTGGCAGAGGGTACTCATACAAAGATAATAGCTTTATTTGAGAATTCCATTAATTGCTGACAGATGAGTTGCTGCAGCCGGGATGGAAGCACTGCGGGCAGCAGAACTTGCTGCTGACAGACCGACACGCAAGGGGCCGATTGCCTCCTCTTCGACCGGGATGAACGGGCAGCGGACAGGCCATGGCGGGCCGGCAGGGGGGGAAGCGGGTATTTGGGTCGAAGCAGATTTCCCGAATTATGTTCCCCGCCAGGGCCATGGCGGGCCGGCAGGGGGCGGTCGATTTTGGAGATATTCAAATTATTGCTACTTTTGGGAGTTTGAGTTTGAAACAACTGTATCACATGAAGAAAGATATTGAAATCGGGGAATATGCGGCACCGGAGTGCCGGGTGATCCTGTTGTCCCTCGAGGGCAACGCAATGCAGACGGTCTCCAACGAGGGCCGCGAAAACGATGACGACGATATTTTCGGATAGGAGGAAGCCGCGATGAACAGACTGTCAAGGATAGCGCTCGGCCTGTCCGCCGCCTTCGCAATCGCTTCATGCCAGGACGTTTCCGTACCTGACGCCCAGACACCGGAGCCCGCAGGTAACCTCGTGGAAATCGTCCTCGACGCCACTTCCGCGCGTACAAGGACCGCCACGGACGAAGAAGGGGAGGTCGTCCTCTGGAAGGAGGGAGAGTCCGTCTCGATCTGGGACGGATCGTCCAACAGGGAATTCAAGACTCTCGCCGCCGGCACCTCCGTCCAGATCGGAGGATCGGTCGACGAGGGTGCGTCGACGCTCTATGGGCTGTACCCATATTCACCGACAACCACATTCACCGCCAGCGGTTCCACGGTAACTGCTTCGACTGTCGTTCCAACCGTACAGGAAGCCGTAGCCGGGACTTTCGCGGACGGCCTGAATATGACGGCTGCGGTCACTGCGGACAAGAACGCCATCGGCTTCAAGAACCTCCTCGCCGCCGCCAAACTGACCCTTTCCGGGCCATACCTCGACGGGCACAGGATCAAGAGGATAGAGCTTGAGAGCGCCTCCCATGCCCTGGCAGGCAACGTGACGGTCACTTACGGGCAGGAAGGAATATGGGCGACTGCGGCCGCCGGGGCATCAAAGACAGTCACCCTCCGCCATGAAGATGGTTCCGTCCTTGCCGACGGCACCTACTACATCATGGTGCTTCCCAACGCGGGCGGACAGGTGACCCTGCGGTTCTACGACGACAAGGGGAAGGTGGCGACCAAGACCGCCACCCTCTCCAAGGCCTTCGAAGCAGGGGTCAACAAGAACCTCGGGACAGTCAAGGGGCTTTCCTGGGAGAATGTCAGCAACCAGGTTTCAAACGTCTGCAACCAGGAGGACAACACAAGCGCTAGACTCACCGGAGTCACTGTGATGGCGCTCACTACAAAGGGATTCGTTGTCTTCGACGGCACCACTGTGATCTATGTCTACACAAGCAACCCGCCCACAGTCTCGACAGGCGACATCGTGAACGTCTCCGGGACAAAGACAACCTACGACGGACTGCCCGAGATCACCGGTCCAAGCGTGACCCGTACCGGATCCGTCACTCTCTCCTACCCCGGTTCCTACCCCGAACCCGAAGACATCACCAGGACAGTCGACACCTACTCTTCCTCAAGCATGGAATTCGTCCAAGTCACCGGCATGCTGTCACAATCCGGAAACAACTACATTATCAGCGTTGACGGTGCCGCCTGGCAGGTAAGGGCTTCATACCCGGTCGACGGACTGGGGCTTGCAGGACTGGTCGGCAAGGAGGTGACCCTCACCGGATACTATTTCGGAAATCATGTGGCATCGAGCTACAAGGCGAAGTACATCATCGGGGTCAACGTGAAGGGAAACACCGAGCCCGGGGTCAGTACCCTGGCCGCCTCATCCGTCGGTTCCAATTCGGCTACCCTGAATGCCTCCTTCTCCAACATTGACGCTTCCGCCCAGACGATAGGATTCTACTACGGGACCGTATCCGATGCTGAAGGCCTTATCGCGAACGGAACTTTCGCCGCGTATGACGGGACCGTTTCCGGTTCAGGGAACTTCTCGGTGGGAATATCCAGCCTGGAAGAAGAAACCACCTACCACTTCATCGCCTACATGCAGGTCTACGACTCCGAGACCGGACGCTACGAGGAAGTGTATGGCGGCGTGGTCAGTTTCACGACCTCCGCATGGCAGGAACAAGGAACATCGAACTGGCTTGAAATGCCCCGGGTCGATCCCCTGTCCGGGAACCAGAAATTCTACACCCTCCGCGGGACTCTCGGCGGGAAAGACGCAAGGAACTACTCGGCCTTCTACGATCCAGCTTACTTCGCGCAGATGTGGACAGCCTACCCCTTGTGCAAGGCCCATTCCGGCAGTCTGAAACGTCCCGACGACTGGAGCTGGAACCCCTTGTTCAGCAATGCCCTCCAGGTAGACCTGCGAAACAGCAGCTATGGAGTCAGCTTTTCGACAGAATACTACTCGGACAACCTGTATGCAAGAGGGCACATGATTCCCAATGCTGACAGGAACGGCTGCTCAGACATGCAGCTCCAGACTTTCTACTGCACAAACAGCTGTCCCCAGATCCAGAACGGCTTCAACGGCGGCATCTGGGAAAAACTTGAGGAAGCCACACGCGGCCTGCTTTCCAGCGCATCAGACACAGTGTACGTGGTCACAGGCCCTGTCTACAGGACGGTTGGAGGAAACGAGACCGTCAAGTACATCACGGCTCGGACCCGCTCCGAGAGAGTCGCCGTGCCGAATTACTACTTCAAGGTCCTGCTGAAAGTCAAGCGCAACCCTTCAGGATCAGTCACGGGTGCCTCCGCGATCGGATTCTGGTTCGAGCACAAGGACTATGGCAAGTCAGCGGACTTTTCCAGTTCCAGCATCCTCCGCTCAATCGACAAGATAGAGGAAGCCACCGGCTACGATTTCTTCGTCAACCTCCCCTCTTCGCTTGAGGCCGCCGCGGAGACGAACTCCAGCTGGACCGCTTTCAAGTCGTTCTAGTTCGTTGTAACAGCTAATAATTGAATTCCGCCAAACAGCCGCACCGTGGATGGCCCCAGCCTGGAGCCCGAGCCATCCACGCTGGAGGCCGGTTTTTGTGGATGAAACCCGCCTGGACCCCAAGCCATCTCATTCGCAGACTGCCATCTCCGACAACTTGCTTTCCTCATTGGCACGACTGAGAGAAGTCACGAAAAACCGTCCCTTCCCAGGAAGGATATAGGACTTGTCTTTGGTAGTGCCTGACAGAGAAACCTTTTTGCCACCAGGGTCAAGTTTGTATATCGCATAATATGAGCCGTCGCCTTCCCACGTCAATGTAGAACCGCTGACCTTCAGACCGGTCGGTGCCTCAGGTTTGTTTTCCGGTGTCCTCCCAAGATATGGAATCAGGACTTTGCTTCCAAGGGCTCCCTTGATGGTGTCAGTGATTCCGATATTGTTCTTCACGAGAGAAGAAGAATTGTAGAACAGGCAACCTGAGACCTTGCTGTAGGATCGGGCAAGATTGTAGCAAGTGATGAAAGAGGAAGGGTTTCCGAAGTCTCCTGACGCTCCGGACTCATACCTGTAGATTCCGTAGCCTACCATAAGGTGGGTCTGTCCGGCATTTGCTGCAAACCACTCCAGGCGGGAACTGAATATCGAACCTGTCCAATAAAGCTGAGGGATCAGGACATCGAACCACCCGTTCCTTGCACAGGCAGCGACATCTATGTACTGGACATTGTAGTTATTGTCGTAGTTTCCCTGGGGACTGATAGAGAAAATCACTTCAGGCCTGGCATCTGCAATCGTCTTCTGGATCATCTGGACCAACTTGCTGATATTGTCGCGGCGGAAATCTTCGATTGAGGAAAAGGATCCTCCATATTCAATGAATTCTTCTTCGTCATTCATGGACTCGCCTCCCCCAAGGGAAGGATAGAAGTAGTCATCCATATGCAGGCCGTCTACGGGGTAATTAGTAATAATCTCCCTGACTATCGCAGCAATCCTTTCACGCACCTCTGGCAGTGCGGGATTATAGATCCGAATGGAATTGTAATCCTTCGTCAACACTTTCGGTATCTTCGGATCCAGGTCGGGAAAGACACCGTTGGAGCCGGTTGAAATCCTGTAGGGATTGATCCAGGCATGGAACTGCATGCCACGCGCATGGGTTTCTTCAACCAGGAACTCCAGGAGGTCATAGCCCGGGTCCTGGCCCTGGACTCCGGTAATTGTCTTGCTCCAAGGCTCGTACTGAGAATCATAGTAAGAATCGGCCATCCCCCTGACTTGGAAGAAAACGGCATTTATGCCAATCTGTTCGTACAAGTCAAGGTACTGTCTGAACTTCTCTTTCTGGGCGGCTTCTCCGCGAGCTCCTTGCGGATAGTCAATTTCCCAGACAGTAGCAATCCATGCTCCTCGAAGTTCCTTTTTGGGAAGTTCGAGAAGATCAGGATCAATAGTATTGCCCGGATTCTGTCCTTGAGGATCATCAGGTTTAATGGGCTGCTCCTTGCCGCAGCCGAAGGCCAGGACAAGAAGTAATGATACTGTCAGTAATCTGAACAGGTTTTTCTTCGAATCAATCATCTAAAGCATTATTAAGGTAATACGGAAACTGCAAACCGGAATGAGCACGGTGATTGAAAAACACGTCATCATTCATCCTTCTCATAAAGGTTTGACTAAAAAAAACAGATAGCTTGGCAACAAGTCAATTTGACTTGAAATGACCAGCAGCCAGGAAGGACTCTGACCCGACGGTCATTGACAAACTATGGCAGTAAAGAGATAAGTGGTTACATCCAGAATAGTTCAAGCCTGGGTAAAGCTACAAGCCACAGTGTGTAGTTCAAAAAAGTAATGTGGCTTCTTCTGTACAAGGCAACTACCCTCGGGCAAGATACTTAACAAATTCCATATTTCCAAATTCTTCCCGCTGAAGGGCCGCCTGACCGCCCTCACAAAATTCAGAGAGCAGCGCCACCCGCGCTGAAAGTGTCCCAGGAGGTATTACTGCCGCTCTCTGAGGCTTTTTACCCCACGGAGAGCAGTCTGACATGTCGCAGAGGCCTCAAAAGGGCGTTCGGCCTGCCCTCTGTTTTGCATGGAGCTCCAGCGTGGATGGCCAGGGCCTTCGTCGGGTTTCATCCACGGTAACCCTACCTTTTTGTGGATGACTTGGGCTAGACTCATCCACGCTAAAGGCCTGTTTTCGTGGATGGCCTCTTTAACTCTGGCTTATTCCTTTCTTTTTATTTCCATGCTTTTCAGAGCCATCCTTGAAAGGGCTCATAGGCGGCATCCCTGAATGCCTTGAGGTAGGTGGCGATGGAGAAGCCGTCCTTGGTTTACCCCACGTTTTCAAATAGCTAACACGCTTTGTTTTTATTATGCGCTGTAAATCAATGCGTTAAGTTTTGATGGCGTGTTAAGTGGACGTTTTTTGGGGGTACCTTCACACGCCGCCGATTTGTAATATGTTAATAATGAGGAGTTTAACTTTTTAGAGCGTGTTAGCTATTTGAAAAAGACTATCCGTGGGATAGCCGATGGTCCCATACTGCACGATGGTATATGGCCCCATGCCGTATGATGGTAGATAATCCTATGCAGGAAGATAGATTAGTTGTACCCTCAAGCGAAGTGAGGCCACTGAAAAAGGGGCCAGTTTTCTATGCCCTCGAGTGCGGCATATTTGAACAACCCTCTGAGTTATTCGATTCCTTGGTTGGATTTTCGATTCTCAGAGGGTTGTTTTGCTAAGACAAGCGT
>Ga0256407_10013595_pt1 | contig 10863 bp, 8 predicted proteins | sample RumenRJG_04DNA_FD_193489 | JGI IMG/M metagenome (GOLD analysis project Ga0256407, IMG submission 193489) | Bovine rumen microbial communities from Lethbridge, Alberta, Canada - RJG_04 | ecosystem: Host-associated > Mammals > Digestive system > Stomach > Rumen | place: Canada: Alberta | collected... | reverse complement strand
ATATATTGGCATGATGAAATCGTACTTTCCCCAATTGAAGCGTTGGCGCAAAACGTTGAATGTTAGTAACGATGAAGTCATGAATGTCAACCCCGCTTTGGCAGGTGTTAAAGAACTCATTGCACAGATGGCAGACAAACTGCCCATCGCTTACATCTCATCAGTAGACCAAGAAGGTTTTCCATGGACCAAAGCCATGTTGAAACCACGCAAGCGTGAGGGTATCAAAACCTTCTACTTTACAACCAACACATTCTCAATACGTGTGGCTCATTACAAGGCCAATCCCAAGGCAAGCATCTATTTCTGCGATGCCAAAGGCTTCAAGGGCATGATGCTGCGGGGCACGATGGAGGTACTGACGGATGACGCCTCGAAAGAGATGATCTGGCACGATGGCGATGAGCAGTACTATCCCGGCGGCGTCACCGATCCCAACTATTGTGTGTTGAAGTTCACCGCCACTGACGGCCGTTTCTACAGTGATTTCTATCCACGTAGTTTCGTGATTGAGTAATGTTCTAACAGGGAAAGAGACACGTAGTAACAGGGAGGGAAGCGGTATTTTCCACAGGCGCAGATGGTAATTATCTGTGAGATTGCGTGCCGTTTGTCGCAAAAACATACGGAATGTTCCAGAAATTTGGAGTATTCCGCAACAATTCGTAACTTTGCAGTCAAAAACATATATGTATAATGAAACAGGAAATTAATCCCAAAGAGACAAATCGGGCCATCGCCTTCGAGCTGTGGATGAAATCGCCTATGCCGATGGTGACGGTTACCAAGACTTTCGACGTGACGCGACTTTGTAAGGTTAGTCGGCGACGCGGGCTGAAATTCAACATGCTGCTCTGCTGGTGCATCGGCAAGGCTGCATCAGGGATAGAAGAGTTTTACATGTTGCCCCAGGATGGGAAGGTGTACAAATATGACTGTATGGCCATCAATATGATAGTGGATAATATAAAGGGCGGACTCAGTTTCTGCGACGTTGCTGTCAGCGCTGATCTGGAAGCGTTTAATGCCAATTACCTGCATCTGACAAAGACCGTCAGGCAGACCTGTCAGGACATATTAGACGATGAAGCCGTGTCAGTCGGCACGTCGGCAGTGATTGGCACGGAACTTGACAGCATTGTCAACCAGTACAGCGGCATCTACACGAATCCCTTCCTGGCATGGGGTCGATACCACAGGGGATGGCTGAAGACGACGCTTCCCATCTCTTTCCAGTTCCATCACGCCCAGATGGGCGGCTCACACGCAGCCCGATTCTTGGAAGAATTGCAAAAGACAATCAATATAATATGAATCATTGCCACCGATATGCGGAATATTCTGAAGGTTGAAACCCCCAACGACTATGCTCGTTTCGTGGATGCACCAGTATTGCATCCGCTGATTAGCATCATCCATTATGACGAATTGGCACCCTTCCGTCATAGCCTGAACAACTATGGCGTGTATGGGTTGTTCATCCAGCGGCAATTTCCCCATAATCTCTCCTACGGCATGCGGAAATTGCAGGTGAGCGATGGTTCCATCATTGCAGTGGAACCAGGACAGATAGGTGGCCTTGAGGATAATGGCGAGCGCATTTCGTTATGCGGTTGGGTGCTGCTGTGGTCGCCTGCACTGCTGCACGGCTCTGAACTGGAGCGACAGATAGACCGCTATCAGTTCTTCTCTTATTTCTTTGATGGTTCGTTGCACATGGAACCCGACGAATGGCTTTGCATCACGCAGTTGGTGACTCAGATGCGACAAGAATTGCAGACACACGAGGATTCGCCGTCCTTAAGAAAAGTGCTGCTGGCTTATCTGCGCCTGATACTGGAATACTGTAATCGCATCTACCAGCGCCAGCTGTCTGAAGAGGATAGGGGAGAGACCGACTTGCTGAAACGTTTTCACAACCTGTTGCAAACCTATTTCCGCGAGAACCGCCAACTGTCCCAGGGCCTGCCCACCGTCACCTGGTGTGCCTCCGAGCTGGCCTACTCGCCCCATTACTTTGGCGATCTGATCCACAAGGCCACAGGCGGCACAGCCATCGGCTACATACACAATTACATCATCAATCAGGCGAAAAGCCTGCTGATGCAAGGTCACACCATCAGCGAAACCTCCCGCCTGCTCGGTTTCGATTTCCCCCATCATTTCACCCGCCTCTTCAGACGCACCACCGGCATCACCCCTAGTGAGTTTGTAGGGAAATAAAAAAGTTAAGAAAGATGCTTTCAGGTAGTGACCATCTTAATCAATACAATGTTCAGACCGTACATATGCTTATAGGAGATGTTCTCCACGATATTGTTCACCAGCCGCAACCCCAGATGCTCGCTGCCTTTCTTGCCGATGTCAGGATCGGCCATCTTGCCCGCCAGAAGCGGGTTAAAGGGTTTGCCGCAGTCTTTCAGTGCCACGCAGGTTACCTTGTCGTCAGAATAGATATGAACATCAAAAGAATGATGGACGACATGCCCGTGAGAGTGTTTGGCAATGTTGGTCATGAGTTCCTCACAACACAGATTACGCTGGTTCCTCGCCACCCTCGGTGTCCGCCTCTGATTCTCAACAGATATAATTGGAAGCTAACTTCACATATTGAACGACGAATGCTTGACGCTCACCCAGATAGCCGATGCTGTATTCCACCCAGACAGAAGTTGAATGATTTGTAGGTTCTGTCGTAAAAATATTTCCAACAAAGTTTTGCGTTCTCGGTAATAATTGCTACTTTTGCAGGTACATAACAATCTATAGGCAATAAACTAAAATCTAAAGATATGAAAAGAATTGTGAATGTGTTACTGTTGCTTTGTCTGCCAGTGGTTGTGCTAAGTACGGAGGTCAGTCAGCAACAAGCAAAGGATAAGGCCTGCGCTTTTATGCAGCAACTGCAGGGACGAAGGGCTCAGGCTCTTGGTCACGATGTCAGTAGGAATATGCAGCTTGTGGAGATGGGATTGCAGTCGCTCTACGCTTTCAACTGCGAGGGTGGGGGCTATGTCATCGTGAGTGGTGATGACGCCACCACGCCCATTCTGGGCTATTCACCAGACGGGGTGCTGAATATGGACGAGATGCCGTCGAACCTCCGTACATGGCTGGAGGGCTATGCCGACCAGATTCGCAGACTGCAACGTGGAGAGGCAAAGGCAGCTACCCGCCGAGTTCCTGTTGCCCGTGCCAAGATAGAGCCGCTCGTCAAAGCACAATGGAACCAGCGCGAACCCTTCAACTGGGAATGTCCGAAGGATATGGAAGCCGGCGGTGTGACGTCGGCCTCAGGCTGTGTGGCTACGGCTATGTCGCAGGTGATGTTCTTCCATAAGTGGCCGCAGGGAGCTACAACGCCCTATACGACTATTGGCAAGAAGGATGTACCTTCTACTACGTTTGACTGGGATAATATGTTGCCCGTGTATGAAGAAGGGAAATACACGGAGGCCCAGGGCAATGCCGTTGCCCATCTGATGCGATGGGCAGGGTGGAGCGTTGATATGCAATATGCAGCAGCAATGTCGGGTGCTGCGACGGGACGCATCGAAAAAGCCATGCGCCTTTGTTTCGGCTACGACAAGAATGTGCACTGGGTGAACTATGGTGACTATTCGTTAGACGGGTGGGAAGAGCTGATATACAACGAACTGGCTAACCGGCGTCCCGTCATCTACAACGGCTACAATTCGAACCACGAGGGACACAGCTTCATCTGCGACGGCTACGAAGACGGCAAGTTCCACTTCAACTGGGGATGGGGCGGCAAGGCCGACGGCTTTTTCGAAATCCGTGTGCTCGAACCCTCCTTCTCGGGTACGGGCGGCAGCACGGTGAATCTCAGCTGGTCGGACCTGAACGATGCTACCATCGGCATTCAGAAACCTACCGACGATGCAGCGATAGACTATCCTCCCTGTACGGAGACCAACGAGGGAATGTTCGTCTGGGGTCCTATGGAGCTGACGCGAAATTCAACGAAAGAGGCCTTCCCCCGCCTACGGATCCACTTCTACGTCAGCGGTGCTGCCAGCGCCACCCTCAACCAGTGGGCTTACCGCTATGCACTGCTGAAGGGTGACCATATCCACTGTATGCTTTGGGGAGGCAGGAATAGGATTGAGGCTAATATGGTGGACCTGATAACAAGATGTAATTTCAGCGTGGTATTGCCCGATACGCTGTCGGACGGCGAATACCGCATGGTGCCGATGCTTGAAACTGGTCAGGAACCGACTATCAAGGACGTGCTTCCAAACTCTAAGCGGAATTACATCAGTGTCAAGGTGGAGGGCACTAAGCTGACTATGAAGAATTATCCTGAGGTGCACCTGGAGGTGACTAATCCCCGTAAGACATATTTTGAAGACGACGGGGCGGTGAACACCATCACCTTTAGCGTCAAGAATACAGGGCAGGAGGAATACGTAGGCTATATCAATCTTTATAAGCCTGAGACGCAAGTGGTATGGAGCTATGAACGCGTGCGCCTCTATCCAGGCGATACGCGCGACATCAAGGTGACGTCGAGGGGAAAGAAAACGCAGGGATACTGCGAGCTGCTGCCTGATGAAGAAATCAGTGTTTATGCAGACCGCTCGTTTGTGAACTTTCTCTACGGCAAGAAAATCGAGCCCCAGCGATACACCCTCACCAATCTGACGATTAACGGGAAATTCATTGACCACGAAAAGAAAATCATCAAAGGCAACCAGCTGAAGGCGTCGGTCAGCGTGACCAATTCGACGGATGCGGAATTTAGCCAGTTTGGAGAATTCCTGATATTGAATGCCGATAGCCTTTATGAGGAGGCTTCCCTACATAGAAAAGAGATGGTAATAGGGGCAGGACAGACTTACGCAGCAGAAGGTGAACAGACCATCGATGCCAGATGGAAGAAGGTGGTGTTCAGCTTCAGATTCAAGCATGACGGATTCATCAATGATGAAATCTTCACCGATGTCTATACCGTACAACCAGTCATCTATACCTTCACGAAAGACGGGGAGGAGCGGCGACACGACGAATGCGAGGTGTTTGAGACCCCGGAAGACGCCATGCTCGTAATGCTCCGGAACACGAAGGTGAAGCAGGTGAAGCCCAACCAGAACCCCAACACCATCTATTTTACAAGCAATCCCCGGCCAGCGGGTCTTGACGAGGCCTTGGTGGTGAGCAATACTGATAATATGCTCATATTCAACACAGCCTACGATGCGTTCCTTACGAAAGAAGCCATTCCCACATTCGTGGCGGAGGCCGGCATCCAGCATACCTTTACGGCAGAGGAAACCAACTGCTGGCTCCCTCTGGCATTCCCCTATAACAACCTCATGGGCGATGAAGTGAAGGACGTGGCTACCGGTGAGGATGTCACCAGCAAAATCAAGTTCTATTCATTATCTACCGACCTCCAGGACAGCGGCATCTCGCAAGGTCAGATACAAGTTAAGGCGGACGACGGCCGCCAGGACTTCTGCCTGTTGCGCGTTGACCCCTCGCTGGCCGGCAAAACCGTGCGGTTTACTGATGGGAACATCAACACATCCTTGCTTCAAAAGGCCTTGTCCTCCAGCTTGTACGTCTATAACAACTATTGCCGCCATACGAAGCAGAATGTCTATGTCGTAGAAGGCAACCGCTTTGTGCTGAAGCAGAGCATTGAACTCAAGCCATTCACGCAATACCTGCAACTGGCCGATGGCGTAGAGAATCCTCCCGCCTTCCTCACCATCGTCGATGTCAACAATCCTTCGGGTATTGACGAGCTCAGGAGCCAAAAGGCTAACGACCCGGAAATCTACTACGACCTGCAGGGCCGGCGTCTGAACGGCAAACCGCAGCGAGGGCTCTATATTAAGAATGGCAAAAAGACAATAGTTCAATAAAGTCTAGTGTTACATATTCTAAAACGTGTGGCAATGACTCATCAGTTAGGCAAAATCTTTGTCTGCTCTTTTGTCAGTATTAAATAAATGTTAAATGTTCTGCTGATTTGGCATGATGTCCGAAATTATGATGTACTTTTGTAAAATAATAAGGTTGGATTTTGAACTATAAAATAATACTATGATGAGAACAAAACGACTACTGATAGCCTTGTTGGCTGGCATCTTTGTGCTGTGTGGGTGTGAGAAAGCGATTAATTTGGAAGAAATAGACAATGCTGCTACAGGAAATGTAACAGTAAATGTGTACAAGATAGAAAACGAGGCGTTTGGCGTGTCTTCACGCGGAGTAGTTTCGGATGTGTGTACAAGACTGAATTTCGCCATGTATGATGCCGGAGGCGTGCGTGTGAAGCAGATAAACCAGAAATCTGGTGACAAGGGCTTCGGAGCGGTTTCTTTTGAACTGGAAGAGGGTAGCTATCAGTTGGTGGTGCTGGCGCATAGCAGCGATGGAAATCCAACCATGACGAATCTGGCGAAAATACAGTTTACTAACGCCACTAAGTATTCCGATACTTTTTTGTATTATGCCAATGTCGAGGTAGGCGATGAGCCTCAGACGTTGGACATTACCTTGAACCGCATTGTTTCTCTTTGTCGCTTTGTCGTCAACGACCCCATACCTGAAGGGGTGGCTAAGTTGCAGTTCTACTATACTGGTGGCAGTGGCGCTTTCTCTGCAATGACGGGACTGGGCGTGGTGGACAGCAAACAAACTATGACTTTTGACGTTGTGCCGGGAACCACCGGGACGGTTTACGATCTCTATACCTTCCTTCATCATACTGATGACCAGGTAGATCTGGTGGTAACGGCGCTTGGTGCTGATGGAAATAAAATGTACGAACGGAGTTTCGAGGTGCCTATGGAGCAAAGGAAGATAACCAGAATGACAGGCAGCTTCTTTACCGACGAAGCATCGGTTGAATCGCATGGCGCGCAGGTGGAAATATCAATCAACAGCGAATGGGAAGGTGAGGTGAATATCTCCTACTGATATGCGGATTTCGTCTGGAACGAGTCAATAAATATAGGATTAAACCCAAATAATGGTCTTTTTATTTGGTTTTGTAATAACTTATTTATATCTTTGCAGGCGAGTCAAAAAAAGGGGAAGTATATGAAAAACTATTTGCTAAAAATATTAAGGTGGTATTTCAGTAAGCAGGCACTGCCGTACTGGTGTCTGATGCTGACCGATTTTGCGATTATTTTTATCTCAACGATAGCCACTTTCTGGCTGTTCGAGAAAACGCAGCATTTGTTTGACCAGCGTATTGATGTGTTCTTTACAGCTTTGGTGTATGCGTTGTTGAGCTTCATCGGGGCAAGGGCGTTCCGTACCTATCAGGGGGTGGTGCGCTATTCGTCGTTTGTGGACTTGATGAAGGTGGCATATGCCAATGGGCTGACACTGGCGGTCTGTCTGATTCTTTCGGAAGTGTTGCAGATGAATGGTGTTACAGTCATAGCAGCACTGACGCAGACTGAGACGCTGGTGGCTTTCTTCCTGGCGACCCTGCTGATGTGGGGTGTCCGTGTGATGGTGAAAACCATCTACGACATTGCGTTCAGCGACAAGAGGGCGCAACGTGTGCTGATCTATGGTGCTATGTCGGGTGGAGTGGGACTGGCCAAGAACATCCGTGCGCAACGTCCCGTCAAATTCCAGTTGTGTGGCTTCATATCGCACGACAGGCGTGCCAAGCACATGACGCTGTTAGGCAAGGATGTCTATAATCCTGACGAGAACCTGTTTGAAATCATCAAGAAACTGCATGTCGAGGCGATATTGGTGAGTCCGCTCCGTATAGAAGAGTTCCGTAACAACCAGGCCATACAGGACGTGCTGATAGGTGCTGGCTGTAAGATTTATTTTGTTGAGCAGGCCCAGGAGATGAAGGTTGAGGACGGCCAGTTGGCTGATTCGGACTATGCCGAGATGCATTTGCAGGAGGTGCAGGTGGAAGACTTGCTGCCTCGTCAGGAAATCAAGGTCGACCTGAAGTCTGTGGGTGAACTGCTGACAGGCAAGAGTGTGCTGATAACAGGCTCGGCAGGCTCTATAGGTGCCGAGATAGTGCGTCAGGTGGCAGCTTTCAAACCGTCTACGATGATACTGATTGATCAGGCTGAAACGCCTCAGCACGATATTCGCCTGATGATGGCCAAGGAATTTCCCGACATTCAGTGTGAGACCATTGTGACCAGTATTAGCCGTAAGACCCGTATGGATGTGCTTTTCAACAAGTATCGCCCGGATTATGTGTTCCACGCTGCAGCCTACAAACATGTGCCCATGATGGAAGACAATCCCAGCGAGGCAGTGTTGAACAATATCTATGGTACCAAGGTCATTGCCGACCTGAGCGTGAAGTACGGCGTGAAGAAGTTTGTGATGGTTTCTACGGATAAGGCAGTGAACCCGACCAATGTCATGGGTTGCTCAAAGCGTATCTGTGAAATCTATGTCCAGTCACTCAACTGGAAAGTGAGCCAGAAGGCAAAGGAGCAGTTGGCAGGCCAGTCAGGAGTGATGACCTGCACCCAGTTTGTGACAACCCGCTTCGGCAATGTGCTGGGCTCTAACGGTTCTGTGATACCCCTATTTCGCAAGCAGATACGCGAGGGAGGTCCCGTGACGGTGACCGACGAGCGCATTGTCAGGTTCTTCATGCTCATTCCGGAGGCTTGTAAGTTGGTGCTCGAGGCTGGCACCAAGGGCCATGGCGGCGAGATATTTGTCTTCGACATGGGACAGCCTGTCAAGATTGCCGACTTGGCAAAGCGCATGATAGCCCTGTCTGGAGCCAAGAACGTGGAAATCAAGTACACGGGATTGCGCGAAGGCGAGAAGCTGTATGAGGAAGTGCTGAACGAACTGGAGGGTACCAAGCCCACATTCCATGAGAAAATCAGAATTGCACAGGTGCGAGAGTATGACTACGATGAGGTCAGCAAGGATATTGATGAACTCGTAGAACTCTCCAAGCAATATGACAATATGGCCACTGTCAAGAAGATGAAGGAGATAGTGCCCGAATACAAGAGCAACAATTCCGTATACGAAGCGTTGGATAAGAACTAACAAAGATACATGACAACACTAAAAGAGAGTAAAGGAACGGGAAATGTTCCTTTACTCTCTTTTAGATGCCAAGTCCACCGTCGAAGGAACTCTCGACAGCTTTTGATTGTTGGATGCGCGAGTAGGGGGCAACATTGTTGGTGACCCAGATATTGCCTCCAATGACGCTGTGGTGCCCAATGGTGATGCGCCCCAGGATGGAGGCGTTGGAGTAGACGGTGACGTAGTCCTCGATGATGGGGTGACGTGGAACGTTGAGCATGTTGCCGTTCTCGTCGTACTTGAACGACTTGGCACCCAGGGTGACGCCTTGATAGAGGGTGACGTGGTTGCCGATGATGCAAGTCTCTCCGATGACAACACCCGTGCCGTGGTCGATGGCAAAATATTCGCCAATCTGGGCACCGGGGTGGATGTCAATACCGGTCTGAGAGTGGGCCTGCTCGGTGATGATGCGTGGAATGACAGGTACGTTCAGCTGGTGCAGCCGGTGGGCAATGCGATAGTGTATCATCGTCTTGACGATGGGGTAGCAGAAGATGACCTCGCCGTAGTTGGGAGCTGCGGGGTCGTTGTCGAACATGGCCTGCACGTCGGTATAGAGCAGTCGCTTGATTTCGGGCAGGGTGTCAATGAACTCAAGCGACAGGCGCTCAGCTTCCCGGTAGACGGCTTCCTTGGTCAGAATGCATTCACAATTCTCGCAGAACTGTAGTCCGTGGGCTATCTGCTTGGTGAGGCGGCGTTGCAGCTCCACCATGTGCTCGCCGATGTTGAACGAACGGATTGACTCGTCGCTCTGACGTTTGCCGGTATAGTCGGGGAAGATGATGCTCTTTACCAATTCCACAATACGTTCCACCTGTTCCACTGAGGGCAGGGGAGCCTCCGTCTGGGGCATCATGCCCACCTCCTGTTCCGTCAGTTTGGACAGCAGGCTGACGTTCTTCAAAAGTATATCATTTACACGCTTTTCCATGTCTTTATCGAGTTTATGGCTGCAAAGTTACGAAATAAAGTGAAAAATAAAGTGCTGAATGAAGAAATTTTTCGCTCACGACAGCGTATGTTGTTCGAAAAACTGCTGTACGTCCTCTTTGTAGGAGTCGGAGATGGGGATGTACTCGTCGCCGAAGACGATGCGGAAACGGTCGACACTCTGGGCCTTGGTCATGTGGACGATATAGGAGCGGTGGGTGCGCAGAAATTCGGGACAGGGCAGATAGTCTTCAAGCTTTTTCATGTTCATAAGACTCATGATCTTCTGCCCGTCAGCGAGATAGATGCGTACATAATCCTTGAGTCCCTCAATGTACAAGATGTCGTCAAGGGATACGCGTACCAGCTTGTAGTCGCTCTTGACGAACATGAAGCGGTCTTCGGCATATATCTGCTGCTTCTGCGAGACGGTGAACCAGTCGAGGGCCTTGTTGGCAGCCTTCATGAAGTCTTCGTACGAGATGGGTTTCAGCAGATAGTCCAGGGCATTGACCTTGTAGCCTTCGATGGCATATTGCTGGAAGGCAGTGGTGAAGACAATCTTGGTTTCGGGAGGTAAGACCTTGGCGAACTCGATACCTGAAAGCTCGGGCATCTGTATGTCGAGGAACAGCAGCTGAACGGGGTGCTCGCGCAGTTCCTTCATGGCTTCAAGTGCAGACCCGTAGGTTCCTACAAGGTGGAGAAAGGGTGTTTTTTCTGCGTAGCTCTTCAGCAGTCCTGCTGCCAAAGGCTCGTCGTCGATGATGGCGCAATGGATGGTCATACTTTATAGTTAAATGATAAATGGGAGATGTGATTACTTCTTAGACTTGAATG
>Ga0256407_10013593_pt1 | contig 10864 bp, 12 predicted proteins | sample RumenRJG_04DNA_FD_193489 | JGI IMG/M metagenome (GOLD analysis project Ga0256407, IMG submission 193489) | Bovine rumen microbial communities from Lethbridge, Alberta, Canada - RJG_04 | ecosystem: Host-associated > Mammals > Digestive system > Stomach > Rumen | place: Canada: Alberta... | reverse complement strand
TAAACGGGTGTACTGATATGTCAAGCATCGTCATGAGTGCAATCTGATGCTCTGTTTTACAATCCTTATAATACTGATTATATAGCCTGTATCTATCCCAAGCATGATAAGCCGCTTTTTCATACTCAGCGATGCGACTCTTTTTAATATCCACACTGAGTAACCAATTGAACACGCGTATATCTAACGAAACCTTCATATTTCTTTCTTTAATTTACTGATGAATGTCGCAAAGATACAAGAAAGGTGCGCCGTATTGGGGCACACCTAAGATGAAAGTTAGAATAAAGATGTATTATTTCGATAATATGGGATCTGGGCAGAAGTTTTTTCGTTTACAGGTTTTGCAATGCTTACCTATCCAAACCTCATCAAACTGATCCATCGCTTGAGCTACGATCTCAGGCTCGTCAGTCAGGATACCAGCCTCGAAGTTTCGAGTGCCATCAGCCTTCATGCCAATGCCGGCACCAGTGAGATTGGCACTCCCAATATACGCCTCTTTGCCATCAAAGATCATCATCTTGAAATGCACCCTTGGACAAAGCACCCTCTCCAACCCATCATACAGGATTGGAAACCTGTCAAAGTCCTCCCTGAAGTTGGGCCCAGGCTCCTTAGCATGAATCAGCCTCACAGCCACACCTTTCTTAATAAGCTTAGCCAATACCTCCAAGAATGGCTTTTTCGTTTTCCCATCCTCGATATACAGATCCTTGATATCAGCCGTTCCAATCCACAAAGACTCCTTCACATGTAAAACACGTGAAAGCACTTCTTTGTAGTGGGTGGAGTTGGAAATGTAGGTGAGCATAATGAATCTTATGGCATAGGAAGTTTTTTCCTTTCTATTTCTTCTATTGCTTGACTCACGAGTTCAACTACATAAGATGCAAAATTACCATTAACCATTTCTGTATAAACATTCCAATCCCAAACTCGATATTTTTTTAACCATTCCCATCCATATGGCCAATATTTTATTGGTGAATTACTGAAACAATCCATTTTCTTAAAATCAATTACTAACTCATCTGCATAATTAGACACTCCCCAATAGAAATCCCATTCTCCAGATCTGTCTGTGTATATCCAAATTGATGCTGATTTCCATTCTTTCTTATAAAAATAGAAACCTTTGCCACTTTTCCCATCAAACAATTTACATTGCTTAAAAATAAGATTGTGTGTCTTGCAGAAATTTGTAATAATATCTGATTCTTCTACGTACTTTTTAAATACATATTCTTTGTAGCTATCCAATGTTTTGCCAATCAAAGCCACAGCATCAGCATTATCTGCCATTTTTTTTAATAAATCTTCTTTATTCTTTGTTTCCATATCTTGATTTGTTAATTGTTTCAAATGATTGTAATATTGAACTAGTGTTTCTCGTATAAGGGGAGTTGTAGAACTTTCCTTTATGCATGTCCTAATCCATGATATGATGTGTTCTGTATACGATATTCTTATATAATCAACATCCTTCGAACTATTCTCACTTGCATCACAGCCTGTAAGAGTTAAATAATAAATTGTATAACCATTCTTGTACCTATCCTTTGCAAAGCGATTATATCTTATCAACTGTTCATCCTGATCACTGGCATAAATCTTGTTTTCAATTATTACGCCTTTTCCTTTATCATCTTCAACAAGAATATCTATTCGACCTTCTTCTATAACATATTCTGTATACACTGAAGCTTTTGATGTATTTATTTTTATATTATTTCCAATTACATCAAAGAACAACCTTAGGAAAAGGTCTTTCTGACCATGAGAACCATTTGGGGCAAGAAAACTTGCAATAATAGTAGAATGCATTACTTCATAATGTGCTACCCCACAAATCTGAAAAACATTAAAACGTTCTCCTCGACGAAGGCTTTCTTCCTTTTTTATCTTTTCTTCTCGCAAGATAGCATTTACGCTATCCAATAAACTTTGTAAATTCTCCATATAAAAATTTTTAGTCCAATTTTACGGAATTACCCTTTATTTACCAGCAACTTGCATATGATATCATCGTACTCTCCTTTTGCTACAAAAGATGGTTTCTTTCCACCTGAAAAACAAAATGCCTTCATATACTCTTCAGCAAAGTCATATGGGGATTTTATACTATTATCTATTGCATATTCGAAACCATCCATATAGGCCTTGATAACGTTCTTAGGCCTATTCGCTCTACATTGGTCTTCGTAAGCATAAGCTATTCTTCTTGAGGTGTCTTCATCTCGACCATTAGTAATACATTCTTCAAATTTTGATGCATAATTCTCACAATCCTCTTCTAAGTAATCATTTATGAAATGAAGTGTATATTCTTTCGCATAAATGGCAGATTTCCCTTTTTCAATAAGCGACTTATACATATCTGTATATTCTTTTGCAGTTATTTCTGGGTCTTCAAATACATTATGGAAATAATATATGTATGCTTCAACAAATATCGGATCTTCACAGAGCGAATTCGCATAAAGAGCCAATTCTTTTTCTGCAATATTTTCCCCAAATTGTAGCTTAACTGCATCATATGCGTTTTGAACATTATTAACTTCATTATCAGGATCGATATTACAAGCATACTTATCTGACCATAACTCAGAATGACCTATGAGAACTTGCCTTTCAAATTCTTGAATATAAGTTGTTGCAGTTTCTATGCTAGAATTAAAATCTTCCTTGTCAGGAGGCTCTTGTTTAAATTGCTTTGCCAATTCATTAACACATCGATTGGCCCTAGCCTTAAATAAGGAATATAACTCTTCTTCTATACTTAAATGCTCAAAAGCTTTCCTTAGTAACTCTTCTGGTATATTCCATTTCTGTTCTATATCCATAATTTTATAGTTTTAGTCCAACTTCACGAAATCAAAATCATACTTGGAACAGCTATTCTTCTATCAATAAACCAAATGACTGCTGCAGTTTCTGTAACATCAGCTTTTTTCTTTCATACTCAAAAGCGGAAAGGTTCTCCCAATTAAATACAAAATCTGATGGAATATAATTATCACGCAGATAGATTATTCTTTCTTCATCGTTCGGAAACTCATCTGAGAGCCATTGCTCTGGATCTTTATCACTCTTTTCCTCATTCTGCACTCCTTCTAAAAGTTGAAGATTGAACAAGCAATTTTCTTTGCCAATATATTCCGATGGAAATTTAGGATTGGTATTATTAAACTTTGCTCTTGGATAAACGTGATCAATATGAAAAGATGTTGTTCCATAATTTAAGTTTGGATAAAGTGATTGTAACAAGGGCAAGACTGCACTCGAACCATATCTTACATTATCTATCGCCCAATCCAGATATTCATTAGTAATTTTAAAGTTCTCAAAACTGGAATATGCTTTCTGTAGAAACTCACTAAAATTCTCAGACATTGCCATCAACTCCTTTGTCTTAGACAACTTCCCATCCAATCCTGTTGAATAGAATGATCTGATCTGGGCTATTCGAACAAACATTGATATTGCTGCTTTATCTTCCTTGCTTGGTTTGGAACAATTCTCGATGAAAAGATAATAAGCAATCACACATGCAATATAACCAGATGACAACTGGTTCCTGTAGCCAAAACAGGCTAACAGGTTTACAGATACATTCAAGTATTCAATAATAGCATCCCAGTTGCTCTCAATTTTCCGAATATTGGCTTTGCTAAAGTTACTTAGCTTGAAAACGTGGTTACACTCAGACATCATCAGGCATGTCTTGAGAATTTGATCTCTACCGATACAACCAAATCCATCATCTCTGAATTTGTCAACAACCCGCTCCATCTTATCTCGAATTTCAGATTTAAATGTGGCAGTAAGTAAAGACATCAATAAATCGGAATACGACAACTGCATACCTCCGCTATTGACTCGTATAAATATTTTCAATACCTTATCTATGCTTTTCTCTTTTTCTTCATAATAAGAAAGTATTTGATCATTCGATAAGACGGTAAACAGTTTCCTTAGGAGTCTTTCTATACTACGACCATAATTAAATTTGTCACAATAGGCTTCCACATCCTCCTCTGTATCCCAATCATTCACAGTATTGATTCTGAACCACAACTGTTCTTCTGTTACCTGTTGAACCTCCACTGGAGTTTTGAACTCAAACTGATAACAGTCATCAGGATTATCATCGCTTGGTGTATGTAGCAGATTCAAATACAAGAACTTCTCTTCGTATTGGTTTGCATCATTCTTACGAGAATATGGGCGTTTTAGAGTGCGGGAACCTCTCAATCCAATATAAAGGGAAGTTAAACGCTGCTGACCATCAAGAACGATATGCAAATCCTCGCTTTTGACTTGGGATATATTGATTTTCTCATTGTGGTTTTTGCGTACATCGTAATTCTCAATAAACTTATAGAGCTGAAAATTCAGTTTCCCTTCTTCCACCTCCTTATCAGAATTGTCCGTCTCAATATCTGACCTTTTAAGATTCCAGAATAAGAAAGAGCCTATAGGATAACCCCTCATCAGTGAATCAAAAAGATTTTCGATTCTCTTTTCTTTTGGATTTTGCAACCAAACATAGCTTCGTTGAATGTCTGGCACAAAGAAACTTTCATTTAACTTATCTACTATAGTACGTATGTTATAAGACATAATACTTATTTTATTAGTCCAACTTCACGAAATCAAAATCATATTTGGAGCAGTTGGCGCGCTTGTAGTCGAATTGGAACATGCGCATGTATTGTTCTTGGATCTCCACAGCACCATTGTAGAATGGGTCAGTGGTGTGCTGGCGAGTGGTAACAGTGATAACCATATCAGGGGTTAACACTGTGCCATTTGCCCGTTTGATACGCTTTGGCGTTATACGAAAAACTCTGCTCATTGGTTCTTAGCTATTAGTTTCGATTGCAAATATAAGGATTATTATTGAAAGGCGCAAGAAAATCCCCATATTTATAACGATCCAATTATAATTCGATGTTCGTCCTTCATAAAGATTCCTGCGTCCTTGCATTCTTCTATCAATTCGCTTGCAGCCCAACTGATGTGATATATACTGTAGGCTATTGCTTCGCATGTACGAGGTATGTTCTTATCTAATTCTTCTGAGAATTCCAGCGCATATTTCGTTTGAATATCTATTGATTTCTGCTTAACCTCAGATGCCCAGAGAATGATTTCCCTAAGCATCTGTTCTTTGGATGTGGTGTCTTCTACATGCATATTTCTGCTGCGAGTTGCTTCGATCTCTGCTGGACAATGCTGGACCAGAGGTTTGTGTTCTGAAGTTTGGAAACTGGGATGTAGTCCTTGAACTTCTCGTAGAACTCAATAGCATACTTTTCATAAATGCTATGTCTGTAACTATCGATAATAACTTCCCAGTCCCAATAGTCGGCATACTTCTCGAGGCGCTCGTATGTTAACTCCACATCGCTGTTGCCTGAGAGTTCGCGCCAGTTCCACTTGTCTTTGAAAGCCTCGATGATGGGTTCTGTGAGAACGTTCTCGTCAGCATACTCAGAGAATCTGTCCCAATTGATCTTCTTTTGGAACTTTTGAATCATTGGGAGCGTCCAACGGATGTTTCTGTTCTCCGAGATCTCGTCCCAATTTACTTTGTCCTGATACTTCTCCAGCATAGCCTCTGTCCAGCTGAAGTTGCTTGATAACTCCTTCCATGCCTCTTCTGTTGCGATGTTCTGCATGAATTCGTTGTTTAATACTTTTGTTGCCATAATCTTACTGTTTTGTTATTACTATTAATTTCACGTTGCAAAGATACGAGAGGGGTGTGCCACTTTGAGGCAGAGGTTGGATGATTGTTATTTTTTAGCCATTACAGATTGGTATTCTTCTGGATAATTTACTTCATAAAAAGTTAATAGGTAAGATAGCCAGACTTCATTCACAACAGAAGACTTGCTTTTAATAGCACTACAACAACTACGCCACTCTGACCATAACTTCTGAAGAATTTTTTTCGGATGACCGTTTTTAAAACCTCTTCTTATGAAATTATCTTCAATTATTGAACATTCTGTTGCATTCTCCATTCTCAAATAATATATGGATTTGTAACTTTCCTCTCTGGAAAAGTCTGCTAATAGACATAATAATAATGCTAATTGCTCTTCATAGACTAATAAACCACAAGTTTCTTTTGTATATCTTTCCATGCAAGGAATTTCGTATCCGAATTCTGCATCTCCATTCTTACGTTTTAAGTAAACTTCACGAGTGAAAGTTAAACCTGAATGTATAAATGCACTCATTATTGTCAAATCTTCAAACGATGAAGGTATATATTTGGGAGAATAGAATTTTATAGGTTTATACTCATAGCTCCATAAGCTCTCATATCGTCCATCTTTAAAAGAATTAAGTGTTTCCTTGTCATCAAGAGGTATTTTGTCCCATTTAATATCTATGTTTCTGCTGGTCTTTATCGCTGTAACTATTGCTTTTACATTAGAAAGCGTTTCGGAAGGTAAGAGCACTATCCTTTGCCATAAACTCTCGCCATATTTGTAAATCAACCAATCTTTGACATGCCTAAATGCCTCTCTATTAATTAGGAAATACATAAGAGGAAAAGAATCGTCAGTTGTTCTAATAAAATTTTCAAAAAGTAAATCACACTTCATGGGATCAACCTTTGTTATCCCAAGACAATATGCAACTAAACTACCAGATTCTTTTCCCCAAGCAGGCGCAACTATTGCACCGATTTCTTTGCGTATAGAGTTTATAACGTCCTGAACCAACAAGAAATAGTTTGATAGCCCCCTCATTTTTATAATTTGAAGTTCGTATTTTAAACGAGCATCTATATCACTCGGAAGTTTATCTCCGTAAATGCTATTAGCCCTTTTGTATGTGATTGCTTTTAGATAATCTGATTCTAATTTAATTCTTGCTATATTAGAAAAACCTCCCAATTTATCTATTAGGGCACGTCCTATTTCATATACCATAGGATTATTACCATATTCATCACAGAAGAATTCTTTGAATAGAATTTCCGATGTAAGTTTTACTTGGGTTTCTTCTTCTGTTCCAAATTGCGAAGGAATAGGGAACAGAGGTAATCCATATATTTTTTCCATTTAACTTAATTGTTTTATTTACTATAAACTATCATTAGAAATACTTTATCTTTCAAATCGTCATTGATTCCAATGCCCCAATGGATCACTGCTTCTGGCGGGAGGTCTCTTGTTACCTCTTGCAGCATTTGCAGTTCAGACATGGTGAGTGGATAGTCTTTGGAAGTCTGAATGAGAATGAGAGCATGATCAAAGGTGTCTTTGTCACTTGGGTCACACCTGTTGACTTCTTGAACAATGCTGTCCATTCTCGCGTAACCTCCCATAAAAGAAGTGAATCGACGTTTTTCGACAAAAGACGCATCATAAAGATAGGTTATAACTTCACTCTTCACGGGAATCAGCTGCGAACCATGAGTAAGCAACCAGATAATCTCATCGACTTCGGCTCTGAATTCAGGCCCTTCAATTCTACTAATTTCACTAAAAATACCCATATTGTTTTAATCATAAAAATCATAATTTGACCAATCGAGGTCATCGCCTGGGGTGTCTTGGGGGTAAGTGTTGTAATCTGATTCGAGACTGATCTCGATATTGAAGTCGCGTACCCATAGGAGGTCGAAGATAGAGAAATCCATGTGACTGTAGAGGTTGTGGAAGGGATGTATCAGGTGCATGTCTTTCGTCATTTCCTGATCCAACTCGTCATTCCAGTTGTCAATCTTCTCATCCAGATAGAGCAGCTGGTTTTCTGAAGGAATCTCATTTTCTCTTCCTGCTACGTAATCCAACACGAAATTGTTAACCCCATCCATATACAGGGGCATGTAGTCAGTGAGTGAGCCATTCAATACAGCCCACATCTTCTTGGCTCGCATCGTCTGGACTGGATGAATCTTAGAGTATTCATAACCCAGGAAGCACTTTCCTCTAAGACTGAAACTAGGGAGAAGGCCACTGTTGACATTGGATGCATAGATCGATAATGCACGCTTTCTCATCTCTAACAGCTGGGCTTTTAGGGCCTCGTTGAAGTTGGATAAGAGCTTTTTACTATCCTCATCCATCATAAACATCTTATTCAGCAGATGCTTTCTTGTGCCCAGTAAGCACTTGATAACCTCCTCGCCAGCTTCATATTCGAAGTGCCTCTTTTCAACTTCGTGCTGGGTTGATAATATCTCAATCTCTATGTTCTTGATGATAGTTGAGTTGAAGATCTCTTGTACTTTTCTTGCCTCCATATTACTCATTTTTAAAAACCTATTTTTCTTGTTTGTTTTGTTTCGAGGCGCTCGTTGTCGCAGTAGGACATGAGGGCTTCGAGGCTGTTGGCTTTCTCACCATAGAGGATGCCATTAATGGCGTTGTGGCGCGCGATGTTCTCAATCTGGCCTCCACTGAATTCGTATTTCTCTGCCAGTGTCTTGGTGTCATTCTCTGAGAGGGTAGGGATCATCTCATGCCAGATGTGCATGCGAGCCTCCAAGTTGGGTTTCTCGAACTTGATCTTATAGAGGAATCGACGCTCGAAAGCCTTATCCATGTTCTGGGCGAGGTTGGTAGTGGCGATCATGATGCCATCAAGGTTCTCCATCTCCTGAAGGATAATGTTCTGGATGGAGTTCTCCATCTTATCAACAGCATGTTCTGCACCTTCTTGGCGTTTGCTGATGATAGCATCGGCCTCATTAAAGAGAAGAATTGGCGCAATACTGCTCTTCTTCACTTTATCCTTATAGGTATCAAAGAGGTTTTTGATATTCTTCTCGCTTTCGCCCACCCAACAACTTTTAATCTTAGAGACATCTACTTGCAGGATATCACGACCTGTCTGACGAGCCAGCTGAAGAACGGTTTCTGTCTTACCTGTGCCAGGGACTCCATAGAAAAGACATGTGAAACCACAGCGGAAACCTGCCTTTTTCATGCGAGAAGTGATTTCCTGATAGTTACCTTCATCCAAGAGCCCACCAAGTTCGTCGATTTGTTTCTGGATACTTTTGCCATAGAAGAGTTGTTTCTCGACGATTTTGTCGGAATGGATGAAAGCGCTATTGTTCTTATTCTTATTTCGTCTATTTAGGGCCACATCTTTCAATTCATCTTCTTTATATTTTCGAGTTATACGGTAAGAGTCTCGATCGACCATACCATTATCATTGTTATATTCGATGATGTCGTTAAGTAATAAGAAGTGATTACCCCTACACAGAGCGTTTTTTTGACGGTTCCATTCGCGCTTATCATCATAAAGGAAATCTAAATCGTGATAGCCAATGTTGTCGTCCCCATTGTTTACGCACAGATGACAGAATAATACTAAAAGCATTTTGTCGTCTTCATCATCTTCTTCAGAAAGACAATTGTTTACTGATTTAACGAATGTAAGGTGGCTGTTATCAGAAAAAAGAGAATTTATTTTTTTTACCATAGTTTCATAAGTCATTTCCTTTTCTCTACGTAATTCAAAGATTTCCTCCAGTTCGCCAAAAAGTTCCTGGCAAGTAAGCCCTGTGCAATTTTTTGGAGTAAACTTCTCGTTACGATTCAAAGCGTCAATGACGTCGAAGGGGACTCTGTAAGAAGTCCCTTTACAACAACCTCTTGTGTTTCTATAACAACGAATAAGTTCCCTTTTCTCAAGTTCGTCGATTTCGTTCAGATAACGAAGTATACGAACTGTTGGACATTGAACGTAATTACTTAACTGATATAGACGGATACTGTCATCATCGCTTAGGTTGATGAAGAGGGCCAGCATCACGCTCTGCTCCTTGGTCAGATCGAGTTTGTCTGACACATATTTAATATATCGTGAGGCCTTGCGATAGAACTCAGGGCTTAACATTGAGTCCTTGGCCTTTTCTACAATCTGCTCAATGGCTGTGAGCAGATCCATCTGTTTCTTCTGTTTTGCTTCCATCTTTACGTCGTTTATTGTTCACGATGCAAAGATAGAAGAAAGGTGTGCCGATAGAGGGCACACCTTGGAAGAATTTCAAGCAAAACTGATAATTTACAGGATTTCCCTGGCGATCCAGGCACAGGCTTCTGCATCTGCGAGGGCATGGTGGTGGTTCTCGAGGTGATAACCACAGAGTTCAGAGATGGTATGCAACTGGTGGTTCTCTGCCTCTGGGAATGCCTTGCGAGAAGCGATGCATGTGCAGTAGAACGGATAATCAGGATAGTCCATCTGGTAAGTGCGAAAGACTGCCTTCAGGCAACTCTCATCGAAAGCCTTGTTATGGGCTACGAGGGGAAGTCCCTCGATCAGTGGCTCTATCTGCTTCCAAACTTCAGGGAAGATGGGGGCATCCTCTGTATCCTGTCGCGTAAGACCATGAACTTGGGTACACCAATAATTATAATAATTGGGCTCCGGCTGGATGAGAGAGTAGAAGGAATCTGCAATCTCGCCATTTCTGACGATAACCACACCAACGGAGCAGACACTGGTACGCTCATTGTTGGCAGTCTCAAAATCTATTGCTGCAAAGTCTCGCATATTCAGCCCTCCTTGTATTTGTTCCACATGGCTTTCACTCTCTCAGCCGTATCTTCTCTGAACCATTTTGGGGAGAGGACTTCGATGTCGCTACCCATAGAAAGGATCTCCTGCTGGAAATCGAAGGTAGGACGAAGCTTTACTGTGAAGATGCTATATTCATCTGTGCGCTCAATCTCCTTTTGCGTCTGGTGGAGCGTCAGGCTGCGAAGATAATTGGCCTGCCCTGCTGACACTTTAAGCTTGACGGTCTCCACATCATAGTTCTGATCAGCGATGATACCAAAGCAATCGTCGAAATAGTCTTCTGCCTTGAAGTCCT
>Ga0256407_10013592_pt1 | contig 10865 bp, 2 predicted proteins | sample RumenRJG_04DNA_FD_193489 | JGI IMG/M metagenome (GOLD analysis project Ga0256407, IMG submission 193489) | Bovine rumen microbial communities from Lethbridge, Alberta, Canada - RJG_04 | ecosystem: Host-associated > Mammals > Digestive system > Stomach > Rumen | place: Canada: Alberta | collected... | reverse complement strand
CAGCTCGCCCTGTTCGCCGCTTCTCTTGTTATCATTTTCAACCTGTACACGATACAGCGGCGGCGCCAGGAGGAGCTGGAACTCGCCCAGGCCAAGGTCGGCGCGCGCGACCGCGCGAAGAGCGCGTTCCTTTCAAGCGTCAGCCACGACATCCGCACGCCCCTGAACGCGATCGTGGGCTACATCGAGCTCGCGCGGCGCGCGGAGGGCGACAAAAACAAAATCCACGAATACCTGGAAAAGCTCGAAACGTCCAGCCACCATCTGCTCGCGCTGATCAACGACGTTCTCGAAATGAGCCGCATCGAATCCGGCCGCATCGAACTCGAACCCGTGCCGCTCGACATCTGCGCCGTCCTGCAGGAGGCGGCGGACGTCTTCTCCGCGCAGATGACGGAAAAGAGCATCGAATTTTCCATGGATCTTTCCGGCGTGTCGCACAGGTTCGCAATGTGCGACCGCAGCCGCCTGAACCGCATACTGCTGAACATTCTGGGCAACGCCTGGAAGTTCACCCCCGCGGGCGGGCGCATAACGCTCTCCGCGTCCGGACCCGAGGACGGCGTCTACGAACTCCGCGTCAAGGACACGGGAATCGGCATGAGCACGGAATTCGTGAAGCGCGTGTTCGATCCGTTCGAGCGCGAAAGGCGCTCCGCCGACAACGGAACGGAAGGGACCGGGCTGGGCATGCCGATCACGAAAGGCATCGTCACGCTCATGGGCGGCACGATAGGAGTCGAAACCGAACCGGGCGCCGGAACGGAATTCATCGTCCGCCTTCCTCTGCCAAAGGCGGAAAAGCCTGCGGACGCGGCGGCCGCAGGAACCGGCGCCGCCGGCGCCGGACAGTCCACCCCGCAGACTGCCCCGGGCTGCCGCAATGCGCCCTACCGCATCCTTCTCGTGGAAGACAACGACATCAACCGCGAAATCGCCTTTACAATCCTTTCGCAGTCCGGATGCATCGTCGACCAGGCCAGGGACGGACAGGAGGCGGTGGAGAAATTCTCGCGCGAATCGCTTGATTTCTACGATGCCGTCCTAATGGACATCCACATGCCCGGGATGGACGGATACACTGCGGCAAAGACGATCCGCTCGATGGAACTTCCGCACCGCCCGCGCGTGCCGATCATCGCGCTTTCCGCCAACGCTTTCGAAACGGACGTGAAAAAAGCCCTCGACGCGGGCATGGACGCGCACATCGCAAAGCCCATCCGCATCGAGCTTCTGCTGAAGACGATCGGCGAACTCGCCGGAAAACGCGCGGCGGCGCAGAGCGCCGGCGGGCCGGCGGACGCCGTGATCGCCGCGCTCGCGAAACTTGGATGCGGCGTGGAAACCGCTCTCCGCGACACCTACATGGGCGACGCCGCTTTCTACTTGAAAATGCTCGGCAAGCTCGAATCCAGCACGCTTCTGCAGCAGATGGAACGCGGCTTGGCGGACAAGGACGCGAATGCGCTCTTCAAGGCGTCGCACAGCCTCAAAGGGACGTATGCATCCCTCGCGCTCACGCCTTTGCATTCGCTGTGCAGCGAAATAGTCGAAACCGCGCGCGCGGGATCGGTGGATGGCGTCGCGGAAAAACTGGCGGAATTGAAAAAACTCCACGGCGGAATCCTGGCGGTCTTCCGCCAGGCATCCTCCGCCGCCGGCCCCCCTCCCGGCCCCTCCGGCCCGTCAAGCCCGGTCTCTCCGTCCGGTCCCGCGTGAAAAACCAGGAGTCACCGCAATGAACGACTTCAAAGGCTATAAAATACTCCTCGCGGACGATGCGGACATCGACCGCGAAATCGTCGCCAAGATCGTGGAGGATCTCGGCGCGGAATGCATCTGCGCGCGCGACGGCGGCGAACTTCTCGACATCCTCGGCGGCCCCGGAGGGGAGAAGATCGACCTTGTGCTGACCGACATCAACATGCCCGGCAGGAACGGCATCGAAGCATGCTCGGAATTCCGCGCGTCTTCCCATCCCCGGGCGAGAACGCTTCCCGTCATCGGAATGTCCGCAGACACGGACCACGCGCTCTTCGACAAGGCGATTTCGGCCGGCATGAATTCCATGACGGCTAAACCGCTCACGCGCGACACGCTCATGGCGCATTTCCACATCACGCTCAAGGACAACGGCGCGAACGCGGTCTTCCGCGAACGCATCCAGCAGGCGCTCGCCAAAAGCCTTTTCTTCTCCAGCGTGAGCCACGATTTGAGAACGCCGCTCAATTCCATACTCGGATTCGCCGAAATGCTGATGCACGGGTTCGAAACGAGATCCGAGCACGACCTCGCCGTGAATTCGATCATGATGAGCAGCAAAACGCTCCTCCACCTCGTAAACGACATCCTCGACCTTTCCAAAATCGAATCCGGCAAGATGGAAATCACGCCGGAGCCTTCGGACGTCGCCTCTCTCGTAAAGGAAATCGCAGTTTCGTTCGGGGCGGCGCACGGGAAGCACCACGATGTCGAATTCATCTGCAAAACCTCCAATCTGCCGCACCTCATGGTCGACCCGCACCGCTTGAGGCAGATAGCGTTCAACCTCGTCGGCAACGCCGTGAAGTTCACAAAAAAAGGCTTTATCGAAATCTCCGCCTCGTTCGACCGGAACGGCGGCGCGAAGGGGATTTTCAGATTGTCCGTGAAAGACACGGGTTGCGGAATAAGCGAAGAGGATTTGAAGAAACTGGCGCGCCCCTTCGTCCAGGTCGGCGCGATGTCGGCCCGGAAGGCGGGAACAGGCCTGGGGCTCCACATCTGCCGGATGCTCTCAAGATCGATGGGCGGCGACATGGAAATCTCATCCGTGCCCGGGCGCGGCTCCACGTTCACGGTCTCGTTCCCGGCGGCGGTCGCCGATGCCGCCGAATCTCCGTCCGCCGGCGGCGGAGCGTCCTCCGCCGCGCCAAGAAACCTAGTGCGCATCCTCGTTGCCGAAGACACCAAAATGAACCAGATGGTGCTGAAGGCGATGTTCGGCAAACTCGGCGTAAAGAATCTGACTTTCGCGGACAACGGACGCGAGGCGCTGGAAATGCTTACCGCCCCAGGCTCGCCGAAGTTCGACTTCGTCCTGACCGACGCGTGGATGCCCGAAATGACCGGAATGGAACTCGTATCGGCGATACGCGCCGATCCCGCCGTCTCGAAAACGCGCGTATATCTCTTCACTGCGGAGGTGGAAATGAAAGACACGTTCGCAGCCGCAGGTTTCGACGGCATTCTGCTGAAACCCGCAAATCTCGATTCGCTGAGGAAACTTCTGCCATGAAAAAAACATTGCTCGCATTTGCGGCGGCCGCCGTTTTCTCCGCCTCCGCGAAAAACGCCCCCGCGCAAAAACAGGATCTGGAACAGAAACGGGAATCTCTCCCGGCGGAACTCGCGCGGAGAATCTCGCTCGGCGCTTACGCCAGCATCGAAACGGCGTACCTCTGCCGCGGCAAGATATACGATACAAGGCCGTACGCCGTGCAGTCGGCCTACATAGGCGCGGATTTGAAACCTGCGGGCATTGTCGAAGCCACAGTCTGGACGTATTCGCCGATGTCGCACGACGGCTTCACCGGGGGAGTGAGCCGCTATGCGTACGCGGAAGCGGACTACCTGCTGCGCTGGTACTACGACATCGACTTTGCCGAAGGCTGGCGGCTGAGGAACGGCCTCGGCAGGCAGTGGGTGACGAACCCCGGCTTCAGGGGCGGACGCACGGTCTGCGACTGGCAGGCGCTGCAGATTCTCAAAACACCGTGGATCACGCCCTACTGGCGGCTCAGGGTGATACGCCGCCCGTTCGAGGAAACATACTGGGTCGCGGGCGTAAAGAGGTCGTTCGATTTGACTGACGACCTTTCGTTCACCGTGGATCTCTACGGGGATCTCGGCGACAGACGCCATTTCATGAACATCTACCGTGCCGAGCGCATGGACGGCTGGCGCGCGGGTCTGCAGGCGGCAAGCCTTGTATTCAGGCTCGACTACAAACTCGCCCGCCACGTGAACCTGTTCGGCTTCGTCGGCCAGTTCTCCGTGCTGTCGGAAAAGGCGCGCGGCGCTGTAAAAGCGGCAAGCGGCCCTGAAATGCGCCGCGACATTGCATTCGGCGGCATCGGCGTCTCCGTCGATTTCTAACCCCGCCTCCTCTCTTCTCGCCGCCCCTCTTGTTGTCGTACGCTTGTTGTCCCCCGATTCCTTTCTCATCCCCGCTCTTGTTGTCGTACGCTTGTTGTCATTCTCCCCACGACCCAGCACTCCACAAAACAAAAACGCGCCGCGTTCCACGCGGCGCGTTTTTACGGGTCAATCCGCCTCTTCAGGCTCAGGCTTCTCCACTAGCGACAGATTGACCCCTATGCGAAAAAACGCATTTCCCGGTCTTTCAGACCACCAGTCTCAACGGCACATGCCACATTGGTCGCTACGCCTACTTCTACAGGAACCGAATCCCCGACGGACGTAAAATCGACCCCGTCGTTCGATTCGAGAAGCCGCGCGGAAGCCGCAAGTTCATAGCCATTCGTCACTGCAAGCGAACTGTCGGGAAAGATGTTTATATCCATGCCGACATTGAACTTGCCCTTTTCACCCCCGCTTTCGGCGACAAGCGCCGGGCCGGACTCGGGATCATTGGGATCAAGCCCCATCAGGTAGCTGGCCATGTACGTAACGCCGTTCGCGCCTTTCTCCGTCTTGAGGTAATCGGGATTCGCCCGGAACACCTCGTAGGGAACTCCGCAATTCGCCGTGAACCATGTCGGATCGACAGCGGACACGGGCTCGGATTCCTCGGCCGAACATATCCTTATGTAGAACATTCCCTGCGATCTGTAAACGAGTTCGCCATCGGTATTGACGGAAAGCGTACCGCCGCAGTCGGGATGCAGTTTGATGAAACCGCCGTTCTCCAAAAGATCCGCACTTGAGAGATGCGCATTCGAGGTAAGAACGAATTCCGTTCCGACTGCCGGACGGCTTGCGTCTGTAGGCTTAACAAACAGAAGCCCAGAGGACTTTATGCTGTCCTTCCAGGACGAGGCGAAGACAAGACGCGGGCAAGATTCGCCGTCAAGCGCGAAGGTCATCGTCACGAGCGGAGCGGTCGTTATAACGTTACGCACCGTTACATCGCCTGTGCCTTCGCATGCAAGCGTCGTTCCCGTATCAAACGAAATCGGGCCTGTGCCGAGTTTTGCACCCGGCGCGAACGCGAAGGTCGCCGTGTCGGTAACGCGCGTCGGGCCGTAGAAATCGGACCCGGTGCTGTTCCACTTGAGCGTGCCGGAGCCGCCGACCGTCAGGGAGCAGGCGTTGCTCACGGCCGCGCGGCAGCCGAACTTCGCGTTCGCATTCATCGTGATCGTGCGCGGGACGCCGTTTTCGTCATCCGTAAGGAACGCTATCGAGCCGCCGTTCTGCGCCCCGGCACCGGGATAGATGTCGAAAGCCGTCGTCGAGCCGCCGCTTATAGCGAAGTCGCTTCTCCACGGGTGGATTCTCACGAGGTCGCCTGCGTTGCGCGTAAAGAAGAACGAGGTGCTGCCAGGGGTCGTATTGAGACCGCCTTCGCCGATGTACCAGTCGTTCGTAAGCGAAAGCGCGTTGTTCTTCGTTCCGCCGGTCAAACCGAACGAACCTCCGCCTTTGACCGTAAAGCCGCCTACCTTTATGACGGAGCCGACCGTAGCCGCGACCCAGGTTGCGTTATAGTTATAGCAGGTATTGGCTTCATTTTTATTATTGCGCGTGGCGTTGCCCGTAACGACATATTCGCCGCGGTTCGAGAGATAGAACGAGGCTCCGACCGTCACGGTCGCCGTGGTGAACGCGCCGCCGTTGCCGATCAGGATTTGCGATAACACCACGCACCGCCAGTTGTTCCCGGTTCTCGTATTCGTGTAATTTGTGGAATTCGTGCGGACGTAATGTCCGGCGTAGATGTTGTGGGGGCCAGAACCGTTGTTGTCCATAAGCTCGTGCCCTGTCACGCCGCCCTCGAATATCACCATGCCCGTCGTCTGCGAGAACGAGCCGTTCGAGTTGTTGTACTGCCCGCCATGGTAGACGTACATCGTCTTGCCGTCGGCATAGGCGACCGGCGCCGTGAACGTGACGTTCGCCGTCGTCGAGAGGTTCGTGACAGCCCAGACGTCCGAAATCGCGTTGCCAGAAATGACGAGGTCGCCGATTTCCGTACCGAACGTGATGGACTTAGGTGCAAAGCCCGTAATATCGTTCTCGATTTTGCCGGAGGCGGACGGGAAATAGACCGTGGCGCCAGGGGCGGCAGGCGTCTTGTCGAGAAGCCAGTTGCCGGGCGTATTCATCTTGCCGTCGCCCGCCGCGCCCGTCCAGATGGACGGACCGGAATACTCGCTTTCGCCAACCAGGAGGCGGAGAGTCTTCCCGTCGCTCGAATAAAACTTCGCGACCGCCGCCGTTTCGTTCTGGAGCTCAAACATCTCCAACGTTATATCGGGCATCGGATTGGAGAGCGTGAATACCGGCCAGTCACCTTCGGTGATATCCGAGCCGTCGCCGAGGACGAGTTTCACCTTGCCTTCGCCCGAGAACGCGAGAGTGCCGGCGAGCGCAACAGGCGAAGAGCCGTCCGCCACGAGCGGAAGCGCAAGCGTCGTTCCGGCACCAAGCGTAACTGCGCCCGATGTAAGAACAACGTCCGGAGCGCCGAATTTGAGCGTGGCCGTGTCGGTTAGCGTAACAGGCGGCTCGGAGTCGTTGGCCGCAGACTCGTTCAGTTCGAACACGCCCGAGCCGGAAATCGTTATTGCCGGCGAAGACTTCGCTCTAATGCGTCCGTTCACGATGATCCGTCCCGGTTCGCCGTCTTCATTGTCAGTGCAGAAGGTTGCGTTGCGGTGTATAACTAATTCACTGCCTGCCGTGCGGCCGATTCCTCGGTCAAGCTTGAACGACGTGCGCCACGGACGGAACGTCACCCGGCTGTTGGCATTGTCCGCGCCGGCGCTGTATATTGAAGCGAGACCGGATGAACCGAACGTGAGCCCTTCCTCGCCAAAATAGAACGTCAGCCTCGTTGCCTTGTGGGTCGAGCCTTGGAAACAGCCGAAATACATCCAGCTTCCGGTCATGTTCTGCGTGACTTTGTTTATCTTGAACACGCCGTTCATATTCGAGTCCTCGGCGTAGACAGCCTGCTTGTCGCCCGCAGCCGAAAGAATGAGCTCGTCCGTTATCACCACTTCGCCGTAGTTGGAATGAGAGAGCCTGTCATTGCCCTTCGTTCCGTTGGAAAGCCGCACGACACCGGCCGTGACCGCACCGCCTTTCCCAACGTTGATTTCGCGCAGCGTCGCCACATTCTCGACCGTAAACGACGAGTTGGACGGCACGTAATAGCGATTGGCGCCCGTCGCCGTGGGACTGAAACCTGCAGCTTCCGTGTAGTCCGCGAAGTAGTGCCCGCACAACACAGCCGAACCTTCGGCGGGATCGGTGTTGCCGCAGTCTGGCGCCGCATGAACGCCGCCGGCGAATACGACAGACGTTTTGGCTCGATTGTCATATCCTGTTGCTTGCTGCACGACAGTTATCCAGCCGGTGAAATTCACCTTTGAATTGATCACAGGGCTGACAGCCGTCGAGCGGTTCGTTATCGCGCCGGAGACGGAGATGCCGTTCCCGGAGAGCGTAAGCCCCTCGCCGATGCCTTCGGTGAAAGTTATCGACTTGGGCGCGAAGCCTGCGATGTTGTTCTCGATCGTGCCCTCGGCGCCGCTCGCGAAGAACACTTCCGCGCCCGTTCCGGGCACCGCGCCACCAAGCCAGTTGCCGGGCGTATTCATTTTGCCGTCGCCCGCCGCGCCCGACCACACGTATTCGGTGATCACGGGAGCCGCGCCGACGGAGAGCATGAGCTTCTTGCCGCCGTCAGCGATGTAGAACGCTGCGGAAGATGCGCTGTTCGCGAGAGAAAGCTTCGAAACGAGTTCTCCGGAGACAGCGTCCCCTGCCGCAAGCACCTTGTACGTGCCGTCGGCAAGAGCCGAGCCGTCGCCGATCTTTAGCGTGACAGCCCCTTCTCCATCGTACTGGACGGTTCCAGCGATTGCGCGAGGCTCCGCCTCGCCGGCCACGAGCGGAACTGCAAGGGTCGTCCCGCCGTACATCGTGAGGGGTCCCGTTCCGAGCGCGGCGTTTTCATTCGCGAGAACAAGCGTCACCGTGTTCGAGACGACCGTCCCGCCGGTATGGATGGAGTTTGTCGTCACGACAAACGTTCCCGCGCCGCAGATGTCGATGGTGCCGGCGTCGCCGATGCGTCCGTTCATCGTAACCGTGCGAGGCTCGCCCGTGTAGTAGTCGGTCGTACTGTAAACAAACTTGCAGTTTGCCTCTACGCGATAGTCGCCGTATGTGATGTTCTTGGCGCTGCAGCCAAGCGCATAGTCGGCTTTCGGGTAGAAGAATGCCGTAGCCTGTCCTGAAATGTCATAGCCGCAATCCGTGCGCGTCGCGCCGCTACCGTAGTTTATGCCGCCGGCTCCGATCACCCACTTCTGCCACGGGCGGCCGTTGCCGCTGCCGGGCTCGAAACGGAACCAGCAGCTGCTCGCGTTCCCCGCGCTGTTTGTCATCGCATCGACTTCTATAACACCGTAATGCTGGACATTGTTGGCAGATGTTCCGGGATAGTTATTGCCGCCAGTAAGCGTATACGCGCCTACTTTAAGCGTGCCATCGTTCACCCTGCAGAACCACTTTGCGTCTGTCGTGTGGCTAAAGACGTCCGTCTCGAACACGGCGTTGGTCGAAATATTGAGATACGAAAGGTTTTGCGTGAACTTGACATGGACGTGCGTCGTCGGCTCCTCGGCGCTGCCGAGGATGTAGATGTCCTTGTTGAAGGAACCCCACGCCGCCTCGCTCGTGAGTGTCAAGACGCCCTTGTAGTAGCCGCTTTCCGCCGGAAGCGCATAGCCGACAAGTCCGCCGGGGAATTCTACGTAGGACGCTGCGGAATGCGTGACATTGATGGCCGCCTCGCCAGCGATCGTCACGGGAACGGCGAATGAATGATGGACGTTCGCTCCAGAGTTCGTAATCGCGTTCAGCGTCAGCGAACCGCTGCCCGAAAGCGTCACCTTCGCGGAGCCGGACGGGAACGTTATCGACGAGGCCGTCACTGCCGTGTCGCAGTCAAGCGTCGCGTCGGACGGGACGGAAATGTAAATCATGCTTGCCGATGTCGCGGTAGCGATATCCTTGTTGCCGAGCCAGTTGCCCGGAGTGGAGAACTTGCCGTCGCCTGCCGCACCCGTCCAGACGAAGTCATCGGTCTCGACAGCGGGATTGCCCACGAGGAGCCTCAGCTCTTTGCCGTCTGCCGAAACGTAGAGCGTGGATTTCTTTTCAACAGGGTCGGGAATCGCCGTGCCGGAAAGAAGGAACGTTCCGGCGACACCTGCGGGCAGGACCGCCGAAGAAACGTAGACCGGGTAGTCGCCTTCCGCAAGCGTCTCGCCGTCGATGACGAGCGCGACGGAGCCGTCGCCGCCGGGAAGCGTCAACGCGCCGCCTGTCGTACCCGTAGCAAGTCCGTCAGTGAACTTGAGCGTCGTCCCGGCATGGAACGTCATCGCGCCAGTGCCGAAGTCAGCGCCCGGCCCGAAGGCGAGCGTCGCGCCGTTCGTAACGATTGTCGCGCCCGTGCGCGTGCAGTCGGAATTGACGATAAACGCGCCCGATCCTTCGATGAACACCTGGCCATTTTCGCCTGCGATGGCATTGAGTGTTATCGTATGGGGAGTTCCGTCTTCCTCCTCGGTCATCATGTGGACCGGGGCCGTGTAGAACGCGATGTCGCGCGTTGCCGTGGCAAGATCGCTCTTTGCGATGGTATAGTCAGAATGCCACGGATAGACGTACGTGTGGAAGCTCGAGACCCTGCCGCCGAAGCAGATGGATGTCTGGGCATACTTTCTCCCGGGCGCGAAATTGATGCCGCCCGCGCCGATATAGATGTAGCTCGGATAGCCTACATCGCCGTAAGAGCATGCGAACCTGAACCATTTTGCGGCAGTGCAGGCACTGTCGTCAATCGTTATCTTCTCGAACTTGAACTTGCCGTCCGACCATCTCCATTGCGAATAGATATTGTCTTTCGGCAGCGCGGCTATAAGTTCGTTCGTGATGACAAATTCGCCGTAGTTAGTCCTGAGAAGACGGCCCGATGCGCGGTAGACGCCTGCCGTGAACGCGCCGCCGGCGTCGATTTCCATTTCACCGAGTTTGCCCCTGATGACATCCGCCGAAATGGACGATCCGGAGCCTATCGTGAGGCTCGATTTGCCGTCGGCACTCTGCGCCGGTGCGATATAGTTCTCGGCGTCGGTGAAATAATAATGCCCTTTCACGACGTTGCTCCAGCCGGCGGCAGGCGCGCCGTTCGTGGTGCCGTATGCGCCGCCCGCGAACTCGACGTACGTCTTGCCGTCATAATCGACGTTCTGGTTCTCAGTATCCTTCTTGTAGAGGACGGTCTGCTTCACGTTGATCGTGTCGGCGAAATGGACAGGGACGGAAATCTTCGGATTCGCCGTCGCCGACGCGTTGGCGACGCTTGCGACATCCTCGAAGCCGTACGCGCCCGCCACCTCGAAGCCGTCGGCGACGCCGATGAACGTGATCGTCTCGGGCTTGAGAACGCCTACGTCGTTATAGACCGTGCCGCTCCCGGACTGGAAGACGATGGGCGCCGTGGCGCCGGCCGCAGGCGCAACGCCGCCGAGCCAGTTGCCGGGCGTGGAGAAGTTCGCATCCGCGCCCGCGCCCGTCCAGACGAATGCGGATGATCCCCCAACCGTAAGAATAAGCTTCTT
>Ga0256407_10013591_pt1 | contig 10865 bp, 6 predicted proteins | sample RumenRJG_04DNA_FD_193489 | JGI IMG/M metagenome (GOLD analysis project Ga0256407, IMG submission 193489) | Bovine rumen microbial communities from Lethbridge, Alberta, Canada - RJG_04 | ecosystem: Host-associated > Mammals > Digestive system > Stomach > Rumen | place: Canada: Alberta | collected... | reverse complement strand
TGAAGCGTATAGAGGGGACCCAAGAGAGCATCCGCGCTCTTGAGGGTCTGAATGCCAGTAGGATCATCCAGTGACTCACTGATCTTGCTGAAGGCATTCCAATAGGCAGCTGCACGATAATGATCGCCTGATCCTTTCAGTACATTAAGCGTGGCTTTGTCTGTTACACCCTCAAAAGTCTTCTCGCTGATCTCTACAGGTCGCGCCATGTAGGCATTGACCTTAGTGATACCTATGCACTTACGGAAGGCATTTTTACCAATGCTCTCAACACCAGCAGGTAGATCAATCTCTGTCAGTTCGTCACAGTAAGCAAAAGCATTGGCACCGATCTTAACGACAGAGGCGGGCATCTTAAATTTTTTCAGAAAGATGTCATGATAGAAAGCACGATCGCCGATAGTTTCAATACCATCAGGCAATGTAATGCGCGTCAGCAGAATATCCATGAAGGCACCAGTACCAATACCCTTTACTGAGGTAGGCAATACAATCTGTTGCAGTTTATTACAAGCATAAAAGCACCAGTCAGGTATTATATTTGCCACACACTCAAGATGAAAATCACCTACAGCACTTCCGCCGTCTTCCTGGAAATTAATCTCATCAGTATCTAAGTATTTACCGCCTGCTACGATCGTAACACCCGAAAGGTCGAGTTTCTTCAATGTACCTGCCGTCAGCTGTCCCTTATCATTATTACCGGCCATATCCCTGAGCAAAGCCAGATCAATGCCGTTTAGGGTGCCTGTAACTGTCAGATCCTCGATACTATACTTTGTCGATGCATCGATGAGAGTGCTGAGTGTTCCAGCCTTATCAACCTGAATCGTTTTCTGAGCTAGGCTCTCAGAAAGGATAAACGGGAAAAAAGCCAGAAAAAGAATCGAGTAAAATAATCTCTTCATTAATATCTCAATTAAATTTTACATATAAAAAGGGTGCGCAGTACTTGCGCCTGCACACCCTGATTATTGAATGAATGTCTGTTCAATTACTTGAAGACATCATACTTCAGTCTATAGTTATGATACTTAGCTGTCATAGCAGCTGTAGTTGCTGCATTGGTAGCAGGAGCTGTACCAGCGGTATAAATATCAGTACCACAAGCGTATGAACCAGCAGTAAAGATACCACAGTCATTGTTGCCACTGCAACCATAGTAGAAGTACCAGTCTGTACCAGAAATCACCTCGAAGTTAGCCCTGAAGCCGAGATCAGCACGCTTGCCTTCGATAGCATCGGTACCAGCGTTCTTGGCATCAGCATATACGCTCTTGTTAGCAGTACCAACATACATACCTACAGAACCAGCCTTAGCATCAGACTTAGAACCAATTACAGGATCCTTAATACCTACAACTTTGAATGTGGTGTTATCAACCTTTGACTTAGTGATATGAGGCTCAGTTGCATTAACTTGACCCATCAGACCACCGAGGTTGTAGTGACCAGTGATTGTTGCTGCAACATTGATATCGGTAAAGTTAATCTTATCGGTAGCTGCTGTATTACCAACAAGTCCTACGATACCACCGATATTGTCACTAGCCTCACCACCAGTCAGTGTGGCAGCCTTCACTGTTACCTTATTGAAAGTAGCACCACCAAGTGTCTTACCAACAAGTGCACCTACATTACTCTTCGTAGATGTAACTGTAATACCGTCAATTGTCAAGAGTGAAACCGAAGTACCATTAGCCAGAGTTGCGAACAGACCTGCATTGTCAGCAGATGCGTCAACTTTCACATTCTTGATAGTCTTTTTGTTACCGTCGATAACAATGGCAGTCTTCACCTCTACTGGAGTCCAAGCCTGATTGTTCAGATCGATGTCATTGAGCAGAGTAGTAGTAGTAGAGAAATCCCAAGATGCCAGCATACAGCCAGTCATCGGATACTGATGAGCATACTTAGCAGTGAAGTCCTTACCAATCTTCTTACCATTCCAAGTAGAAGCGTTAGCAAACTTCAAGCCTGTAGCAGTGATAGAAGCGATGGCTGTGAAGCCCTCACCCTTATCGAATGTCAACTCACCATCTGCACCAGTGATATCAAAGATATAACCCTGAGTCAGAGTAATCTTATTCTCACCACCCAGTGTCAGAGAACCCTTAATGGCCTCGCCCTCAGCGTCGAGGTTGATAGTAGCAGTACCCTTCTTGTTAAGAGTAACATTCTGGAGACTTGCTGTGCCAGTGAGAGACAGTTTGTCAGTTGTGGTTGCATTCTTAACTTCAGCCTTGCTGCTTACAGCAACCTCAGGAGCAGTAACTGTACCATTGATGACGCCCTCCGTATTAATTGTAATCTTACTTTCCTTACCAGTTGCAGTGAAATTAGCACCAGCAGCAGGAGCCTTGGCCTTGTCAGAGATGGTAATATTGCCTGCAGATGTAACAGAACCAACCTCAGAATTGCCAGAGATTGTGATGTCACCCTTAGCATTCAGGTCATCTACGACAGCATCCTCAGATACAGTGATTGTACCCTTAGTAGCGGTCAGATCCTTACCCTTTGCTTTACCAGAGACAACGATATTGCCCTCGTCTGAAGTTACATCGTTTACAACAACATCCTCGGAGAGAGTAATATCACCCTTTGATGTTAAATCATTAACTGCAGCCTTACCAGAAGCAGTAATCGTACCATTGGTGGCAACAATATCAGCAGCCTTAGCTTCACCAGACAACTCGACATTACCCCAAGAGGTAGTGATAGTACCACTTGCACTAGCATCTCCAGCAATATTTACATCGCCAGCTGTTGCAATGGTACCTGTAACAATACCCTTCTCACCAATTTCAATAGTGTTCAAAACGTGGAAGCTCTCCTTGTCATTAGCAGGAATTGATGCTGCATATTCAGGATTAACAAGTACATCAGCATTGATGTTGTTAGCTGTACCGTCAATCTTGATAGTGCACTCCTTAACAGTCTCGTTCTTCTCACCAACCTTGTTCAAATCAATATTTCTAACAGCTACGCCTTCACCAACTTCGATAGAACCACCGCCAACGAATGCAGCATAGTCAGGAATAATATCACGTGCTGCAGTGTGAGCATGACCCTTATCGATATCATCCTCATCAACATCTGCGAACTTAATAGACTTAACAATCAGACCATCTTGAGTAGCTGTACCAAAACGTCCAAAACTAAATTGGTTGAAATCACCCTTAACGGTTACATTTGAGTTGGGCAGATTCAGATATACATTATTAGTTGTTGCGCAAATAACATCACCATCGCTCAGGTCGATGATCACATCACCAGCAAACTTGCCATCAGCAGACTCAATCTCAAATGGCAGGCCAAAATTTGCATTAAGACCAGCGAGATCAAGAGTCAGGCTCTCAGCCTTCATACCAGCCGGAATAACGATGACATTCTTTGGTGTACCATCAGCAGCGTTGTCCAATACAGTAACCTGAGTTGTAGATACAACAATAGCACCTGTCTCATCCTTCTTGGCCTCGAGGAGTGCATTGACAGACTCAATGTCAGAACCTGCAATCTCAAACTCCTTGATGTTTGTACGAATCATTGTACCGCGCTTTGCAGTGAAAGGCTTTGTCTTGCTCATGAACTCCCAAGTAAAACCATTATCAAGGCTATACTCAAATACGAGTGCACCATATTCCTGAGCAATCAGAGGCAGATAAACGAAACCGCCATCTTTTCTGACAGCTTCCCACTCATCAGCATCCAAGCCATTAAAATCGATAGTCATCACATTACCAGGAGTACCACCCTTTATTTGAGTAAGCTGAGCATTAGGATCTATTTCGTCATCCTCAGAAATAACTGCATTGAAACTGCCTGTGATACCAAGAGGATTTTTGCAAGCCTGATCGGCATAAGCTGACACACGAATCTGAGGAGCCTCAGCAGGCAGCTGGCCCAGCTCAATACGCATCATAGCAGTCAGATACTTCAGACTGACTTTAACACCGCCGTCAACCTTTGTTGCTTCGCCCCACATTGGCGCAGAGAACATATAGGCCTTTACCTCGTTACCCTTAGTGCTGGCAATCTCTTTATCAATACCACTATTAATTAATGGTGAAATCGTATATTCCACGTAAACCTGATTCTTAGCAGCATTCCACTGATGATCTGTCAATGAACTACCTGCATCATCTGTGAATGCGAATACTGGGGTCTTCACATTATCAGCACCGAAGTTCTCGAAAGTACCTCTTTTCTTAACGAAGTTGTAATCGTCGTGCTTCAAAAGAGCCTCATCGTACACTTGAATCAGATCACCCTGCTGCCAGTAAAGCTGGTTAGCTGTTCCGTTGGGAACAAAGGCTGCACGTGTGCTGGCGCGATCAACCAGGTCCTCCATCTCAACGACAAGAGCCTTACCTGTCTGACCTGCCTCAGCAGCTGAATCACTGCCAAGAAGATCGTTCGAGCAGCTTGCAAAGGTTACCAATGCAAGAGCCGCAGTAGTCAACTTGAAAATACTTTTCATACTTTTCTTTTAAATAAATTGTTTGTTAATAATAATTCTCTTAGATTTCGCCGCCATCCTCTGGATTCTCAACGTCAACGTTGTCCGCATTAGTTGAGCCAGCCAGAAGCTGAGCCTCGACTTCCAGTTCTACAATCTCCACTGCGGGAGTCTCGTACATCTTTAAAACTTTCTTGTCCATAATTTTTTTTGTTTTTTAAAAATTAATAATGTGAACTATATATTATAAAATCTTTTTCTACGTCAGTAGCCAACGCCATCACGGCGTTTTACGGGGCTTTTTTATCTGGTTTACACCAAAATTCGGTGCAAATTTATGTTTTTTTTGTGAAACCTACAAACTTTTTTCGAATTTTTTTTGTTTTGGCTCACAATTATTGATGATTTGAGGCAAAAATGCCATCATCTCTTTACGCGCGAACCTTATATTAATTAAGGACTACGAATTTCACGAATTATACGAATTATACGAATTAAATATTTTAGCCTAGGACTTTTTGGCGGAAGTAGGTGATGATGTGATCTAGGCCTTCGTCTAGGGAGACCTTGGGCTCCCAGCCGAGTTCGCGCTTGGCGACGGTGATGTCGGGACGACGCATCTTCGGGTCGTCGCTGGGCAGGGGGCGGAACACAATCTTGCTCTTGCCACCAATCTTCTGGATGACCTTCTCTGCCAGTTCGAGCATGGTGAACTCACCTGGGTTACCGAGGTTGACGGGTCCTGTGAAGTCATCACCGGTCTCCATCACGCGCAGCATACCGTCGATGAGGTCGCTGACATACTGGAAGGAACGCGTCTGTTGACCGTCGCCGTAGATGGTGATGTCCTCACCGCGCAGGGCCTGGACGACGAAGTTGGAGACGACACGTCCGTCGCTGATAGCCATACGGGGGCCGTAGGTGTTGAAGATACGGATGACCTTGATGCGGACGTTGTGCAGACGGTGGTAGTCGAAGAAGAGTGTCTCGGCACAGCGCTTGCCCTCGTCATAGCAGGAACGCAGGCCGATGGGGTTGACATTACCCCAGTAGCTCTCCGGCTGTGGGTGTACGTTGGGGTCGCCATAGACCTCGCTGGTCGATGACTGGAGGATCTTGGCCTTCGTGCGGCGGGCCAGACCCAGCATGTGGTAGGCACCGAAGACGGAAGTCTTCGTGGTCTGTATCGGGTCAGTCTGGTAGTAGATGGGCGATGCCGGGCAGGCGAGGTTGTAGATCTCATCGACTTCGGCCCAATAGGGGTTGATGACATCGTGGCGCACCAGCTCGAAGTTGGGCTTGCCAATCAGATGCCATACATTCTCCTTGGAACCACTGTAGAAGTTGTCAAGGCAGATGACGTCGTTGCCCTTGTTGACGAGGCGCTCACAAAGATGAGAACCAATAAAGCCGGCTCCACCAGTAACCAGAATTCGTTTCATATCTAATAGCTAAGTTGACAATATGGATGCAAAGGTAAGCATTTTTTTCTGATTGGCAAAGAAAAACCTCAAAACTTTTGGCTGTTCGCCTAAATATTCGTACCTTTGCACCCGCAATTGATTTCAAGGGGTGCCTGCGGTCGCAGGCTGAGATGATACCCTCTCACCTGATCCGGATCATGCCGGCGTAGGGATGGAATTAGGATATTTACCCTTTTTTTTAGTTAAGAGACTACGAATTTCGCGAATTATACGAATTTATTTGTGTGAGGAGCGAAGAATTAAGAAACTACGAATTTCGCGAATTATACGAATTTATTTTGTGTGAGGAGCGAAGAATTAAGAAAAGGTATGAAAAGATTTGTTTTGGGAATGGCGGCGCTGATGGGTGCGACGAGTGTGCAGGCAGAGAACGACTTGGATTCGTTGCTCTCTGTGGAGTTACAAGGTGTGCAGGTGGTATCTACACGTGCGTCGAAACGGACGCCTGTGGCCTACACGGACATGACGCAGGAGCAGTTGAGGAGCGTGAACTTCGGACAGGACGTGCCCTATCTGTTGTCGCTGACACCATCGGTGACGATGACATCGGATGCTGGTAATGGTATTGGTTATACTTCTTTGAGGGTGCGTGGTACTGATCCCAGCCGTATCAATATCACGGCGAATGGTATCCCCATCAATGATGCAGAGAGTGCCCAGCTCTACTGGGTGAACATGGGCGACTTCGCCTCCAGTGTGCAGTCGATGCAGATACAGCGTGGTGTGGGTACATCGACCAACGGTGCTGGTGCCTTTGGTGCCACGCTGAGTATGCAGACGGAGAATATTGGCTTGCAGCCCTACTTCGGACTGGACCTGAGTGGCGGCTCCTACTATTCGCATAAGGAGACGCTGCGTTTCGGTACGGGACTGCTGAATGGGCTCTGGGGCATCCAGGGCCGACTGTCGAACATCGGCTCGAAGGGCTATCTGGACCGGGCTTTCACCAAATTGAACTCGTATTTCATACAGGGTGGCTACTTCGGTGACAAGACCGTGGTGAAGTTCATCACCTGGAACGGTGTGGAGCAGACCTATCACGCCTGGAACTACACGTCGAAGTACGAGCAGAGCCGCTTCGGACGTACCTATAACTCGTGTGGTGAATACTGGGACGAGGCGGGTAACGTACACTACTATGACGGACAGACTGACAACTATCACCAGCAGAACTATCAGCTGCTCTGGAACCAGCACCTCTCACGCGTGCTGAACCTGAACGTGACAGCCCACTATACGAAGGGTGACGGCTACTACGAGGAGTATAAGTCCGGGCGCAAGCTGGTGGATTATCTGCCCAAGGGCACCTGGTATGAGGAGACGCCGAAGCTGAAGAGCGACCTGATCCGTCAGAAGAAGATGGACAATGACTTCTATGCGATGGTGGCCTCGCTGGTGTATAGCAACCGACAGGATATCGAGGCTACCCTCGGCGGTGGCTGGAACAAGTACAGCGGCGACCACTTCGGACTCGTGAAGTGGGTGAAGAACGTGCCTAAGGGGCTGGAGCTGTTGCCAGACTTCGAATACTACCGTAACAACGCGCAGAAGACCGACTGGAACGTCTATGGTAAGGTGAACTACGACTTCATGCCTGGCCTGAACGCTTTCATCGACCTGCAGTATCGCCATATCGGCTATAAGATGCAGCATCCAGGCGACTGGTATGGGGCTAATCCCGACGGTAAGACCGTCATCGACGACCAGTTCAACTTCTTCAACCCGAAGTTCGGACTGAACTACGACATCACGCCTCACCATAAGGTGTATGCCTCGTATGCCATCGCCCATAAGGAACCGACGCGTAACGACTATGAGGACAATCTCGGCACCGAACTGAAGGCAGAGCGCCTGAACGACCTGGAGGTCGGCTATAAGTTCCAGAGTGAGCAGTTCACGGCTGGTGCCAACATCTACTGGATGTCGTATAAGGACCAGTTTGTGCTGACGGGCGAGCTGAACAACATCGGTGAGGCGATTGCCAAGAATGTCGGTGAGAGCTATCGCCTGGGTATTGAACTGGAGGCTGCCTGGAAACCTATCGACTGGTTTCGTTGGGATGCCAACGCCACGTTCTCGAAGAACCGTGCCAAGAACTGGGAGGTGACGCTGATGGACGGATCGGTGGAGAACCTGGGTAACACGCGGCTGTCGTTCTCGCCAGACGTGATCTTCAACAATATCTTCACTTTCAACTATCGTGGTCTGAAGGCCAGCGTGCAGAGTCAGTACATCGGTGATCAGTATCTGACGAACACGGGCTTCAAGAGCTATCAGACACTCGACAATCAGGGTAAGACGACAGACGTGAGCATGATACTCGACGCCCACTTCAATACGAATATCGACCTGAGTTATACGTTCGCTCTGAAGCAGGTGGGCGTGAAGGATGTGACGCTGGGCGTGACCTTATACAACATTTTCTCGGCAAAATACGACAACAATGGTTGGGCTGCCCCTGCCTTCGTCAAGCAGAATGGACAGGTGGTGGCGACGGGCTGGGATACGTCGGACCTGTATGAGGCGGGCTTCGCTCCCTCAGCGCCGTTTAATCTCATGGCGCACCTGGCGGTAAACTTTTAGGTAATAGTGAAGAGTGAATGGTTAATGAACACAGAGGCTCAGAGACTCAGAGATTATATAAAAATGAGATCATGAAGAAATAGATTCCTCTGAGCCTCTGAGTCTCTGTGTTCTATAATGTTAGTGAATAGTGAAAAATGGAGTTTTGGGAGGCGTATTGGCTTGATATCGTGACGACGGGGCTGGGGCTGGTGTATATCTGGCTTGAGTACCGGGCGTCGATAGCGCTTTGGTTTATTGGCATCATCATGCCAGCCCTTGATATCTACCTGTATTGGAGTCACGGACTCTATGGCGATGCGGGTATGGCGGTCTATTATACGTTGGCTGCCGTCTATGGCTATGCGATGTGGAAATTTGGCCGAAAACGGAATCAGAAGTCTGCTGAGATGCCGATTACGCATACGCCTCTGAGGCTTTATCTGCCTATCACCATCTTTTTCTTTACAGCATGGGCACTCACCTATTATATATTAATAACATGGACCAACTCTACGGTGCCCTTGCTCGACGCATTCACCAATGCGCTTTCCTTTGTGGGACTGTGGGCTTTGGCTCGTAAGTATATCGAACAGTGGTTCTTCTGGATGGTGGTGGATGCCGTATGTACCGTGCTCTATGTGCAGAAGGGGATACCCTTCAAGGCAGGACTCTACGGGCTCTATGTCGTGATTGCCGTGATGGGCTATTTCAAGTGGAAACAGATGATGAAGGATGAAACGGTTCCCGCTGATCAGTAAGATATCGGATGTTGATGCCGTCATCCTGGCGGATGGCGAGTTTCCTGTAGCTGCAGAGCCGCTGGCACTGTTGCGAGAGGCTCCTTTCGTCTGTGCATGCGACGGAGCGGCTGTCCACTATCCGGCGGCAGATGTCGTGATCGGTGATGGTGATTCGGTGCCAGAAGCCTTGAGGCATCGTCTGGTGCTGGTGGATGAGCAGGAAGACAACGATCTGACAAAGGCTACCCGCTATTGTGTCTCGAAGGGGATGCGCCGTATCATCTATCTGGGGGCTACAGGACTGCGTGAGGATCATACCCTCGGCAATATCTCACTGATGGCGCGCTATGCACTGGAAATGGGCGTGGTGCCACTCCTGGCTACCAACTATGGTTGGTTGGTGGTGGCAGAAGGGGAGGCGGTGTTTGACTCACTCCCGAGGCAACAGGTGAGCATCTTTAACATCGACTGTCAGTCGTTGGCATCAGAGATGCTGCGCTGGAATGCCTATCCCTATCGTCAGCTCTGGCAGGGAACGCTCAACGAGGCTGTCGGCAGCGAATTCATGCTGAAGGCAGACGGTCATTATCTGGTCTATCGGACCTATCAGCCGAAAGACTGAGGCTCGGCAAGAAAAAATCCCCATAATGGTTGGTCATTGGGAAAATTTTAGTATCTTTGCGCCCAAACTAGCATTCAGGTATGAACAAAATCGCTTCTCTTCTTCGGAAATGGACGGAAATGAGTCTGGTGCTCCGTATTCTCATCGGTCTGGTGATTGGTGCCATCCTCGGACTGACGGTTCCGCAATGGTCTGGCATCGGCATTCTTGGTCAGGTATTCGTGAGTGCCTTGAAGTCCATAGCCCCCGTGCTGGTGGCTGTGCTGGTGGCTGCCTCTATAGCGAAGGCTGGTGGTGGACTGGGGCATCGCTTCCGTCTGCTGATCCTGCTCTATATGTTGAGTACGTTGGTCGCAGCGTTGTGTGCTGTGACGGGCAGTTACCTGTTTCCCGTTAAACTCGTGCTGAGGGATGCGGTAGCGGTTCAGGCCCCGGGTGAGCTGAAGGATGTGTTCACCAATCTGTTGGCGGGGATGGTGGCTAACCCGTTATCAGCCATCGGCTCAGCCAACTATATGGCCATCCTGTTCTGGGCTATCCTTGTCGGACTGGGTTTGAAACTGAAGGCTGGTAAGGCGACGATTGACGTCGTGGGGGATTTGGCTGAGGTGATAACGACGGTCGTGAAATGGATTATCCAGTGTGCGCCGTTTGGTATCTTTGGCCTGGTGTTCACCGCCGTGTCGGAAAATGGACTCGATATCTTCACGACCTACGGACAGTTGCTGTTGCTGCTTGTCGGTTGTATGTTGTTTAATGCCTTGGTCCTCAATCCGCTTATCGCTTTCCTGATGCTTCGCAAGAACCCCTATCCGCTGGTCTTTGCCTGTCTGAAAGAGAGTGGTCTTCAGGCGTTCTTCACGCGCTCATCCGCTGCTAACATTCCCGTCAATATGAACCTGTGCCGGAAATTGGGGCTCAACGAGGATTTCTATGCTGTGAGTATCCCTTTAGGGGCGACGGTCAATATGGGAGGTGCGGCGGTCACCATCACG
>Ga0256407_10013588_pt1 | contig 10866 bp, 3 predicted proteins | sample RumenRJG_04DNA_FD_193489 | JGI IMG/M metagenome (GOLD analysis project Ga0256407, IMG submission 193489) | Bovine rumen microbial communities from Lethbridge, Alberta, Canada - RJG_04 | ecosystem: Host-associated > Mammals > Digestive system > Stomach > Rumen | place: Canada: Alberta | collected... | reverse complement strand
TTATTGTTTTTTTAAATTTTTTTTTATTTTTTCATTTTTTTTTCTATTCAATAATTGATAGATAGATATTATTATATAAATTTATTCATTGAAAAAAAAAATAAATTTATTTTACTGTTTCAAATTAAATAATTTAATTTTTCATTAATTTTAAAATTAATTATTTTAGTAATTAAGATTTAATGACAGAAAAAGAAAGAAAAATTTCAAATAATAGTCAAGAAGAAAATGAAAGTGAAGAAAGTGAAACTTCAGAAACTTCAATTGAATTAAATACTTTAATAATTAAAAAAGAAACTTCTAAAACAATTACAATTGATAATGATTCATATGAAAAATTAATTTCTTTTTTACAAGATGTTATTAATAATAATAAGATTTTAAAAGATAAATTAAATAAAAGTTATTTAAGTGAATCTATTCAAACTGAAATTAATTTTAATGATATTGAAAATAATTTAAATGAAAATAATAAAAATTCAATTAAAGATTTTGAAAATAAAAATAAAGAATTAATTGATAAGTTAAATAATTCTGAAAAAAATAATGAAAAATATTTAAAAGAAATAGAACAATTAAAATTAGATTTAAAAAATCAAAATGAACAAAATAATAATAAAATAAATAAATTAGAAAAAGAAAATAATGATTTACAAAATGAAATTAAAAAACTAAAAGAAAATGGTCAAAATAATAATTTTAAAGAAATATATTCTAATAAAAATTTATTAAATTATATAATAAAATATTTAAAAAATAGAGATATAATTTCATTATCAAAAGTAAATAATAAATTATGGAATGAATTATTTTACAAAACAAAAAGTGAAATATTTGAAAAAAAATTAAAACAAAAAATAGAAATGATAAATAATTTTAATAATGAAGATATTTATAATAAATTTAAAGTAAATGAAAAAGAAATAGAAGATTTATTAATAAAATATATAATAAATGATAATATATCAGGAAAAGAAATAAGAAATGAAATAGTAAATTCTCAAATTTTTTTAACACAATTTGTAAAAATTCCATTAAAAAATTTAAAAGAACAAAAAAAAGAAGATGAAAAAATAAAAAATACAAAAAATAGTTTTTTTAATAGATTTGTTTCAGTTTTAAAAGGAGAAGATGAAGAAGAAGAAGAAAATATTTTTAATTTAAATGAAAATGAAGATGCAATAAATAATTATTATAACACTATAAAATTTACAGAAGAAGAATTTAAAAATTTATATTTATCAGATAGAAAAATTTTAGAAACATATAATACAGATAAAACAATAAATGTTAAATTCGAATATGAAAAATCAGATAAAATAAAAGATTTATTAAATGAATTTTTTAAATCTCAATTACCAAAAATTTCATATCAAAAATTTTTATCTAAAATTTGTGAAATTTTTTCTGATTTATTATATGCTAGTTTTTTAAGTTTAAAAGATATTAAAAATTTAGAAATTGTAAAATATGTTTTATATTGTAGATATATGAAAAGTAAAATTAAAATTGAAGAATTAAATTCTGAAATACAAGATTTAAATCAATTTGCAGAAAGTTCAAAAGAAATTAAAGAAATGTTAATGAAACAAAAACAAGAAGTTGATATTAAATATAATAATTCTTTAATGATTATTACACAATTAAATGAAGAAAAAGGAATTATACAAAAAAAATGTAATGAATTAGAAAATGAATTAAATAATAGTTCTAAAAAATTTGATGATTTTAAAATCAAAATTTCTAATGAATATAATAAAATTAAAAAAGATTTTGATATTGTATATAAAGAAAAAGATTTATTAAAAGAAACTTTATTAGATTTTAAAAATTATTTTATGAAATTTATTGGAAATGATGGTGAACTTATAGAAAATTAATTTTTATATTTTAAATTATTTAAATTATTTAATATTGCTTTTTAAATAAATTGTAAAAGTAAAATTCATTTATAATAAAAAATAATTGATAAATATCCAGGAGGATATTTTCTTGCAGTACAACAATTTAAAGATGAAAATAAGGAAAAAATAAAAAAAAAATGAAATAAAAGAATTTTAATATGATTTTTTATATAATTTGAAATATTTTAATTTTTTTTTATAAATAAAAATATATAAAATATTAAATATTTAAATTTATAAAAAAAATTATTTTTTATCTTCAATTAATTATTTATTTATCATAAAATTTTATGGAATTATATAGAGATTTTGATTATGAAAGTGATTCTTCAATTGATATGAATTATAAACCATATTCTCAATTAAAACATAAAAATAAAAATAAATTTGTATTTGAATCTTTTACTTCTAAATTAAAAAAATTAACAGTTCTTTGAAAATATTGATATTGATTATTCTATATTAAAATTAAATGAAAATGATAAAATAAAAAATGATGAAGATAAAATAATGAAATATTCAAATTTTAAATCATTACTTGAAAGAGAATTTTCATCAAATAATCAAAATGAAGAATTTAATTCTTTATATACTTTATTATATGAATATTCATCATCATATGTTTATTTATTAAATAATTATAAAAAAGTTTTTAATATTTTAAAAGAAGATATTCAAAAAAAAATAGAAAATAAATTTTGGAGAGGAATTTTTTCTTCTTTAGATTTATTAATTGCATTAATTAAAGATTTAAGAAATGAATGTTATGATTATTTTATTGATAATAATTTAAGTCAAATTGTAAATATTACTAAAATTGATAATGATATTAAAAATGAAACTTTATTTGATTTAATTGATCATATTTTTACTTTTTTTGTTAATATATTTAAATTTTATAAAAATAGTTTTGAAGGAAATTTTGAAAAAATTTTAATTATATATTCTGATTTATTATTTAATAGAAATAAATTTATAAGAAAATTTGCTTCTCAAAGTTTAACTTATATTATTAAAAATTTAGATGATAAACAATTAACAAAAACTTTTAATTTTTTATTTAATTTTATTATTCATCCTGAAAAATTATTTGAAGAAAAAGATATTGAAATGATAAATAATGAAGATTTTTCATCAAAAAATATTTTGTCTCAAAAATTATCTTTTTTTCAATTAAAAATTTTTATTTCTGATTGTTTAAGTGAATTATTAACTGAAGTTTTAACAAATAAAAATGTACTTTCTAATCTTTCTGATATTATTATTTTTAAATTAAAAGGTATTGATTCAAATTTAAAAGATAAAAATGAAGTTTTATTAATTTTTATTAATACATTTTTAAAATTAATAAAAAAAGTTAGAGAAGATAATAAAATAAATGTTGTTTGTTTATTTCATTATTTTTTATTGACTTTTTATTCAAATAAAGAAATAAATTTTAAAAAAATGAAATTAAAAAATTTGACAAATCAATTAAATGAATTTGATGAAAGTAATTTTTCAAATGAAAAAATTTTACTTGGATTAATTTTATATTCAAAAGAATTATTAACTAAAAATTTTAAAGATAATTCAACAATTTTTAGTATATATATTAATTCTTTATTAGAAAAAATAGAAAAATTTATTAATTATAATGAAATAAATTTAAATACTTCTCTTATAATTGAAATATATTGTTTAATGTTAAAATTTCATTATTCTGAATTAACATTTGATATAAATAAGATTTTGAAAAAAGAAGAATATATAAAATTCTTATTTGAAACTATAAATAATTTAAATTTATTTTCTTTTTATCAATCTTTTTCAACTTTTTCATTAAGAAATCCAAATGATTCAATTGATAATGAAGAATATAATAATATTTCTTATAATAAAGAAATATTTGAAGATATAATAATTAAAATAATAAATGAAAATGAAATTATTAATTATGATTTACTTGTACAAATAATTAAAAGTTATGAAAAAATATTTGGAAAATGTGAAATAAATTTAATAAATAAAGATTCAATTATAAATAAAATTAAATCATATTTATCTTTAATAAAAAATAATGAAATTTCAATAATGATTAATAATATGAATGAAATAAATTATGATAAATTAACAAAATTATTTATGATTAGTTCAATGATAAATGAAAAATCAATAATAAATATAATATCAAAAGAAATAATAAAATATTTATCTTTATTTATAAATAAAGAAGTTGATTTTGACGAATTTTTAATACATATTCTTTTTAATGATTTTTATTTAAATCAATTTCATTATTTAAATAATATTCAATTATATTTAAATATATTAACAAGTTTTAAAAGTTTAGATGAAATTTCAAATGATATAATAAAAAATGAATGTCCTTATCTTTTTAGTTATATAAAATATTATTCATTTATAAAAAATCATGATATTAATAAAATTTTTACAAATAAATATTCATATTTAATTCTATTATCAAATGATAATCAAAATAAAATAAATTTTATTAAATTATTTGAAAAATATTTTTATGAAAAATATAAAAAAGAATATGAACAAAATAATAAAAAAGATACATTAAAAGAAATATTTATAACAATGGAAAAAATATGTAAAACAAATTTTGATTTTTTAAATGATAAAAAATATAATATAAATTTAGAAATAATTGTAAGTCAAATAGAATTAATAATATCAAATGAAGGAATTACAAAATTTAATTTAGATTTAATTATTTTTTCTTTCTTTTTTTTATTAGGAAATTTCTGGATTACATTAACAAAAAGTGTTTGGCCAATTATTTCAAAATCAATAGAAAATTTATTTTCAGCATTAATTAAAAGTTCAAATATTGAACAATATTCAAATTATGAATTAGATATAAAAACAAATTTATTAGATTTAATAAATAAATTATTTATTTTTATTGCAAATTTTCCTTCTGAATCTGATTTTTATTCAAAAAATTATTTTAGAATAAAAAATGAATGGATTTCTTTAAAAAATGAAGAGTCAATTCATATTTTAAATATTAATGAATTACAAATTAAATATAGAACAATTTCTACTTTTTTTAATGGTATAACTATTGGTTTATCAAATTATTATATTTTATTAAATTCTAATCAAAATTTTACTTTTGACTATTTAGATAATTGTATTATTAAAATTGGTAATTTTTTTAAAAATTTATTCATTGAAAATATTTTTTCTAAACCAAAAGATAATACAGATTTATGTACTTTATATAATTATATTGTTGATAAAGAAATGAAATCTTCATATTCAACTACAATATTTAAATTAAAAGAAAGTTTATTTTTAAATATTTCAAAATTAAATTCTTTATTATATTATAAAAATTTTGATTCATTAAAAAAAATTATATATGAACAAATAATAATTTCTCGTTCAATAACAATTCAAAAATATTCAATTGAAATAATTTCTTTATATGATAATAGAATAAAAAATTATTTAAATTTATTAAAAAATATAATTGAAAGTACAACAGTAATAAATCAAATTTTTAATATAAATAATATTATAAATGATAATGGACATGAAATTAAAGAAGAAGAAAGAGAAATATTAATTCCAATAATTACTAGATTATATTATTCAAAATATTTTCATTTAAAAGATGATTCAATTGAAAGAGGAAAAAAAATGAAGACTAAAAATAAAATTAATTTAGTGAATTATTTTATTCAATTAAGACAAAATGAATTTGAAGAATATTTAAATATAGTTTTTGAACCTATTTTTTTTGTTTTTAAAAATGAAAAAAATGAGAATTTTAATATTTTAAATTTGAAAATATATAATAAAATATTAGAAATTATAAAATTGAATTTAAAACAAATTACAAATTTATTTAATAATAATAATCAAATTTCAATTATAAGTAATAAAATAAAATTATGTTTTGTTTATTTAAAAAATTTAGGTCAAAAAATTAAAATAAATAAAGAAGATTTAATTAATTCAACTGAAAAATATATTAATAAATATTTATCAAATGAAAATAATATATTAAATGCATATGATAAAGAAGAATTCTCAAACTTTTTTAATTATATATATAAAAAAATAAAAGATTTAAAAAAAGAATCTTTTAATATATTCACAATGATATTTAATAAATTTTATGAAAATACAAATTTAATTTCTCAAATTTCAAAAACAATTTGTGAAGAATATAAAGAAAATTTAAAAAAAATAACAAAAAAAATAAACTCAATATACAAATTTTTCATATCACTTTCAAAACATGCGAAATTACATTTTATTTTTTCAGAAAATTCAATGATAATAGAAAATTTATTGAATATAATAAAAAATGAAGAAACAGAAAAATCATTTATAATAAATATAATAGAATGTATTGAAAATATTTTATCTCCTTATTCAATTGATAATATAAATAAAAATGAAAATGAAAATATAATTGAAATGGAAATAAGTGAAGATGAAGATTCAAATAATTTTAATTATCATAAAAATGATATTCCAATTGATGATAAAACTCTTCAAAATAATTTTGAAAAAATTATAATTTTTAATTTTAATAATTTTAATGAGTCTTTAACTAGTTTAATTTTTAATAATAAAATTGGAACTACTATTAAAGATAATTTAACTTTAAGAATAATTGATATTTTTCTTTCTTTATGGAGTTTATATACTAATTCAAATAAAAATAAAATTATTAATTATAAAGATTTAAAAGTTGATAATATTTTATCATTTCTTTTAAAAATATTAGAAAAAGATAAAAAAATATATCAAGAAAGAGATATTTTAAATAATGTTTTAAAATTAAGTCACATTTTAATAACAATAAAAATAAAATATCAATCAAATAAATCAAATTTAGAAGAAATGAAAAATTTATATAAATTTTATATTAGTTTAATATACAAAGTAGAAAATTACAATAATAGATTAATTGTAAGTATAATATTACAAGAATTTTCCTTTATTGATCCAACAAATAAATTAATAAATGTTTTAGAATTAATTTCTTATTTAAATTCAAATAAACAAAAAAATAGACAATTAGGAAATGAATTAGACATTGATTCAGTTATTGAAAAAATAAATTTAATAAATGAAAATTTTATTAATGAAAATTTATCTGTGATTGAACCTTTAATATATCAATTAATTATATTAAGTAATAATGAAGATTTTGCTTTAAGTACTTTATCTTTAGATAAAGTAAAATTAATTTTTCAAAAAATTTCTTTATTAAATATGCAAGAAAATTTTATTTCTGTTATTAATGTTTTTTTTTATTTACTTAAAGAAAAATTTTCTTATGCTAAAAATATTATGGAATTTTTATATGAAATTAATTCAAAAACTCAAAATAAAATTTCATGTTCTGATTTATATGAAATTGTTAATGAAGATAAGACAAATTGTTTTCTTTTAAATATATTAAATTTTAAATATGATTTAAGAAGTGATGCTTTAGATTTATTAATTAATTATTTTAAAGATTCTAATAAAAATATTTCTCAATATTCAATTGTTAATGTTATTATTCCAATTATTAAAAATTTTTTAAATTTTAAAAATTATAGTGAAAATCCTTCTAATATAAAAAAATTTACTTTAAAAAGAAAAAATGAAATATTAAATGAAATTATTAATAAAAGTATTTTAATTATTCCTGAAATTGTAAAGAGAATATCAGAAGAAGAAATAGAAAAATTATTATTATACTTTTATTCAAATTTAAAAAAACTTTCACAAAATAAAAATAAAGATAATATGTTTTATAGTATTGATATATATAAATTAACAAATAATTCACTTACAAAAATATTAGAATCAATTATATCAATAAAATTTAATAAAATACAATTTAATTCAAATTTTAAAATAATATGTGAAAAATATATAAATGAAAAAGTAGAAAAAATGGAATTAAAATTAAAAGATAATGAAAATTTAAAAGAAATAGAAAATGAAAAACCAATATTAAATATAACTGAAATGTATAGAAATATATTTGAAGATCTGAATACAAATTTAATAGAATCAATAAATGAATTTTCAAATAATAATTTATATAAAATAATAAAAAATCAAATATATCCTCAATTAAAATATTTATTATATGATGAAGAAAAAAGAAAAAATAAAAATTCATATTATATAAGAAATTATATAATAATTCCATATTTAAATATTTTAAAAATTTTAAATCCAAATAATATTAGAACAGAAATAATACAATTAACAATAGAATTAGTAAATAATTTAAAAAATATTGATACTGGAATTAGAATAAAGTCAAGAGAAGGAATAAAAAATATGATAAATACATTAGGTGAAAATATAACAATAATTTTTTTTGATAATATGAAAATTAAATTAAATTCTGGTTATGAAAGACATGTTTTAGGTTATACTATAAATTATCTTTTATCTTTTATTAATAATTATAAAATTAATGAAATTTCTTTATTTTTAATTATGCCAATTTTATTTGATGAAATTTTTGGTGATATTTCAAAAGAAAAAGAAATAAATAATTTAGTTAATAAATATAAAGAAGCAAAAAATGATAAAAGTTTAAATTCTTTTGAATTAATTTCTCAAAAAATTTCTATTACTTCTTTAATTTTAGGAATTATAATTCCTTTAAAAAATTATTTAATTATTAGAAAAAATACTTCTGAAATTATTCAAAAAGTAAATGAAGTTTTAAATAGTATTGTTAAAGGATTAAAAAGTAATTTATTAATTAATAAAGATAATAAAAATGAAATTAATAATATTTTAGAATATTCTTATATTTTAACAAATATTGTTATTGAAAAAAATATACAAAATGTAAAAGAAATAAAAAAAATGAAAGGAATTGAAATTAAAGGAAATGATATTTATACAATTGATATAAGTGAACATTATAAAATAGAAATTGCAAATAAATATATGGAAGAAAAAAATGATATTTTATATAGTAATTTATTTGCTTCTCTTGGATTAGATTTTATTTTAATTTTATTTAAAAAAAAAATTTTAAATTTATCTGAAATTATACAAGGAAGTGATTTATATGAAAAAATAAATTGTTTAATTAATAATATTGTTATTTGTTTAAAAATGAGTAATAATACAATTTTAGTAAGTAAAGCAATAAAAATAATAATTAATTTTATAGAAGCTTCTGATAAATTTTTCATAATAAAAAAAAATTTAAATAAAATTGTAAAAAATCTTTTTAAATTAATTTTAAGTATAAATAAAGGTGATACATTATTATCTCAAAGTGTTTTAAATGGAATTAGTATAATATTAACAAAATTTACTTTTATTCAAATTCCAAATGAAAAATTAAAAACTTGTATTCAATTTTTAAAAGTTAATTTAAATAATAATGAAATAAAACCTTATATTTTATCTTGTATTCTTTCTTTAATTAAAAGAAAAATTTTACATCCTGATATTTATGATATGATTAATTATTTAAGAGAAATTTATTTAACTTCTTTTGATCAAAATACTATTACAATATGTTATAGAATTTTTTTTGAATTTATTAATAATTATCCTTTAGAAAAAAAAGGAAGAATGAATCATATTAATTATTTTATTATTAATTGTGACAGTAAAACTAGAAAATGTAAAATAAATTCTATTAAAATGTTAAATAATTTTGTTAGTAAAAAAATGGAAGGAATAGAAGAAAATTATGATTTTATTTTATTAAATTTATTCACTCTTTATATGAATAATAGTGATAGTGAAATTAAAGAAAATATTTCTCAATTAATTAATCAACTTTATGAAAATTATGATAAAAATAATTTTAAAAGTTATTATGAAAAAGCAGTTAATTTTATTAATAATATTTCAAAAAATAATGAAAATCAAAAAATGATTAATTTAAGTTTAGTTATGATTTCAATAATGTTAAATTTAAAATTTGATTTTATTAATAATTCTCTTATGAATAAATTGAATAATTTATTAAAAAATCAAATTGATATTTTTGAAAATTTAATTGAAGAAAAAATGAATAAATATGATTATTTAATAAAAGGAGAAAATACAATTAAATTAAACAATATAAATGTTGAAGATTATAATACACTTTATTTAATATTAATTTGTATAGAAAAAGCAAATAAAAATTATTTAATAGAAATATCAAATGAACTATTAAAAAGAATAATTTTATGTTTAAATCATCCTCATTCTTTTATTAAAACAATTTCACTAAGAATAATTTTAGAAAATTCAAATTTAATTAAATTTAATGATGATTTAATTAATATAATAACTCATTTAAAATTTATTTTAATGACAAATGATTATGAAGATAAAATTTATGAATATTCAGAACAATTAATATTAAATTTTATTTCAAATAAACTTTTTATTAACAATGATAATATATTAGATTTATTAATAACATTATGTAATGAATCAAAAAAATGGATTAGTAATAAAGAAATAGGTTTATCAATTTTAAATAGAATAACAAATATTTTTGAAAAAATTGTTGAAGGAGAAAATAATATTTTTTATTTCAAACCAATAATTGAATTATGTTATAGAATAAATAATAATAATTTAGCAAGTGATGAAATAAAAAAGAAATGTAATATTATTATGGAAAATATATCTTCAAAAATGAAAAAAGATGATTTGACAAAAGTATATAAAGATGTAATTAAAGAAGTTAATTTTTTAAAACAAAAAAGAAAACTTGAACAAGTAGATAATTTCAGAAAAAAATATGAAGGAAAAGAATATAAAAATATTGAAAAAAATATACAAAAAGATAAAAAAAATAAAAACAGTCATCAAAATAATAAAAAAAATAATGAATCAATTTAAAAATAATGAACAAATAAATAAATTTTTTTAACATTAATATCAAATAATAAAAACAAAAATTATTTTCTAATTTTTTTTTTTTTAAAATTTATAGTGGGGATTGGGGATTGGG
>Ga0256407_10013587_pt1 | contig 10866 bp, 13 predicted proteins | sample RumenRJG_04DNA_FD_193489 | JGI IMG/M metagenome (GOLD analysis project Ga0256407, IMG submission 193489) | Bovine rumen microbial communities from Lethbridge, Alberta, Canada - RJG_04 | ecosystem: Host-associated > Mammals > Digestive system > Stomach > Rumen | place: Canada: Alberta... | reverse complement strand
TTATCTAAGTAGTTTGTGTTTAATGTAGTTGTAGCGCCTAGTACGAGACCCGTATGCTAGGTGCAACGGGAGGGGCGAAGAAACTATTGATTTCTTCCCTCTACCCTATTTAGTGTGATTTTTATTGCTGAGGATTATCAGTAACGATTACCTTAATATTTGAAACACCCTTAACTGGAATAATGGTGAATTTGAATTCTCCTTCAACTTCAGTTACTTGAGCTTCCTTACCATTATATGTAACGGTAATCTTTTTACCAGATAACCAATATTGAGCGTCATCAGTCACTCCTAATGTAAGGAGGATAGATTGCCCGCAAGCAACAGGTTGTGCTGGTAAATCTTTGATTTTATATCCAGTAGTGGATGTTTCATCTAACACTAAAGTGACGACTTGAGGTTTGGTTTGAATGAAGAAGTCAAACTTCTTAGCGTTAGCGTTAAAGGTGTAAGTAATAGAACCATCTTCTTGATTAAGAGTATAGTTGGTGTTCGCTAATCTCTTATCATTAACTTCGATAGAGTGAATTTCTTTAAATTCGTTTGGTGTAACTTTTACTGTGGCACTGCTCTTACCATTAACTTCTAAAGCGCTTTCTTCAGTTAATTCTTGTCCATTAACCGTAATTTTATAATCGCCTTTATTGAACACTAATGTTGATTTATAAGAATCGAGTTCAGCAACTGTAGCGTTGCTAAATAATGCTGCTCTTTCTGATGCTGGAGTGTTCTTGTATTTTGCTGCTTGTTCTGAATTTAATGTAAAGAAGTATACATTTTCTTCTCCCCCTTCTTTAGGAGCAACTTGTCTAGTTAAAGAAGTTCCATCAAATGAAAGAGTATTTAGATAAGCGGTTGGATGATCTTCGCTTGCTGAGAGCGAAATGTATATTGTTCCATTCTCTTCAGCACATAAGATAACACCTTTATCCTTATCTTCACCTGTTAATTCGATAACATCTTTTCCTTGTCTTTCTTCATCGCCTTCTTCAGCGGTAAAAGCAATAGTAAGTGGTTTTACACGTGGAATACTGAATTTATAATCATTGCTATCTTCTTCTTTTTCAATTGCGACACCATTAACGATGACTTTTAAATTCATGTATCCATTTTTAGCACGAAGACTAATTGTCGCGTTGGAGCCATAAAAGAGATTGGTTAAACCTAAAGAGGTAAGTGGATCAGTTTCCATGAAGTGCTTAACGTATTTATTTGCGGAAGTGATATCCACCTTTAAATCTTTTTCTTCAATAGCTTTATCCGCCCACTCTAAATCTAAAGTGTTAGTTTTACTTTCTTCCTTAACCGGAGTAAGTAAATAAGTGATAATCTCCACTTGTGGTAAACCTGAGTCAGGATCTGGATAGAATTTGAAGACTCTAGCAGGTTGGCCTTTATATTTCACTGCAAGATCAGAGAAGAAATCTTTGTGATATTGATTCCATATAAAATAGAGATAGTATGCTTGTCCAGCAATAAATTCACTATCAGCGGTTACTTCTTGTTTCTTCTGGAAGTCTTGATATGTTGGTCCATCAAGGAAATAAACCTTATCGCCTTCCATTAAGTTATTAAATCCTAATTTAATTTTAAATGGGACATATGGAACGGTGGTAACAACGATTTTTGAGATGACAACATCTCCTTTTGTTAAGAATAATAAGTCAGCTCGGTCTTCATCGTAACTAGTTTCACTATATTTCCAAACGCCATCTTCATATGAATCTTTTGCTGTAGGGGTGTATGTAAGGTTTTCTTTACCACTTACAAAAGTAAATACAATCTTATTAAGAAGCACCCTCTTACCATAAGCTGAATCATTATATAAGAAGGCAAGTTTTAGATTATTTGTGAGTGATAGATTGCCATTTTTAATTAATTCATCATAACCAGCACCTTGGTTATCAATATTAAGTCTAACTCCCTTTTTAGTTAACTCTTCTCTATATTTTTGTGGAGTTAACTTATCAAAAGTGAAGATAATGATATTTTCGTTTTCTTCAGTTGAGACTTTTAATTTATATTCTTTTTCTTCAGTTGGGGTGAATGAATATTTATTACTTTCAGCATTCGCTGGTGGTAATTCGGTGTCATCCATTTTTACTGAGGTGACACTATATTCTTCATTAAGTGCACTGACAGTGAATTCAATCGCTTTGTTGAGTTCGTATTCTCCTTCTTGTAAAGAAGTTGTCATAAATTGATTGGTTTCAATCTTAATTGACGCTTTTTTAGGAGCAGCAGGAGTGGGACCACAGCTTGTTAAAAACATCCCAAATAAAATAGTAAATAGTAAGGCTTTCATCTTCTTCATCGATATGTCCTCCAAGTATATACCCATTTATTATAACAAAACGTGCGCACAAAAGTGCCACACTTTGAAAAATGAGCGAATTGTTTTCAAGGTTAAAAGAATAACAAAAATGCACTTTGGAATTACAGAGCTTAAATAAATAAGTCATGCCCAAATTAATGGAATTAGAATTTTTCTAGCAGTATTTGATAAATATTTTCATATTTCTTATTGCATAATAGAAAAAGATTGGTACAATTATCTCATCCTTGTTAAAAGGATACATAGAGGTAGCGGTACAGATGAGTATCGTGGAAGAGAAGGCATTCATTAACTCCACGAGAAAGGTAATTACCGCCGAACGAAATAACAGGCATGTTATTATCGTGGGGTTATAGGAAATACTTATAACACTCCTACGAATGTAGAGGCGCTATATTGAATGACTATGATATTTGATAAGCGCCCGCGCTTATTTTTTTTCATTAATAAACGGGGGTATTAACATGAGAACATTAATGAAAACTTTATTACTAGGGGGATTAATTCTTTCTAGTTGTTCATCTTCACCAGCAGAATTTGATTATCTTCATTTAGAGAATAACAAAACTGGTTTTGTCACTTCAGAGGGTGACACTGCTATTGCGATTGGATTAAAGAAAGGTTCATCTTTAAAAGAAGGGATCGATAGTTATCTTTCTTCTCTTGATAATACTTATTGGACTACATTGATGAATGATATGGTCAAACTTAGTAATGACCCATCTTATTCATTTAATAATGGTTTTGAGAATACTGATATTTCTAATGGTGTCTTTAGAGTTGGTATGGAATGCGCATATGAACCATTCAACTGGACCCAGAATGATGATAAGAATGATGCTTATCCGATTAGTAATCTAGCGAATAAATATGCCAATGGTTATGATGTCCAGATTGCTCTTGGAGTAGCTAATGCATTACATATGAAATTAGAGATATATCAATATGAATGGGATGCTTTATTACCTGCTGTACAAGCAAGCTCTATTGATGGTATTGTCGCTGGTATGTCTCCTACCGAAGAAAGAATGTTAGAAATTGATTTTTCTACGATATATTATCAATCCAATTTAGTAGTTATCACACGTAAAGGAAACGCTATTCTATCTTGTAATTCTTTAAGAGAATTAGATAAAGAAGGAGTAAAGATAGCTGCGCAACCAGGAACTTTCCATTTAGATGCATTAAAGAATCAAACTGAACACCTCACTGTTATCGATAATTTAAATGATTTTGTGACAATGCGCATTGCTTTAGAAGCTGGTAGTATTGATGGCTATATCGCTGAAGAACCAACAGCGATGGCCTTGGTTTATTAATTATGAATTTCTTTAATGATGTTGGCTATATATTAGCTAATTACTGGCAAGACTTTCTTTTAGGTGTCGGTTGGACTTTATTGATTTCGTTAATTGCTACTATAATCGGTTTAGTGATTGGTTTAGTAATCGGAATTATTAGAACGATACCTTATAGCAGAAACAAAGTATTATTTATTGTACAAAAGATCATTAATTTTATTTTAGCAGCTTATATTGAGATATTTAGAGGTACTCCAATGATGATACAAGCAGTGGTGATATATTGGGGTTATGCCTTTATGAATGGCGGAAGCACTCTTCCTCTTATTCCGGCTGCGATTGTAATAGTTTCTATCAATACTGGCGCTTATATTGCGGAGATTGTACGTGGTGGTATCAATTCAATTGATAGAGGGCAATTTGAAGGAGCACATTCTTTAGGAATGAGTCATCTTCAAACGATGGTATATGTCATCCTTCCACAGGTGATAAAAAATATCCTTCCAGCTGTTAGTAATGAATTTGTTATCAATATTAAAGATACCTCAGTCCTCAATGTTATTGGAGTGACCGAATTATATTTCATGATGTCTATGACCGTGAAGATGACATATAAGAACTTCCCAGTATACTTTATTGGATGTGTCATCTATTTCTTACTAACATTTACTATTACTCGTATCATCAAATTGATTGAAAAGAAATTAAGTGGAAAGAAAAACTACACCCTCTATACATCAAATGCGATAGGAGAAGCAATCGATGGCTAGTTTTATTGAAATTAAAAATTTAAAAAAGCACTTTGGTGATCATAATGTATTAGATGATATATCTTTAGATATCAAAGAAGGAGAAATCGTTTCTATTATCGGTAGCAGTGGTTCAGGAAAAAGTACCTTATTAAGATGCATCAATCTTTTAGAAGAACTAACCAGTGGAGAAATATATATCGATGGAGATAACGCCACTAATGGCAAGATATCAAAAGAAAAATTTAGAGAGAAGATTGGGATGGTCTTTCAATCATTCAATCTCTTCGATAATATGAATGTTCTTGCTAACTGTATGGTTGGCCCAATCAAGGTCAAACATATGGATAAAAATAAAGCAAGAGAAGAAGCATTAAAGAACCTCTCTTTAGTCGGAATGGAACAATATATTAAAGCTAGACCAAAGCAACTTTCTGGTGGACAAAAGCAAAGAGTGGCGATTGCTCGAGCTTTAACGATGCATCCAAAATGCTTGTTATTTGATGAACCTACTTCCGCCTTAGATCCAGAAATGGTCGGAGAAGTTCTTGACGTTATTAAATCATTAAAAGAGATGGGATTAACCCTTATTATCGTTACACATGAGATGCAGTTCGCCCGTGATGTCTCTAGTCGTATTATCTTTATTGATGAAGGGAAGATTCTTCAAGATACTTCAGTCGAAAATTTCTTTTTACATCAAGAAAATGAGAGAATTAAAGCCTTTTTGCAAAGATTTCATCAATTGTAATATTTGATTCATATTCTTTTATTATCTTGTTCCTTTGTCTTAACGGATAAAAAGTCAAATAGGCTAAACGCATCACAATAATTACTGAGGTTAAGAAAGTTGAGCCTATTATTTGATATCAAATATATAGATAAGTTGTTAGGAGAACATGAACGATTTAAAGGGAGAAGCAAGTAAAAATGCTTGGATGAAAGACATCCTTTTGACATTGAAGGAGAACTATTTTCGTATCGTGTTGGTGGTGTGCTTATTAAAGATAATAAAATCTTATTAACTAATGATGGAGACGATTATTCTCTTCTAGGTGGGCATAGTCAAATTGGTGAGACGAGTAAAGAAACAATTATTAGAGAGTTTAAAGAAGAAACAGGGTTTGATGTAGAAGTAGTGAACGTTATATCAACATTTGAGTATTTCTGGAAATGGAGCGATAAAAAATCCCACCAACTATGCATATACTCTAGATTAATAATGATTAACGAAAATCAGGAGCTGGTTCCTAATCCTGATACTAGTAACACTAAATATCTTTGACTTGAGTTAGAAGAATTAAAGAATATCAATTAGTATCCAATTGGAATATTAGATCAAATATTTAGCAATTTTATATACAAAGAATAACATTTGTGTCCAAGATGGCTTTTTTTGAGAGAGCGACTTCCGTCCTTCTCACGACCATTAGTGGCATCATGACTCAGTTCTAAATGTAAATAAGTCATCCACAAGGGCGGCTATTTTATTTATGGCGACTAATTTATGTGCGTTACTTAAATATCAGAGACTTAACACATAGAGTATAAAATTGCTAATATATTATCAATAACAATTGAAAAATATGGCAAATATGCTAAAATATTAGCGTATGGAAGAACAAGCATTACAATTTGTAACATATGATGAAAAACAACTCGAGATAGCTAAACGTTTTGTTGCTATTAGAAAAAACAGAAAAGTGTCTCAGCAAAGATTATCTATGCTTTCTGGTGTTTCTTATGCTTCTATAAGAAGATTTGAAAAAACAGGCGATATCTCTTTATCTTCGTTAGTTAAACTTGCATTGAGTCTACAGTTATATGATGATTTAGACAATTTGTTTAAGAATCATCAAGAATACAAAACAATCGAGGAAATAATCAATGATCAAAAAGATTGATGTTTACGCTAGCAAAATCAAAGCTGGCACTCTTGCATTAACAAACGACAATAGAGTGGCTTTTCAATATACCAATGAGTGGGTGAAAAATGGCTTTTCTATCAATCCTTTTAAATTGCCTTTATCTATGCAATTATTTTTTGCATCCTCACCTTATTTTAAAGGATTATTTGGTGTCTTTGCGGACTCTTTGCCAGATAGTTATGGTGAATTACTTTTAGATCGATACTTAAAAAGTAAAAATGTTAATATTAACGAGCTCACATGTTTGGATAGACTTGCTTATGTCGGTTCTTCTGGTATGGGGATATTAGAATACATTCCAGATTTAAGTATTGAAATTGATAGGAACAATATCGATCTTGATATAGTTCAAAAAGAATGTAACGATTTACTAGATTCGAAAAAAGTTGAGCACATTGATGAACTATATTCCTTAGGTGGCTCCAGTGGCGGTGCTAGACCCAAATCTTTGATTAAGTATGAAGGAGAAGATTATATTGTCAAATACTCCTCTAGATTTGATCCAAAGAACATCGCTGAACTTGAATATAAATATATGGCTCTTGCTCGTGAAGCTGGAATCGATATTCCAGACATTAAGCTTGTAACATCTAAACTTGGTAACAAATACTTTTTAATTAAAAGATTTGATAGAAATGGTGATAAAAGAATACATATGATAAGCGCTGCTGCATTATTAGAGGTAGACTTTAGAGCGCCTTCCCTTGATTATAATGAGTTAATAAAACTTACAAGGGTGCTAACAAAGAATGACGAAGACGTTTTAGAAATGTTTAGAAGAATGGTTTTCAATGTATTAATTGATAATCAGGATGACCACGCAAAAAACTTTTCTTTCGTTTATGATGACACTAGTAAAACATATAGGCTATCGCCTGCATACGATATAACTCCTGGAAGAACATATTACGGGGAGCATACAACATCTGTTAATGGCAAGGGAAAGGATATAACTGATGAAGATATGCTTAAGGTTGCCTTTAATAACAAAATTGCTTTAAATGATGCAAAAGCAATTATTGGTAAATGCAAAAGCATCATAAAGAAGTAGTAGTTACATTTAAAAACGCAAGACTTATGGTTCTTCTCTTATAAGTAGCTGACTAATTAGTGATAGTGTCGCAGGACAAAGTCCGTTCTCTTCAATGAGACAAAAGACACTCTCCTGGCAAAACAATTAGTCGACATATGGCAAGACCAAGAATCGAGACTAAATCAATGTAAATTAAGTCGTCCATGAAAGATGGCTTTTTTGTGACACATTTGTGACATCAAGTGTGATATTCTATTATTAACAAGGAGAATTTTGCTATGAAAGAAGAGCTTTTAAAAGGATTAAGCGAAGAGCAAATTGCTAAAGTTAAAGCTTGTAAAAGTCAAGAAGAACTTTTGGCATTAGCGAAAGCTGAAGGTATTCAATTAAGCGATGAACAATTAGAAGCTGTTAGTGGTGGTGGATGTAGCAGCACTGATACAAAAAAAGTATGTCCACACTGCGGCTCTAAGAATACTGAACTTTCACCAAATACTAAGGGAAAATCTGTAAATGGTATGCTTGTTACTTATTATAAGTGTAAAGACTGTAAAAAGGTCTTCTATGTCATATAATATTTAATATCAGAGAAAGGTTATATAGATGAGAGAAGAATTATTAAAAGGTTTAACTGAAGAACAAATTGCTAAAGTTAAAGCATGTAAAAGCTCAGCAGAAATTTTATCATTGGCAAAAGAAGAAGGCATCGAATTAACAGAAGAGCAACTTAACGCTATTTCTGGGGGATGTAAACTTACACTTTCAATAGTAGAATGCCCTTACTGTGGTAGTACTTGGGTTAATTTCATATCTACAAAAACATATAAATGTTCAGCTTGTGAGAGAAAATTCAAAGCATAGTTGAATTAAGTATAATTTAAATTTATTTATAAGTTTAAATAGTGTCTATATATTTGTTGCACATTTGTGACAACCAGTATGATAAAATATCAATAATAAAGGAGAACTTTAAATATGAAACAAGATTTATTAAAAGGTTTAACCGAAGAACAAATTGTTAAAGTTAAAGCCTGCAAGAATAGTGATGAATTATTAGCGTTAGCTAAAAAAGAAGGTATCGAACTCACCGATGAACAATTACAAGTTATTTCTGGTGGGGGTGCATGCAGCGTTGTTTCTGATATTGGAGATAAACTCAATCCATTCGATTGTCCAAAATGCGGCTCTAACGATGTTAAAAAAGATGGTAATAAATACACTTGTAAAAAGTGTGGCCACACTTGGCAAGATAATTACGTCCCACATTAATACTATAAACATTTAATGATGACCGAGTATTGTACTCGGTTTTTTTCTTGTGGCACATTTGTGACAACCCATGTGATAAGATATTTTTAACAAGGAGAACTTTTAATATGAAACAAGATTTATTAAAAGGTTTAACCGAAGAACAAATCGCTAAAGTTAAAGCCTGCAAAAATCACGAAGAATTATTAGCTATTGCTAAAGAAGAAGACATCGAACTCACAGAAGAACAACTTGAAGCTGTTAATGGTGGTTGGTGCAGTGAAACAACTGAACCATGTCCAAAATGTGGATCCACTAGCGTTCGTAAAGAACACCGTGGTCGTGACACTTCAATGCGTACAGTATTCATTTGTAAAAAATGCGGACACGAATGGAATGCACATTAATCTATTGAGGTAGTATTAGAAATTGTTTAATTGCTCTTATAAACTTAAAAATAGTTTAATAAGTTATAGATTTAACTATTAAATAACCTTATGTTGAAAAAGAAAAACACATATATTTTGATGTATAAAAACTTTGAAGTGTTTTCTTTTTCGGTGGACTTTAGAAGGAGTAGAACGACCTTCCTAGAGAAGTTAGATCATTTTGATAAAGCCCCATATGGTTTTAATCAAAGTAACATAGATTTAAATAAAAAACTTACAATATTCTTAAACACTAGACAAATACCATTACAAAGAAGGGGTTATAAAGAAATATTAAAAGCCACCCATTGTCGTAATGCATTAAGTTTGTCATTTAAAGGACATGGTTTATCTTTATCAAATCATTATTGGTATAAAAGAAGTGGAGAAAATCTTTCTTATGATGAGATTAATTTTTTCACAAATAAATGGGATGATTCATTCGCTCGAGCCCTTTTAAAAGAAGATTATGTAGCTTTAAGTAAGGCAAATATGAATGTCCCAGATGTAGTGACCGCAGGATGGGGAGTTAAGGGTTGGCTTTACGATCCTATAAAAGGACCAAGATTATATAAGCTTGGCATCCATGAAGGTAACCAAGAAGAGGTTTTGGGTGAGGTTTTAGCTTCACGTCTTGCCCAAAAGATGTTTAAGAAAGAAGAAGTCCTATCTTACGAACTTGAAACAATATATGGAAAATATGCTTCTGTTTCTTCCCCAATTATCGGTATTAATGAAGATTTGATTCCGCTTTCTAGTTATTTATCTTTTGAAATGAATATACTTTATCGTAGCATTAAGGTTAATAAAAGCGCCTATAATGAGTTTCTTAGTAAGCTAAAGAAAGAAGGCCAGGAAGAATTAGTTACTTTCTTTATTAAATTAAATTGCTTAAAAACTATTTGTTTTGTTTCTGATCTTCATTTTGAAAATATATCAATGATTAAAAATATGAAAAGTGGAGAAATAAGAGTTGCACCTATCTATGACTTAGGTGGCGCATTTGGTAGTAGTAATACCGCGAAAGAGCATCTTATTCATCCTAATAAAGCAACTCTACTTCTAATATATTACCTATATTATAACCTTGACCCAGAATGGGACTATTCTTGGTATAACAAAGATAGATTAGTTGGATTTGAAGATGAGATTAAAGAAGTTTTAAGGAAAAGTAGTTTTTATACTCCAGAAATTATGGAGTTTATCATACAAATATACCATCAACAAAAAGAAACCCTAGATGAGATGAGCGATAAAAATAGAAATTAATATTATAGTTCGTGTTACGCTTTTGCAACACGACATAATAATATAAAATATTAAGGAAGGAGAGGTTATGAAAAAAGAATTATTAAAAGGCTTAACTGAAGATCAAATTGCCAAAGTTAAAGAATGTGGCGATATTAATGATTTAATACAACTCGCCAAAGACGAAGGTGTTGAACTTAACGATGAACAGCTTGACGCTATTTCTGGCGGAAACTGTAGCGGTACTGGTAAGAAACGTAGAAAATTAGAAGAATAGTATTAAATGTATTATAGGCTCAAAGATACCACTGCATTACGAAAGTGGAAATACGTAGATCGTGCAATCTATTTAAGAAATATGGACTGCGCTTTAGGTGTTTCAAAAGAAGAATTTGAACTTCTTTTACTTTGCGATGGGAAGCATGATATAACTCCAAGTCCTTATCTAGCTAATTTGTTGTCTTGTAACTATATCGAAGAATGTCAAGAAAACGAAGAGCCTTCTAAGTGGTCATTATTGAAAGAATATGATAATTACTACTTCCCTAGAATGAATTTAATGATTACAGGTAAATGTAACCTAAATTGTTTACACT